>Ga0265297_10004331_pt1 | contig 23438 bp, 36 predicted proteins | sample Munlanlwell13791_FD_192502 | JGI IMG/M metagenome (GOLD analysis project Ga0265297, IMG submission 192502) | Leachate microbial communities from a municipal landfill in Southern Ontario, Canada - Leachate well 137-91 | ecosystem: Engineered > Solid waste > Landfill > Unclassified | place... | reverse complement strand
TCACCAAAAGGAAGATATGTTGTTGGTAAATCAACTTCAGGAGCAGGACTTACTGCAACAGTTGTGCGAGATGAATATTTGAAAGGTTGGAGTTTAGAAGCCGGAGCAATGGTTCTTGCAAACAAAGGTTTAGTTTGTATTGATGAATTAGAAAAAATGGACCCCCAGGATAGAAGTGCGATGCATGAAGCAATGGAACAACAAACTGTAACAATTTCAAAAGCAAACGTGCAGGCAACTCTTCGTGCAGAGACCTCGGTTCTTGCAGCAGCAAATCCAAAATTTGGAAGGTTTGATCCGTTCCAACCAATCGCTCAACAAATAGATTTGCCTCCAAGCCTAATCAATCGTTTTGATATAATATTCACTATGCGAGACATTCCAAATAAAGAAAACGACGACAAAGTTGCAGACCACATTTTAAGTTCGCACCAAAAAAACGAAAAGCCAATGATTATTCCTCGAGAACTTTACAGAAAATATGTAGCTTACGCAAAACAAAGAATCTCCCCAAGATTAAGTGGAGAAGCAATTGCTGCATTAAAAGAATTTTATGTAACTTTAAGAAGTTCTCCTGTTGCAGGCGACGCTGCATTAAAACCAATTCCAATCTCAGCAAGACAATTAGGAGCACTAATTAGAATGGCAGAAGCCTCAGCAAAAATAAAATTAAATAAAGATGTAACAAAAGAAGACGCAGAAGTTGCAATCGAATTAATGAAATATTACTTACAACAAGTAGGTTATGATTACGAAACAAAAACCTATGACATTGACAGAATTTCAGGAAGCACAACAAACTCTCAAAGAAATAAAATCCTAATGGTAAAAGAAACAATTACTGCTCTAGAAGAAAAACTAGGAAAAATGGTTCCAATAGAAGAAATTGAAAAAGATTTAATTGGAAAAGTTTCAAAAGAAGAACTAAATGACATTATTGCAAAATTAAGTAATGCAGGAGACCTTTATCATCCACGAAGAGGTTATGTTCAAAAAACTTAAATCTGTTTAGATATTTTTGCTCTTAATCCCTTTACAACATCTATGCAAGAATCATAAAAAGAATCCGTTGAAGTTGGATGACGATAAAGACTAAATTTATTCCCCCCTGAATCTCTTGCAGAAATCATTAATGCACAAGAAAATTTGGTATCTTCCTTCAGATTATGAAAGAAGCTTAAGACATAACCTCCTTTTTCTTCAGAATTTCTCAATTTATATTCTAAATTACATCCTTCTAACATTCCAATTAATTCAAATATTTTTTCTTCTGCAAGTTCTCTTTTTACTTCTCTCAGATCAAAAACAGTTCTTTCCATAAAAGTAGAGCGGATAAACAATATAAAAATATTTATATTTAAGATTGAATAAATATTTCCCACTCCAAAAACCTCACAAATCTTTAAAAAACAACTATTATTAAAAGAAATATGACAGACCAATATCACAGAAATGTTGCATACAAATATAGGGTAGGAGAAATTCTCTTAGGAGTTCCAAAATTTAATGAAGATAAATTTTCCCATCTAGAAATCGACAACAAAAAAATAATCAGAGTAAATGTCGTAGGAAATATTGTAGACAGATATGATTCACAAGGGGAGAAAAAATACACATTTTTCACACTTGATGATGGTTCAGGACAAATCAAACTAAAAACATTTGGCGACGACACAGAAAAATTCAAAGGAGTTTCCCAAGGACAAACAGTAGTAGTAATTGGAACAACAAGAAATTTTAACAACGAAACATACCTTTCCCCAGAAATAATTAAAGAACAAGACCCAAAATATCTTTTGATTAGAAAACTTGAAACTCAAAAAGAAAAAAACAACACAATAAAAGAACCCCAAAAAAAAGAAGAAATAACAAAAATAGAAGACCAAATAATAAAATTAATTAAAGACGCAGAGGACAACGGCGGAATAGACAAAGAAAAAATAATTCTTCCAGGAGTTGCACCACACGTAATTGACCAAGAAATAAAAAAACTTCTTGAAGAAGGAATTGCATTTGAACCAAGACCAGGAAAACTTAGATATCTTGGATAATTCTGAATATAAATTATTAAAAACCAAAAAAGTCTAAAAGAATTATGAATTTAGAAAATCGCTCTAAAAATAACTCCTCACAAGAACCTTCTAGAGATCATTTAAGGTTAGAACTTACATACACTGAAACCGGAGATAGATATGAAGTTAAATCAGAAATGACCAAGCAAGGACAAATTGAATTAATCGAGGCATTCTTATCCAGTCAAATAGGTGCAGGAGAAGACAACACTCCGGCAAACAAACAAAAACAATATAGGATAAAATTAGATTGGTATCTACAAAACGATGAAATTGAAGTAACAAGCAATACAGGAAACAAAGGACTAAGAAATGGAATCTTAATGTGTTATCTCAAAAGATTATATAAATAATTATTTTCTTTTAGTTTTCTCAAAAGATTCCTCTGCTTCTTTCCTTGCAATTCTTTCTAAAACTTTTTTTGCCTCTTCTAAATCATCTCCAAGATAATGTCCTTTTGAATGAAAAAAATCTTCAAACATTTCTCCTGCCCGATATTTGCAATCATGACCAGGAACACAAGAAATATACTTTATGGCTCTTAACTTCTTTAGTTTTTCGTAATCATTTGAACGAGCTTCTCTAAGATTTGGAAACATTTCTTCAACAGGAACTGACTGAACAAGCATATCAGAAACCAAAACAAAATGATTTAATGGAACTTCACTTACAGCAACTCTATCAAGAAGATTCATATTCTATTTCACACTCTTTTTGTTAAATCTATATGCACAGAAAATAATAAAAATAAATCCAATTGAAAAGATAAAAAATTTTGACCAATTCTCTGAATGACTCCAATAATCATCCAAGCCCAATAAAAATATTCCAATTCCTGCTCCCATAAACCCTGCCCCAATAAATTCTACATTGAAATAAAATACTCCCAAAAATATTAAAATAATTCCAATAAAAAAACCTAAAAAAAATCTATTCTCAAGATACTTCCCACGAGCAGATTGATACTTCTCGGAACAATAAAAATTTATATCACAATTTCCAATTCTGCCATTTTTGCTAAACCCTTCGTAAAAAGTCCACTTACCTCCAAGCTGATTACAATCAAATGAACTATTTATTGAAATAGACAATACATCTGAGTTTAAACAATAATCCTTAGAAAGAGGCTTTGGATAAAAAGTATCTATTCCTGCAATAACTACAAATAAGATTAAGATAATTATTGAAATTCCAAATAAAATCTCTTTAATTTTCATATTCTTCTAAGGACGAAACATTTTATAAACTCTATCAAAATTAAATGAATATGGATGAATATGAAAAACTCTTAGAAGAAGCATACAAAAATGTTAAACAAACAGACTCGACAGGAGAACGTTTTGAAACTCCAAAAATTGAAGGAAGTTTTGAAGGAAAAAAAACACTCTTAACAAACTTTTTTCAAATTGCAAGTCAACTAAGAAGAGAGCCAGAACACTTACTAAAGTTTTTAACAAAAGAACTTGCAACACAAGCAGTAAAAGAACAAGACAAAATTATTCTAAATAAAAAAGTATCAAGTAAAATAATAAATCCAAAAATAGAACAATATGTAAAAGATTTTGTTTTATGTAAAGAATGCAAAAAACCAGACACACAAATAGTAAAAGACGAGCGACAAACATATCTTCACTGCCTTGCCTGCGGAGCAAAACATCCAATTAATGCTAAGATTTAATTATTTTATACAAATTAAAAAATTTTTTTCAATCTCTCAATTTCTAATTTCATCTCTTCAATTCCTTCTTCAGCCTCAAACAAAGCTTCTTGGGATTTTATCCTCAAATCAATTAATTCTCTCTCCATAATTCCTCGAATAACCAAATTTCCGACAATATAAATTGTAGGAAGAACAATAACAAGAATAGAAAGAATCTGTGAAGCATAATTAGGAAAAATATAAGAATACAATATAAAGAAAACAGAGATTATCGTTGCAACAAAAGTAATGTAAATATCTAATTTAAATTTAAAATCAATCCTAGAACTCATCTAAAATCTTAATTTTTTTAATTTATTCAGACCTTCTTTAGCTTTTTTATAACCAGGAATAGTTTCAACTTTTGAAGAAGAATCCTTTGAAACCTCTTTAGTTTTTTTCACCATTTTGTTCTAAAAATTAATAGATTCAAGATTATTTAAATATTTATACTGAAATTTATCAAGCCAAATCTTTATAAAACAAAAACTCTTAAGAAAATTACGGAGTTAATCCGAATACAATTAAAAGGAGACAAAAAAACATGGTAAGTGCTTATTGCGTAAAATGTAAGAAAAAAGGGCAAAAAATGAATGAAGCTAAAATGACTCAAACTGCTAAAGGCGGGTTTATGGCTAAAGGAAAATGCCCTGATTGTGGAACTGTAATGTGTGCGATGATGTCAAAAGACAATGCAGAAAAAGCAATCAAAAGCGGCGAAGCAAAAAAAGACTTCTAATTCGCCAAATTTTATTTTTTATTTTTAATTAAATATATTAAAAGAAAATGTTTGTAAAAATTATAAAATCGTGTAGAGACGTAGTTGCAGCTTGTGACGAAGAAATCTTAAATCAAAAATTCGAAGAAAAAGAATTTCAACTAGATATTAAAGAAAACTTTTACAAAGGAGAATCAGTAAACGAAGAAGAACTAATTGAAGTTTTGGCTGATATGAAAAAAGAAGACGCAACATTTAATCTAGTTGGAGAAAAAACAATAGAAGCCTCCATTAAAGCAAGAATAATAACAAAAGACATGATTAAGACAATTCAAGGAATTCCTTATTCTTTAGTTTTAATGTAAATTTTTTCAATACTTTTATAAAAGAAATCAATCTAAATTAAATATGAAGAGTTTCAAAAATTCACAAGCCCAAGAAGTAGAACCTGCAATTCAAAGAGCACGGCTTCCAAGAGGCGAAGAAATGATTGGAACAATTGAAGAGCGACACGGCGGAAACAAAATGCGTGTAAAATGCCTTGACGGAAAAGAGCGAGTGTGCAGAGTTCCAGGAAGACTAAAGCGACAACTTTGGCTTAGACCAGGAGATGTTGTAATTGTTGAACCTTGGGAACTAGATAAAGACAAAGCAGATGTAATATTCAAATACAGACCAAATCAGATAAAATGGCTTAAACAGAACAACTATTTGGAAACCCAAGAAGATGAATTCTAATATGCAATTACACGGCTTAGAAGATATGCAATTATTCGAACCAAAAAACTCTTCAAGATTAGAAGACATTGCAACAGGAATAGGTGCTGCAATCGCAATAATCCCTTTTGCAATATTAGCAATTGGCTATGGAATTTACGAAGGAATAAAAACTCCATTCCATAAACCTTATAATCAATAAAATTCTTTTAAAAAAATGAGAACAACAATATCTGAAAAAGTAATTAGAGTAATGAAAAATAAAGACAAGCTAGAAGAAGCTCTAAATGTAAGAATAAGTTTTAGAGGAAAAGAAATAAACATTGAAGGCGACGGAGAAGACGAATACGACGCAGAAAAAGTAATAGAAGCAATCAGTTTTGGTTTTCCTCTCTCTTCAGCATTACTAATCAAAAAAGATAATCTTATGTTTGAAATTATTCCAATAAAAAACTACACAAAGTCAAAAGATTTGAAAAGAATACGAGCAAGATTAATTGGTGTCGAAGGAAAAACAAAAAAAACAATCTCAAACCTAACATATTGTTTTATTGAAATAAGAGACAATGATGTTGGAATAATTGGAGACCCAGAATTAATCTCTGGAGCCCAAAATGCAATAATTTCAATAATTAAAGGCTCAAAACAAGCAAATGTCTATCACAATTTAGAAAAAAACAGACCAATTCCAGTAATTGATTTGGGATTGCGAGACGAAGAGAAATAAATTAAGAAAGCGACCTGGGCAGGACTCGAACCTACGACCCCATGATTAACAGTCATGTGCTCTACCAACTGAGCTACCAGGTCAATAAAAACTGATACGAATTTTGATATTTAAAACTTGTTATTTCCCAAAACCCTTTTATACTAATTCTTCTATAAATAAATATGGAATTACAAAAAGCAATCAAAGAAAGAAAAAGCATTCGAGATTTTAATCCCCTAAAAAAACCAGATTACAGAGAAATAATTGAAGCAATTGACACAATCCGTTATGCGCCAATGGCAGGAAACATTTTCTCACTAAGAGCAATTCTTGTAGATAAAAAAGAAACAATCCAAAAATTAAAAGCAGCAAGCGGACAAGATTTTATTGGGCAAACAGAATATGTTGTGGTTTTCTGCACAAGCCCTGAACTAACAGAAGCTTCCTACAAAGAAAGATCACAAAAATTCTTAACTCAACAAGCAGGAGCAGCAATAGAAAATTTCCTACTAAGTATAGAAGAAAAAGGACTTTCAACTTGCTGGGTGGGTTATTTTGCAGAAGACATGGTAAAAGAAATTCTTGGAATCCCTCAAAACATAACTGTAGAAGGAATTTTTCCAATAGGATATAATTCAGTAAAAAAATACACAAGAAAAGCAAGAACAGAGTTTGACCAGATTATGTATTTTAATAAATACAAGAAAAAAAGAATGTAATGGAAGAAAAAGGGGTGCCACAAAAAAAGAATGTTTTCTTAATCGTACTCTTAAGTATAATCACTCTAGGAATCTATCCAGCTTATTGGTATTCTAAAAGAATCAAAGAATTAAATAATCTAAAAACAGAACAAGAAATCTCAACAACTCCTGCAGTATTTTATTTTGGTTGTGCAATTGCATTAGTTATTCTTGAATTTATGCTAATCTCCTCGATAATAACCTACCCTGAAAGATATTTCTCAGAAATAAGTTTTACAACCTCCCAAATAGTATTAGTTGCAGGAGCCCAAAGCATATTACTAATAACAATAATTATCTCGCTTTATCTTGCATTCAAAACAAGAAGCATAATTAATTCAGCAATTTTCAACAAAGGATTAGAAAACCTAAAAATCTCCAAATTCTTTACATTCATATTTAATTTATTTTATCTTCAATACGAAATGAATCGAGTAATCCTAAACAAAGAAAGAGAAAAGAGAACAGCACCATGGATTATTTTTATCTTTATTTTTGTGGCAATTGCTATTGGAATATTTTATTACTTTTATAAAATAAGATATATGTAAAGAATAAATTTATCTAACAATAATTCAAAGATTTTTATCTTCTTCTTTTTGCCTGAAATCCTATTCTCCCGTAATAACCCAAATCCTTTCCAATTCTCTTTAACCTTTGTTCTAGCACCCTGTCTATTTCTTCATATTCTAGAGGATTTTTGGTAATTCTTAATCTAGGTCTATCTTTTCCACACAATAATTTTGTTCTTGGTGTAACAAGCATTGCTATAAAATCTTCATTTGATTTTAATCTAGTCCCGATTATCTTAATATCTTCTTCGGAAAAGTGCCAGGCATAATAATCTCCAAATTTTTCAATTGTCCCTTTTGAATGTGTATGGAATCTGACATAGTTATAAGTTGTATATCTTCTAAGAAATTCGTCTGCAACTTCCAATCTATCTTGTTGTGCCCAAACAGAACCCTCAGAACCAACCCCTAACATAAACAATTTTTTGATGGGACAAGAATCTCCTTGTGATTCATATAAGAGAATCCCATTTACTTCCTCATTTAATCCTGCAAGAACATCCAGTCTTTTACTTATTCCTATTGGCAAAAGCACGTTTCTTCCCATAGAAAATAAGATAATTGTCCTTATTTAAATTCTATTATAATCGCCCCTAGAGAGTTACTAGCAATAAATCAAAAAATTATAAAAAATAAGTCAGGAGGTTTCCCTCCCAACTAAAAATAAAAAGTTTTGTGTTTCGATTTGGGATTAATACATATCTATTCCTAAATCTGACATCTCTCTTGAAACCATTCTGTGTTCTTCTTGAATCCCTCTACCTAAAAGATATGGGGACTTAACACCAGTCATGATAGTAATAACCCTAACCTTACCAGTAAATTCTTTACTGATTCTCGCACCGATAATTACCTGTGCATCGTTACTAAGGTCTTCAGAGACGATTTTACCAATTATATCAAACTCTTCAAGTTTCAAATCAGGTCCACAAGTTATGTGTATCAAAGCGCCATTAGCACCTTTGTAATCCACGTCAAGTAGAGGATGTGTAAGAGCTTGTTTAACTGCTTCAGTCACACGATCTGCGGCATCTGATTCTCCAATTCCAATAACTGCAACACCACCATTTTTCATAATCGCAGAAACATCTGCATAATCCAGGTTAATTAAACTTGGTAATGTAATTGTTTCAACAATTCCTTTAATCATAGTGCTAATAAGTTCATTGGCAACTGCAAAAGCTTGTTCGATTGGTAATTGTCCGGCAATATCTACAAGTCTTCCGTTATCTAGAACAACACAAGTGTCTGTAACTTCTCTTAATTCTTGCAATCCAAATTCAGCTTTATCGATTCTTGCTTTCTCTGCCTCAAAAGGCATTGTAACAACTCCGATAACAACAGATCCAGATTCCTTTGCAAGTCGTGCAGCCTCAGGGGCAACACCAGTTCCAGTTCCACCGCCCATTCCAGCAACAACGAAAACCATATCTGCTCCACCAACAGCTTTCTTCAACTCAACCATAGATTCTTTTGCAGCTTCTTTCCCTCTTCGGGGAGCTCCACCACATCCAAGTCCACGTGTTAACTCTTTACCAACAAGAATTTTCTCATCAGCTTTAGTAACACTCAAGTGAAGTGCGTCTGTATTTGCAGCATAGATAGTAGCACCGTTAATTCCTTTATTAAAAAGCCAAGTAACCGCATTACAACCCATACCACCGCATCCAATAACCTTAATGTTGGCTTTACCAGCTCTAAGTTCATCGAAATTAATACTATGTGTTTGCGAATTATCTATAGCCTCTTTTGCAAAATCTAGCATGTTTTTTCTTTTTCCTCCTTTTAATTTTTATTTCCTCGACTAAGTCAAGGCCCTATGCTATAAATTAGTTGAATTTATTTAAAAACTATTAGGTTCTCTATTATATAGAAAAAACAATCTATCTTACAAAATTTTAACAAGTTTGTCAATCTTTTCCCAGCCTTTTTTCATCTTTTTTTCTGATTCTAAAACAATCAATTTCAAAAAATGTGAATCAACCAAAACTTTTCCATTGTTTATTATTGGAAACTCAATTTTTTCAGTAGAGTTTAATTCTAAAACAAAATTTTTCTCAAAAGAAATGAGCCCGATTCTTTTCCAACCAGAAACTTTAGCAAACTCAGAAAACTTTTTTGCCGACGACAAATCTCTACATGCAAGATGCAAAATTGGTGCTTCCAATTTAAATTTTATAAATTTATTTTTCAAGTTTTTATTCTCTAAAATTTTAGTAATTTCTTCTTCTAAATCTGCAAAATTTATAACCTCATGAGCAGAAAAAAGAATATTTCCTTTTGCTTTTTTCTCCTGTTCAATCATTAACGAAACTCTTCCAGAACACGACGAAGTCGTGTAATAATCAGAAAAAGAATTTAATTTTTCACACAATTTCAAAATCGGTTTATCCCAAGAACCCTTGCTTGATTTATCTAATTTTCCAAGACAATCATTTTTACGCTGAGTAAATCTATCCATTTTATTTCTCCAAAGCTTTCAAAATATTTTCCTTAAACTTTTTCAAATCTTCTTTTCTAACCTTTGCTGCTGAAGCTGGGACATGCCCTCCACCATTAGCATCTTTTAATCCTTCAATTCCTGCTTTCATTAAAGCATTCATGTCTGCAGATTTCCCATGATTTCTCGCACTTACTTTTGCAAACTCTTTATCCTCAGAAATTGAAACAACAATAATTGAATATTCTGGTTTTAGTTTTGAAACCAAAGTTGCAATAATTGACCGAACATTAAACTTTGGAGAAATTTCTAAATAGTATAATTTTTTATCTGCATAAAATTCAGCAGAATTCATAAAACTATCAACATATTCATTAATTTCGTCCTCAATAATCTCATAAGCACTTCCAATCTCTTCCAAATTTTTATCTAAGACTAAATCATAGACTTTCTTTTTATCCTCAAAATAAATTAAAGCAGAAGAAATTTTTCTAGCAGTAATTCCTGGAGTAGATGTTGATAAATTATCTCCAGAAAAATCAGGATAAATAGAATTAATAAAATTAAAATTTTCTTGTTTTGAATAAGAATATTCAGAAAACATTGTAGCACAAACAAGCCAAGCCCATTCATCAGTATCAATAATTCCTTCTCCCAAATCATAAACAATCATTGCAGCGCAGTCAAAAGAATTTGCCTTAATTGTGTTTTTCATCTCTTTAATTTCTAAATTTATAGGATGATGATCAAGCAAAAACAATTCATTATTATTTGTCAACTCAATATATTTATCTTTTGCAAAACTATCCAAAGCCAAATCACAAACAAAAAACTTAGTAACTCCATTCTTTTTTGCCTCATTATAGCTTCCTTCAAACAATTCCTTTTCATAATTAATAAACTTCGTTACAGAAATTAATTTTCCTTTTGCTTCCAAAAGTTTCTCTAAAAAAACAGCCGAAGCAATCCCATCTAAATCATTATGAGAAAAAATAGCAATCTTGTCTTTCTCAGTAATTCCCTCAACAAAATTAAAAAATTCTTCTTTTGAACCAATCAAATATTCAATATCCATAAATTTCTATACCAAAAAAAGGTTTTAAAGATATTGGTGTTATTCAAACCCTTTTGCAATCTCTAAAATAAAAAAATCCTCAAATCTATTTCCCATAATCTGCATTCCAACAGGACACTTATCAATTTCTCCAACAGGAATAGAGACAGAACAAATACCTGCAAGATTTGCTGGAATAGTTAATGCATCATAAGAATACATGGAGTCAACAGAAATTTTCTCTCCAATTTTATGAGCAAGTCGTGGAACAACAGGACAAATAATGCAATCAACGTCGTTAAATGCTTTCTCAAATTCTTTTCTAATTAACTCTTTTGCAATCAAAGCTTTATGATAATATCTTCCTCCATATTCAGCTTTTGTAACCTCACTTCCACCAAGAATACGTCGTAAAACCTCAGGACCACAAAACTCCTCAATCTTCTTTCCATATCGTCTAGAATCAAACTTTCTTGTCCCAGAAAAAAACTCAACATACACCAAAGGATAATAAGTTTCAATTGCCAAATCAATATGTTTAATTTTTACCTTCTTAACTTTGCATTTATTTCTTTTAACAAACTCTTCAACTTTTTTATCAATTAATTTTTGAATTCGTTTGTCCTCAATTTCAAAATCTAAAACACCAACAACTAAATCTTTCATATTTTTTTTCTTAGAACCCTCTTCCTCTTCGCTAATTGAATCATTCTCGCTTTTTCCGTAAACAACTTCTAGAAGTAACTTACAATCTTCGATATTATTTGCAATTGGACCAATTTGGTCTAAACTCATCGACAAATCAATTAAACCATTTCTTGAAACACTTCCGTAAGTTGGTTTTAATCCAACAACACCACAATGACTTGCGGGGTTTCTAATGGAGCCTCCAGTATCACTTCCTAAACTCATATCACAAAATCCTGCTGCAACACTTGCACAACTTCCAGACGAAGAACCCCCAGTAATTAAATCAAAATTCTTTGGATTATGTGTAGGACCAAATGCACTTGTCTCTCCACTTCCTCCGCACGCAAACTCATCCATATTAGTCATTCCAATAATTATTCCATCTTCCTCTTTAATTTTTTTAATTACATCAGCGTCGTAAGTTGCAGTATAATTCTCTAAGACTTTTGAAGCACAACTAACCGGCAAACCTAAAACATTAATATTTGATTTAATAGAGATAATCTTTCCAGCAAGTTTTCCTGCTTTTCCAGATTTAATTTTCAAATCAACTTTTTTTGCCTCGCTCAACAATTCCTTTTCAGGACAAACAAATAAAAAAGAATTTATCTTTTTATCTTCCTTATTTATTTTCTCTAAAAATTCTTTAAGCTTTTTTTCTGTGTTCATTTTCTCATTACAATCATATGGAAAGGAGGGTTATTTATATCTTTAACTAACTCCCTAGTTAAATTTTCTTTTTCAGACTCATTTAAATTTTTGTTTTCAAATACAAGTTTTTTGGTAGGTCCAAAAACATAATCCTCTAAAACATAAAAACCCTTTAAAGTTAAAGAATCTCTATAATAATTAAATGGATGATAATTATGAACGGCTTTCGTATGCCCTGAAATAATTTTCTCTGTATGAAAGATTATTTCACTATTATGAACTTTCACTAAATTATTTCCCTCATAATATCCCAATGCTTTATAGACATTAGAATTAATATCCACAATTATTAAAATGCCTTGCGGTTCTAAAATAGAAAATATCTTAGATAAAGCTAAATCAATTTGAGGAATATCTAATAAAAGCATACTACAAATAACCATAGAAAATCTTTTAGAAAAGTCCATCTCAACAACATCTTCGGCATAAAAATTATTTAATGGAAACTCCTTCTTCAATTTATCAATAAATTTGCTAGATAAATCCAGCCCCGAAACATCACTAGTCAATTTTTTAAGTTCTCTAAAAATAACTCCTTCTCCAATGCCAAGCTCAATAACATTAGAATCCTTCTTCACATATTTTCTGCATTCTTCAATTAATTTAGGAATTAAAATCCCTCTTTTTAGAAAAGTCCCTCTATTTGAAAAAGACTCCATTTTATTAGACCACTCTTCTGAACCTAATTCCCAAAAATGTTTATTGAGCCTTGCTAAATCATTTAAATCACCAAAAAGCATTGGTTGAATATCTCGATTATTTATATTAATATTCAACTTAAGTATATTAAACTTAGAGTAAATTTTTTCATCCAAACTAAATTTGGAGCTAGGAAAATGTTTAGAAATAAATTCTTCTTCTTTTTTTATCTTTTCTAAATATTCTTTAAGCTTTTTTTCTGTGTTCATTTTAAATATTTTTTAATTATCCTCTCTCTTAAATCAATTATATCCTTTATAAGAATTCTTGCATCAGAAACCTCAATATTTTTACCATAATAATTAATCTTATTTCTAATTTTCCTAAACCTATCAAACTCAAAAGAAAAACCCCCTTCATTCAATATTTCATTCAAAAAACAACCAATACATTCGTGATTATAAATCTTAAATCCATTTTTCAAAGACAAAGCTTCCAAAATTTCCCTTAAAGATTCATAAGCCAAACTAACTTTTGTAGAAGAGCTTATTTCATCTAAATTAATTCTCTCACAAGTTTTCATCCGATTATTGCTAGAATCTACAAGAGAATTAATCAAACTCTCATCTATTGAAACCTTTTTTACAAAATTCTTCAAATTACATTCTTTCCAATTCATTCTATTTTACCTCTCAAAACAAATCCATTCAAAACAGAAGAAACCAGATTTTCTGAAACCTTGTCAAAGGACTCAAAATAAAAAACCTGAATCTTTCTTTTTAATTTTTTTTCAAATCTAGAAAAATCCAATTCTTTCTTATGTTTACTAAAAACAACTAAATCTATATCTGAATCAAGTTTTGTCTCAAGTTTAGACAAAGAACCAAATAAAACAACCCCAAAAGAAAAAGAATCCTCCTCGATAAAATCTAAAACATTCGCTAATTTATTCTGCCAATAAATACAAGAAATATTTCTTAAAACCAAACTCTCTGAATTAATTGAAAACAATAAATTTCCTCTATCTAATCTGCTTTTCAAAAATCCTTGTTTTTCAAAACCCTTCAATAAAACAGAAGCAGTCGGAGGAGAAACACCAATTATTCTAGAATATTCTCTAACTCCAAACTCAATATAACAATCCTCAAAAAAAGGACCAAGATTGTTAAATATTTCTAACATATGTTAATTATAAATTACACTTGTTTATAAAACTATTGCAAATCTCCTTTTTCTGCTAAAAACTTTAAATTAGGAGCAACATCGTATTTTCCTTCCAAAATCCCTTTAACATCCAACCATCGAATCTCTTGAACTGGAGGTATGGGCTTAATCTCTTTAGGATTCTTAAGCTTTGCAAGATAATGAATTAACAAAATTGCCATTGGCTCTTTTGTTTGAGGATTTTTCCAAATAATCATAGGACTCAAAGGGCGAATCAATTCAACCTCTCCATTAATCTCCTCTTTTACCTCCCGTACACAAGCCTGTTCTAAATCACCTTCACCAAATTCAATTGTCCCTCCAGGAATCTTATAAAAATCATCTTTCAAATCCTTATTAACCAAAACTTTTCCATCTTGGATAATAACTGGTCCTGATGCAATAATTGATTTAACATTATGGATAGAAACTTTCTTAGTAAACTCATCATGAATAAAATCCAAAAATTGCTTAACAAACTTATTAGAAAATTCTTCCTTCATATTTCCTTGAACTTTTCCATTTAATTGCCTAAATAACTCAAATCTTTCTTCTAAAATAGAAACCAGTTGCATATCAAGTTGTTTTAATTTATCTAATTGCTTTAATTTTTCCTCACTCATTTTCTTTTTCCTCCAAGATAATATCTAAAATGTAAAATAAGATGAATTAAACAAGCTCCTAAAAATCCCCAACCAAAAAATGAGTGATATTCTCTCATATTTCCTGAATGCATAAAAATTGTGCTAATTGACAATCCAACGAAGAATACAAACATAATCCAATTCAAAATTTTTCTAAACTCTACCACTTTACAACCTCCGCAATTATCGAATCATCGTTTTTCTTTTCTGCATTTTTTAAAATTCTTTTCTTAAAATCTAAATCAGACTCACTTCCGCTTCCCTCAACTCTTTGTCCATTTCCACGAATAATTAAAGGCTCTTCACCCAATTCAACCTCAGAAAGCTTTGCTGAAAACTTATCTAAGATATCCTTTGCCTGAATTTTAATTTCTTCTTTATCTTTCTCGCTTAATTTTTTCCAAGTAAATTCATTTCCCATAAAATTCAATAGAAACAGAAGTTTAAAAGTTATTTGATATCAACAAAGATATAATCTCCATCACTGCCGCAATTATACACAATAGATTTTCCTATTTTTGCTTTTCCGTGTCCTTCATGAATATGCCCACAAAAAACATAACGCGGTTGATATTTTTTTATATAATTCAAAATAACTTTACTTCCTGCGTGTTTTCCTTGCCACATTTTTGGAGCCAAATTTCCAACCTTATCTAAAACTCCATAGGGTGGCTGATGACAAACCAAAATGTCTAAATCTCCAAACCTCTTCAGAATTTTCTCCCTCTTAGAAGAAATCTTTCTTGAAGAATTTTTTAATTTTTTATCTTCAGGCTTAAACTCCTTTGCCCAAGAAGAATCAACAAAATATTCTAAAAATCCAACTTTTAATCCATTCAAGTTTCTAACAGAATTCTTTACTAAATTAATTCCTTTAATCTTCTTTAATTCATCTAAAGTAGAAGAAAGTTTAATTTTATATTTATTATAATCTGTCTTAGAATCGCTCTTCCCATAAACTCCAACATTTCCAGAAATTGTATACACAAAAGCAATCTTTGAAAGATAATTCAAAACATTCAAGGTAGAATTATGAATCTCGTCGTGAACAGCTTTAACAAAAGATTTATTTTCCTCTAAAATCGGCAAACCTTTTTTCTCCCTCTCAGCATTTTCAAAAAACCTTTTTCGTGCAAGAGTTGCCTTTCCTAAGTCTCCTGTGCATAAAATTAAATCAACATTCTTAGGGATTTTCTTTGGAATTGCTCCGTGCAAATCACCCATAACTAAAATCTTCATAAATAAAATAATAAAACCAATTTTATAAAACTAGTCAAAAAAAATAAAAATAAAAATAAAAAAATTTAATCTGAATCAGAGTCGTCTTCAAACTCTTCTTCATCTTCTTCAGGGAATTCATCAGAATCTTCTAATTCTTCCTCTGAAACTTCTTCTGTTTCGATTTCTTCGTCTTCAGCCATTTTTTGTCCTCCGATTTAATTATTCAAAAATAAAGCCCTATACTTTATTTAAGATAAAACCCTAGAAACTAAATCCTTTTTAAAAGTTTCTAGACACTCAAAAAGATAACAAAAATTACAAAAAATTTAAAAACCAAAATTTTAGATGTTTAAAAAAATTATGGAGTAAGTCTTTCTTTAGGTTTAGATTATTTCTAAAACTTAAAGATTTACGGAGTAAGTCTTTCCTTATCTCGAGGGAAAAGTGTTGCTTCTCGAATATTTTGTATTCCTAAAATTAACATTGTAATTCTTTCAAGTCCAAGTCCCCAACCAGCATGAGGCGGAGCGCCAAATCTAAACGAGTCAATATAACTTTTGAAATCCTCAGGATTTAATCCTTTAACTCTTAATCTTTCTTCAAGTAATTCCGGAATATGAATTCGCATTCCACCAGAAGTAATCTCCATTCCTCGATAAATTGCATCAAACCCACAAGATAAACCTTTATCTCCTTTCGGCATAATGTAAAAAGGTTTCCCAGAAATTGGCCAGTCATGAACAAAAACAATTGTGTCAGGATAAAGTTCTCCAAGTTTCTTTTCAGATTCACTAGATAAATCATCCTCGCCAACATGAACTCCATTCTTTTTTCCAAGTTCTCTTACTTCTGCAAAAGTCAAATACTTAACTTTTGGAACAACCAAATCTTTTACTTCTAAAATTTCTAATTCTTCTTTATTCTTTTCCAAAACTTGAGTAATCATATAAGAAACACATCTAGCTAAAACATCCATAACAACAAACTCGTCAGCAAATGCCTGTTCATAATCAAATTGTCGAGCTTCATTTAAATGTCTAACAGTATTATGCTTTTCAGCACGCCATACAGTAAAAACCGCGAAAACTTTTTCCATTGAACAAGCAAGCATTTGTTTATACAATTGACAGCTCTGAGATAAATAAGCAGATTTATCAAAATATTTCAAAGAAAACATTTCAGTTCCGCCTTCACTTGAAGCACCAATTATCGAGGGAAAAATAAACTCATTTCCTCCTTCTTTAATCATAAATTCTCTATATGCAAAAAGCAAAGTTGACTGAATCTTAAAAATTGCCTGAACTTTTTTTCTATGTAAGTCCAAGAATCTGTAATCTAATCTTTTAGGAAGTTCAGTTTTTGAAAAATCACTAACATCAATTGGAAGTTCATCTGCTTTAGCTAAAATTTTCAATTCAATTGGAACAATTTCTTTTCCTCCAGGTGCCTGTTTACTATCAACTACTTTTCCTTTAATATAAACAACACTTTCTCTTGAAACAGAATCCATTAAACTAAAAACCTCCTCGCTAACATCGTTCTTGAAACCAACAACCTGAATAGAACCACTAATATCTCTTAACACCAAAAATCTAATTTTTCCAAGACCTCGTTTATCATAAACCCAGCCAGCAATTTCAACTTCTTTTGCAGAATTACTAAATACATCTTTAATCAAAGTTCGATTCTTATTAAATTCCTGCAATTTTAATTCTTCCATAATAAAACAGATTTAGCATAGTTTTTAATAATTTCTATTGTAAGATTACTTATATGCTTCAACCAAAATCAAATTAGATTTTTCCGTGTATTCTTTCCAAAAAGTACTAGAATACTCTTTCATCCCTTCCTTGCTTACTTCAAAATTTTTCCATAAAACTTTTTTAAAACCTGCACTAATAAACGCCTCTTCATAAGTCTTCTTACTCCAATAATAATTAAAAAAAGCAGGACACTCAAGCTCTCCGGTTTTCTCATTAAATAGCTCAATTTTTAATTTAATTCCTTCATAAAAAGAATCCCCTTCAAAACTAACATGGCAAGTTTTCTTTTTGCTTACAGATTTTTCAGGGTTCATATTAACTGCAACAAATTTTCCTCCAGGCTTTAAATTATTAAAAATATCTTTACACATCAAAAACAATTCTTCTTTTGTCTTTGAATAATGAAGTAAATGTGCAGCAGTAACAAAATCAAACTCCCCGATAATCCCCAAGTTTCCAACTCTTTTACAAACATATTTTATTCCAAAAGGATTTTTATCTTCCTCTGCTTTTGCAAGCTCAATCATCTTTGTAGATTCATCAACTCCAACAAGTTCATTAGGAGAAAGTTTAGCAATTTCCCTTGTTAATCCCCCGCTACCACAAGCCAAGTCCAGCACAGATTTATCTAACAGATCCCCCATTTCTTTTAGAAGAGTATAATGTTCAGAGTAAATACAAGGCAGAACTCTTTTATATAAATCAGCATATGCTTTTGCAAGATTATTATTATCATAAACAGAATCCATATTACTTTACAAATTTCCCAATTATCCTCATAGCTTCCCCGCCACTAATTTTTCCAGAAAATTCCTTCATAACTAAACCCATATAAGCATTTGCTCGTAGTCCAGGTTTTTCTTTTATTATCTTCAAAACCTTTTCTTCAATATCTCCTAAATCAGTTTTCTCAAGTTTAACAGCATCTAAAATATCTTTTCCGCTCAAAACATCACTTAAAACTTTTTTAATATCTGCTTCATCTAATTCTTTCTTATTAACCAAATCCAAAACATGAGCCAAAACATCCTGAGTTAAAACTTCCAAAACTTCTTCAAAACTTTTATTCATTTTTGAAGCAAATTCCTTTGGATACAAAAGTAAAACCTTTCCAACAAGTAAAGCATTTCCATATGATTCAAACAATTCCTTAAACTCATTAAATTTGTCCTCATTAAACAAAACCTTAATCATATCATTATTCAAACCTTTTCTTCGTAAATCTTCTTCAATATCTCCTTTTAATTCAGGCAAAGTTTTCTTAACTGAATTTATTAAATCACGAGAAATTTTTAATAAAGGTAAATCTGTTTCAGGATACATTCGAGAAGCTCCAGGCATTGGACGCAAAAATTTTGTGCTTCCATCAGGAAGACAGTTTCTAACTTCGCTAGGATTTTTTTCTTTCTTGTCTAAGAATTCTTGCTGTCGCAAAACCTCTTTTTCTACACAAACTTCCATAATTTTTGGGTCCTGAAATCCCTTAATTTCAACTCGATTTGTTCCCTTAATTGAAACATTAATATCTTGTCTAATTGTTCCAATTCCTCGCTTAACTTTACAACTTCGCAAAATCTCCCCAATCTTCAATGCTGCTTCTTTTACCTGTTTTGCATTTTTTATATCAGGAGCAGTTGCAATTTCAACCAAAGGAATTCCAAGCCTATCAAGACGATAAACAACTTTTTTTTCATCTTTACTAATTGTTTCTTCGTTCAAATTTTCCTTATTTGAAGCAGAAGAATTAATCCGCCTCGCAGAATCTTCCTCGAGAAAAACAGTTTCAATTCCAACTTTTCCGTAACTTGTTTCAATAAATCCATCTCGAGCAATCATTACTGTTCTCTGAAAACCTGACGTATTACTTCCATCAATAACTGTCTTTCTCATAACCTGCGAAATTGGAACAATCTTACAATTCAACAAAATTGCAATCTCTAAAGCAATCTTCAATGCTTCAGGATTTAATTTGTGCGGAGGTTCTTCATCAATCTCAACCAAACAAGTAGAATCATAACCCTGATAAATAAATTCTTTGTCAAGTTCAGCCTCGTGCTTTACTGCAACATCAACCTCCCCTTTTTCTCCTGCAACAGAATGCAATTTTCTTTTAACTTCAAAATCAGGAGAATCACTTCGCAAAACACTTGGACAATTACAAAAAAGTTTATGGCTATCTAACTGCTGATGAATCTCAAGCCCACACTTAAACCCAACTTTTTCGTAATTCATAAAAATTAAACACAAAAAGACTTTATTAAAATTACCTAAATCCTTAAAAAATAAAGAAATTAAAATTATTTATGGAAACACCAAGTTATTCTAGAACAGAACAAAGACTTGTAAATATTATCTCTGCTTTTGGATTAAATCCAGAATCTTGTTATACTCCAAGTATACCTCAAGGAAAAATAACCAAAGATAATTTAGGAAACATTGGAATAGACACAGGGTTTGTTGGACTTGAAAAACATCAACTTGAAAAATTACTAGAAGAAAATAATTTTTCAAGATTTAACACTCTAATAAGCACAGGATTTTCTCTACAAGAAAAAAATTATAATTTTGTATTGATTAATCCTAAAACAGAAGGACAAGTTCCCCTTTATTTACTAAGAAGAGTTTCTTGATTAAAGTTTTTTCTTTAATCTATTTAACGAATCCCATAAACTCATTCCGAGATAATTATAGAATTTTGCTTGTTCAGAAGTCATTTTTCCTTCATTTGAATCATAACTTCTTTGAGCAGAATTTAATAAATCAAAATAATTTCTTCTATCAAATTTAGATATAACTATTGGAGGCAATTCTCCTTTCTTTAAGATTCCATTTTGAACGAGTCTTGCAAGTCTCCCATTTCCGTCATTAAAAGGATGAATTCTAGTTAAATGAAAATGCGAATGTAATGCTTTTTCTAAAAAAGTATCTAAAGAGGAATTATTAATAAAAAAAGAGTCCATTTGGTCAAGAACATTATTTGGATAAAAGTAATTCATTCCTGAAGCCATGCAAAAACCTCCATTTCTATAAGAAGAGCAATTTTGTCCCATTATTTTTTGCCAAGACCCCATAATAATGTTATGAGATAATTCCTTCTGATACTTTTCTGCAAAATATTTTGCTGCTTCTAAAACTTCCTTACGCAGTTGCCTTTTATTGACTCTTTGATTAGGATATTCTATATTCACAGAATGTCTATCTGCTTCTTTTTCTAGAGATTTAGTTATTTTCTTAGAATTTTCCAGATTATATTGAGGCAATTTAGAGATCCAACTCTGTAAATTATAGATTTGCTCAACAATTTCTGGGCTAAGTAAATGAATTTTATTTGCCGTCATATAAAAAATATCCAAAATTCTTATTTAAACCTTTCCATCTGTCACCCCTACTAAATAACAACCATTTTAGTAAAAAACTTTATAACTTCTTAATTCTAAGACAAAATATGAAAAAGAGAGGAGAAATTAGAAGCACACCAATTGCTCTTCCAAAAACTTTCGGGCAACACGCAGCAGATGCATTAACAAAATGGGCAGGAAGCTGGACATTTATTCTTTTATTCTTAGCTGCAATGATTTTCTGGGTAAGCCTAAACACATTTTGGATTGCTTTTGGAAAAAGCTGGGACTCTTATCCATTTATTCTATTAAACCTTGCACTCTCTTGTCTTGCTGCACTTCAAGCACCAGTAATTCTTATGAGCCAAAATAGAAGTGCAGAACGAGACAGACAAAGAGCAGAATACGACTACGCTGTAAACAGAAAAGCAGAACGAGAAATAAAAGAAATTCAAGAACAACTTGCAAGAATAGAAAAAAGATTATCTAAATAAAAAATTATTCTCTTAAATTTTTATTCAACTCACCAAAAAAATTAGTCAACATTTTTTCTTTAACAATCTCTTTATCTTTTGCCCAATCAACGTGACCCAAAACCCAAGAAAGTTTAATCCAAGCAGTCTCACTAAGCATATCTTCCAAATAAATAATTCCTGTTTTTTCTAATTCTCGCCCAGTTGAATAAACTAAAGGATTAAGTCTTCCATAAACAGTTTGAGCCGCAGCACAAATAATCATTCCTTTATTTTGAACTTCTTTTAATTTAGTAATCCAAGCGTTCCTTGAATCACTTGTTGCAACCTGACCAAGCCCAAGCATTTCAATTACAATTCCTTTGTATCCTTTTTCAAAATAAAAGTCTAAAATTTCTGGATTTTGCCCAGGATAAAACTTCAGCAAGGCAACTTTATCACAAAAATTCAAATCTGATTTCACTTTTTTCTTGTCATCTCTAACATTATAATTTGAATTAATAATTTCAATTCCTTTTGAATTAATTTTTGCCAAAGGTAAATCGTTTACAGGTTTAAACGCATCTCGACGTGATGCATGAAGTTTTCGAACCTTTGTCCCACGAATTGCATAGCAAAAATCATCGTTTGTAGTTGCATGACCAACAGTCATAACTTCAGCAACATTTGATATAGCCATTAATGCGGCACATTTTAAATTCAAATCAGCATCTGAAGAAGCCCGGTCAATACTTCTCTGCGAATAAGTCAAAACAACCGGCTTATTTAATTTCCCAAGAAAAAAACTTAATGCACTGCTCGCATAATGCAAACTATCTGTTCCCTGCGTTACAATAACTCCAGAAACATTTTTATCATTCAAAAATCTCTCTACACTTCGGCCAACATTTTTCCAATCCAAATAATCCATATCCTCACTTCCTTTCATAAACGGAACATCAACTACAACAACATTACACACTTCAAAAATCTCAGGATAAAATTTAAACAATTCATTTGGATTTGTAAGCCAACTTACCCCTCCAGTTTTAGAATCATACTTTGAAGCTATTGTTCCTCCAGTGATAACCATTGCAATATTTGGTTTTTTAGAATCAGTCTTCAAATCAATTTTCTCTTCTTTTACACTCTCCTTTTTCTTAACAACTTTAATCTCACTAATTTCTTTTTTCTTAAATCCAATATTATATCCATTATCTAATTTCAAAAGAACAATTCCAGACTCAGGACTATCAAGTAAAACTCCCTCGTAAATTTCTTTTACAAAATGAACCTCAACATAATCTCCAAACTTTGCTTCCATAAAAAGAACTATTTATCTAAATATAAAAAACCTGTGGTTTAGAAGATATTTACTTTATTCTTTGTATAAAGCATCAAACTGTTTTTGTTGCCGCGGCTTAAGTGGAGATTCCGTTAAAGAGAAACGCTTTAGTACTGGAGGATGAAATAAATCATGGTAACTGGGATTATTAACAAGTTCAAAAAAATCTATAGCTTCCCAAAAATACTGAAAATAAAAATTATAATTCCTTGGTCCACCACATTTGATAATTCCACCCCTAATCAAGGGATTAGAATGCCTTAACCTCTCTTCAAGCTCCTGTACCTTATACCTATGCTTATCTCCTTCCTCAGTTTTCTCATTAAATCCAACATAATATAGATTTGGTCTATTTCCCATAATTTTACAATTTATTCCGAATTTATAAGAATATATCTTCTAGAGAATAACTTCTAAAACTTAATAAATAACTCTTTTCTTTAATCTTTATGGTAAAAATCGGTCTTGAAATTCACGGATACATTAACACAAAAGAAAAACTATTTTGTAAATGTAAATCAATTCACGGAATAAAATTCGCAAAACCAAACACTTACATCTGCCCAGTTTGCACAGCTCAACCAGGAGCAAAACCTCTTTTACCAAATAAATCTGCCGTCGATAAAGCAACACAAATTGCACTAATCCTAAACTGTAAAGTAAACGAAAAATTAGTCTGGCAAAGAAAACACTACAACTGGCCAGACCTAC
>Ga0265297_10004330_pt1 | contig 23439 bp, 23 predicted proteins | sample Munlanlwell13791_FD_192502 | JGI IMG/M metagenome (GOLD analysis project Ga0265297, IMG submission 192502) | Leachate microbial communities from a municipal landfill in Southern Ontario, Canada - Leachate well 137-91 | ecosystem: Engineered > Solid waste > Landfill > Unclassified | place... | reverse complement strand
TCGAACACGAGGGAGTTAATCGTGTCCTCAAGTGCCTTGCGCGCAATCTCGCGGCTGTTAGCGGCGATCTCAAGCTGCGCAGTATTGACCGACCGTCCGAAGTTACGTAGAAGGGGTTGCGAGACTGATACGACAAGGCCGGCGCGTGATCCTGGGGCGGAAATGTTGTACTCGGAAAAGTCATCTGTAACGGAGACCGAGTACATCGCTCCAGTGTGAAGGCGCTTGCGGATTCCGAGAGTGTAGCCGACTTCTGAGGTGAAAAGGTTGAAGGGCGTTCCAGTGGACGTCGAGACAATCTTCTCTCTCCTGAGCGGTATGTTGCCGAAGAAAACGGAATCGAAGGCCGCGTCCTGAACAAGCTCACTTTCTCTTGCTGACCTGAGAGAGTAACGAGACACCTCCACACCAAGGTTGTTCTTGATGGCCAATTGCACGGCCTCGGCGAGAGACAGGCGCACGGCTTCGCCGGTCGGGCCGAGGTCAATTGTAATATCGTACTTGCCAAGGGGATCCGGGGCAGGATTTGCGGACGGCGTGGCATCCTCGGCCAGTAGCAGCGTCGGTGCAAGTGCGGCGAGGAGGATGGCAGCGACAAATCGGCATTTTCTGTTCATCAGGACTCCTTGGAGTTTTCCTCGTCAGAACAAGGTCTTGTTTTTGTTCTGCTGATCGATGTAGTTGACGAGAATATCCTCGTTTCCCCCCATGAAACTCCGCATGACAAAATGAAGGAGGAGAGGTCGCCTTTCAGCCAGTCGACGGAAACTGTCAACGATCAGAATCATCGCCTCAATTGTCTCTGCTGGGGGATTCTTTGCGAGGTCGTCCATCCCGGAATTGAGGGCGTCATAGACCTCGTCAACCAGGGCTTTACCCATGGCTTCCTTGCTGGCGAAATGGTAGTACAGGGCAGGCTTCAAGACTCCGCAGGCCTCGGAGATCTCGCGCATCGAGACGGAATCGTAGCCCCTGCGACCGAAGAGATCGGCCGCGCGCTCGAGGATTTCGTCGTGCAGATTGGCTGCCTTGAGTCTTCTGCTGTCCACAGTACCTTTCCCGTGCGGAAATGCTCCGCAGGTCCATTAGTGTACCTACCGGTCGGTAAGTTCAAGTTTTTTGAGTTCAGACTGTCCCGATCGCAACCCAAGACCTTGACACCGGGCTTGCCCCCGCTACCATTGTGGCAGAAAGAGGTGGGCGCATGCGAATACTGGCGAGCATTGTCCTGGCAGCAATCATGCTGACAAATGGCTGTTTCTGTTACTGCCTCGAAACATGTGGTTATTACTTACAGGACGGCAGCCGCGGCCGCATTGTTAACCCCGCTGAAAACATGCTGTTGATCGCATCTCCATCAACCACAAGCCTGTTCGTGATCCAGAGAGAAATCCATGGAGATAAAGGGGACTGGGACCCGGTCGTATCGAACAGAGTTCGAGGGTTTATCTCTTCATGTCTTGCAGGAAAGGGATATCGAATCGTCGATAGCGAGGCGGAGGCGGATTACATCGTCAGCTACTCTTGGAGCATCAGGCGCTATACTGACAGCAAGATGCTGTGGGCATCCGTTACAGTAGAAGTATGCAACAGTCACAAGGTCAGAGTCTGGGAAGGAGATCGTGCGCTCAAGTATAACCCTACGGCTGACTCTCTGCAGGAGCTCAGAAAAGCATCAGAGAAGTCCCTCAGCCACTGGGGCAAGTCCAAGGATAATACTAAGCCCGTCTTTCTCGACTGACGGGTCCGGCTCATAAGCGTCAGGTTTCTCCAGATGGCGGCGTGTATACCCTAACAAGGTGGGCACATGAGATTTCCGGGGCTATTCCTCCTTGCAGCAGTTGTGCTAACGTCGGGCTGTTGCTTAGGGACTTACACAAACGGCCACTATTACGACTACGGTGTAGTGGACGATCGCGATAAGAATGGACGGATGTATCCACCGAAAGCTGCCACCAGGCTCTTCGTGGAACTGGATCAAGACAATGCCCCTGCAAACGCAATGGCGGACACAATTTTGAGGCTCATTCAGACAGGCCTGCGCGACAAGGGGTATGTGGTCGAGGAAAAATACGCCCGACCCGACTTCGTCGTCCATTTCACTTGGGGAGCAAGAAAGCCCGGTGAGCGTTCCACCCCTGCATATGTCGCAATTGAGGTAAGAGGGCGCCGCCGCGCCTGGCACGGTTGGGCAATTGGCGGTAGGCCGCAGGCGCCGGATGCCAGCGGAGAGTATGCAGGGATAGTGGCAAACCTCCTGAGCTTCTGGGGCCTTGACCACTATCGCCTTCGTCGCTGAGCCTCAGGCTCCTTGGCTCGCACCCGCCACTTGACAACGGGCTTGCCCGGGAATACAATCGCTTTCCGGAAAAGGGGAGTCTATGAAAATGCTGTCTCTTCTGCTTCTTGCCGGGATGGTCTTTCCGGGGGTCTGCTGCTGCTGCCATATGGGCCCCCCCGATGAGACACAGTCGGGCCATGTCTTGAATGTCCCGGAAAACCAGAGAATGCTTGCATCACCCGGGGCGATCAATATCTACCTGGTGGAGGAGGCGAACAATTCCAAGAATCCCGAGCTCTCCGACGACATATACAGGGAGGTTGCCGCGTTTCTGGACCAGAAGGACTACCGCATGGTCAATGACTCGTCACAGGCAGACTTCGTCGTCACATTGCGCTGGCAGGAAAGGCGTTCGGAAAGAAGTTACGACCCCGCCAAGGTAACCCTTTGCGTCATCAACAGGGATGATGTAACAGTCTGGGAAGGCGAGGCAAGCCGCTGGAAAGCGAAAACCAAGGATGTGCGAAAAGAGTTCGCTATCCTCATCAAACGGGCTCTTTCCTACTGGGGCACGAATGGCTCCCACACTTCCCATTAGCGCCCTGCCCGTCTGAAGATGGGGTGCGCCGCCCTTGACTCTGCCCGACGCATCGGTAAAATGCGTAAGGGATATGGGAGTGAAGCACTTAGGAAACCTTACGCTTGACCCGACAAATCCGGACCGCACCGTGGCAGCCCCTGGCAGCGCTGCGGGTCGCATTCTCGGCAACTACCTCCTGCTCGTTGCGGGTGGCATAGTCTGCCTGCTGCTCTTCGTTGCTGCTTTCACAATGCTTCGGCCACTCACTGATAGGGCCTTCGGCGTTTTTCAAACCGATGACCCGCAGACCGGCTGGACGATCTTCTACATCCCGACAATGCCTGTAACTCTCACCGACTACGTGGTTTGCCCGACACCTGTGTCAGGGGAAGTCTATGTTTTCGGCGGTGCGCTCAATGGAGGCAAGACCCCTGATGCCCTGTCGCGCGACATCTACGCCTTCGACTTGTCCCGGCGCAGGTGGAGAATGCACTGGGCCAAGACAGGCATTGGAATGCTGGGGGGCTCGTGCGTCTATGCGAGCGGAGGCAAGTTCTACTTCCAACCGCGGATGTCTTACAGCAAGGGCGGACTGTATCGGTCGGCCGAAATCTACTCCGTAGACACCCAGACCGGCGAGTGGCGCGAAGTCGCGTCGCTTCCCGGGTCACTCGGGGACGACACCGTATTAGTGAACTCTCTCCATCCGGCGGAGTTATTCTGTTTTTCATCGGCATCCGAGGCCTCCGAAGGCGGTATTTTCAGGATATCCGGGCTTCCCCTCAAACCGGTACTTGAGAAAGCCGGGGTGATCCACTCGCGAGGACAAATAAGGGCAATCCCGGCTGAGAACGGACGGATACACTGCCTGTTGTTCAACTCCCGGGGCGCAACGCGATTGGGGAGCGCTTTCTGTTTCGACCCCGATACAATGGTGCAGAACAGCAAGACGCTGCTCGATCTTCCGCCACTTGGCTCTTACGACCCATTCGTCTGGCTTGGCCGCGACGGAAAGACCTATTTCATGTACAAGCCTGGTTCTCTTTCCACCTACGACATCTATGCGTATCTGCCGGACAGCAACGCCACCAAGCATGTCTTCCTGACCAAGCGCCTCAGCGCACGAGCCTCGTTCGTCTGCGATCCAGCCACGGGAGACATTATCGCCTTTGTGCCGTCCGACGGCCCCGAAGCGCTTCCATCCCCCGAGCCGCCCCGGGAATGATCCGCCAGGACCGCACAATGCCGACACTGAGGCACGCTCCCTGGACAATCCACGAGCTTTCTTTCGAAGCGGACGGCCCGTTTTCGGATCTCGCCTTCGAGGAGGCCATGTACACGTTCGGCGAACAGTGCGGGACAACCGGATTCCTTCGGCTGTGGTATCCGTCGTCGGTCTATGTTGTCCTGGGCGTGGGGCAGAAAGTGGCGCAGGATGTGCGTTTGGCGGAATGCCAGAAGGATGGAGTGACCATTCTGCGCCGGTTCTCAGGAGGAGGGACTGTCCTGCACTCACCCGGGCAGGTCTGCTTCTCCCTGTACTTGCCGTACTTCTTTGATGAAAACCTGCGCGATGTGAGGCACTCGTATGATATTATCTTCCGTAAGCTCGAACCTGCCTTCGCGGCAGCGGGAATCGCGCTGGAATTCCACGAGCCCTGCGATTTCGCGGCCAAGGGTATGAAGATATCGGGCAATGCGCAGCGCCGGGGACGATCCGGACTGCTGCATCACGGAACGTTGCTCGTCAACTGCAACACTGATGCTTTTGCACGCTATCTCAATGAGCCCGACAAGCGACCCGAATACAGAAAAGAGCGCACGCACGGCCAATTCGTAACGACCCTGGCACGGCTGGGATTCACGGGAAACCCGATGGACGCCGGAGTTCTTCTCAGAAACGCAATTTCTCCCCTCGCCATTGACGTTCCTCAGGACGTAATTGGCTTGACCGAACGGCTGAAAGATGCAAAATATACACGCCCTGAGTGGAATCTCAGACGCTGACAGACGAAAGGGCCGGAATGGTTCTCTGGATGGCAGTTGCCGCGGGCGCGATTCTGATCGTTCTGGTGGTCTTGGTTCTCAAACGCTGAGAAGCGAAAGGAACAGATATGGAAAGCTGGGTCATTCTCGTAATTGTCGCCGGTCTGGTAATAGTTCTCCTGCTCTGGTTCTTCGGCACGTACAACGGGCTCGTGAGTTTGCGCAACCAGGTAAAGAACGCCTGGTCGCAGATCGATGTCCAGTTGAAGCGGCGCCATGACCTTATCCCCAATCTGGTCGAAGCCTGCAAGGGGTATATGAAGTTCGAGCAGAGCACGCTCGAAAAGGTCATCCAGGCCAGAAATATGGCAATGAGCGCCCAGGGCGTCGAACAGAGCGCCAAGGCCGAGAATATGCTGACCGGAGCGCTGAAGAGCCTCTTCGCTCTTGTCGAGAGCTATCCTGACCTGAAGGCACAGCAGAACGTCGGGCAACTCATGGAAGAACTCGCCTCGACAGAGAACAAGATCTCCTTCGCGAGGCAGTTCTACAACGACTCGGTAATGCGTTACAACACCCGGATACAGCAGATCCCGGCGAATATCGTCGCCGGAATGGGCAACTTCACGGCCGAGGAGTTCTTCGAGGTCGAGAGCGCGGAAGAACGGATAGCCCCTAAAGTCGATCTGAACATCGGGTAGCCGGGATGCCGACCCGTTCGTTCCACGAGGAGATCGCCGCGAACCGGAGATTCTCCCTGATGCTCACGGGGCTTGTCACCTTCATTCTGGTGGCGCTCGGGCTGACCATCGGGGCCGCCATAGGCCAGCCGTTGATCGGGCTCGGCATAGCCGTTTTTCTGGCGTTCATCCAGATAATGGTGCTGTGGACGGCGGGCAGCAGCCTCGCATTGCTGGATGCAGGTGCAACCCGAATCGAGCACTCCGACAACCCAATGCTCTTCAACGTGGTCGAGGAAATGTCCATCGCCGCCGGACAGCCGATGCCCAAGGTCTATGTCATCGAGTCGGATTCGATGAACGCGTTCGCCACGGGGATGTCGCCGGACAAGTCAGCAATTGCCGTCACAAGAGGCCTGCTGAACCACCTGAACCGGTATGAGTTGCAGGGCGTCGTAGCGCATGAGATGTCGCATATTCGCAACTCCGACACGCGAATGATGATCACCGTCGCCGTGATGGTGGGTTCGATCGTGATGTTGAGCGACCTGTTCCTGCGCGGTTTCCTGCGCGCCGGGTTCCGAGGTCGCGGCGGTGGTGGGAAGAAGGGCGGGGCGGAAGCGATCATACTCATTGCCGCCCTCGTATTTGCACTTCTCGCGCTGATCATCGCGCCTATGCTGCAGTTTGCCGTTTCGCGCAAGCGCGAACTGCTGGCGGATGCATCCGCAGTTGAGCTCACGCGTTATCCCAGCGCACTTGCGAATGCGCTCAAGAAGCTGACCTACGAGAACACGCCCTTCAAGGAAGCCGGCAAGGCTTTTCAGCATTTCTACATCGTCAATCCCGCGCGTCCCGTCTCCGGCGGAGGCGGGCTTTACTCCACGCATCCCCCGATCGAAGAGCGAATTCGCAGACTTCAGGAGATGGCGCTGGAGTACCCCGAACCCGAGCAAGAGAAGCGGAAGTGATTTTCTCAAGGAACGTACGCGCCGCTGCGTCGTCTCAATGTTCGGACATGAAGATGGCAAACCGTAATGGCTTTACCCTGGTGGAGATACTCGTCGCGCTGATCGTCTTTCTGGTCGGCTCGATGGGGATCATATCGCTGTTCGGCATCGCGGCTTCTTCGCAGACGCGGGCAATAGCCTTTTCGAACGCATCGCGCATGGCCGAGGATCTGTTCACGATGCTCGAGGCCCGGATGGTGATAAACGATGGGGCCAACAATGGATTGCTCAACACGGGCAAGCCTCTTCCGGACAACGACCCGGTCGGCCCGGACGATTTCAAGGATTCGGCCAAGTATCCCGGATACCAGTACAAGTTGACTTTCTTCGACATCAACCCCCAGGCAGGGCAACCGGGGGCTGAGCCGGAGATAATGGCAGTGATATACATTCGTTGGCCGAGCGAGGGAAACGACTTCCGCGTTGGGGCAATGACGGGAACCGAACAGCCCAACAACTATGAGGGTCGGGTCTTTTCGGCGGTCATCCTCAGAAAGCCCTGGTAGCGAGTGAAACCCCCTTGCTGAAAGGGGATAGCCGTCTATAATCCCCGAAGCGCAGCAAACAATACTGTTTGACTTCCGAAAGGTTCTGATTAGTGGCATCAACGTACTTTCTGGAGATCGCCGCCAGCACAGTTAGGGCCGGGTGCGTAGAGGGCTCGGGAAAAAAAGCCCGGCTCTCCTCCTACTATGAAGAGCGTTTGAATGTGGAGGACGGAGACCTGCCTCGGGTACTCCCGTCGCTCATCCAGTCCATCGCATCGAGAATCAAGATCTCTGGCAGCAATCTCGTAGTGGGGATCTCGTCGCGGTATCTCATCTTCCGTGAAGCCACCACGCCGTTCTCTGACCGCAAGAAGGCGGCAAAGACCCTGCCCTTCGCAATCGAAGAGCACGTGTCGGTTCCCATAGACGAAATTGTCATCGATGCATTTGAGTTGTCGCGCACAGCGGGTTCCAGCACATGGTATTGCTGCTGCGCGCCCAAGAAACTGCTGCGCGCAATCAATGAAGGCTGTGCGGAAATAGGGTGCGACCCCTCCATTGTCGCGCCGTCGTTTGCCGGCCTTCCCTTCGCGTTGCCCGACCCCGAAACCAAGCTCATAGTCGATATCGGACACGACACCACTGACATCGTGCTCACAAAGGGCGACAACCTGTTGTTCAGCAGGTCGCTGCGCCTTGCAGGAAGGTCGCTGACGCGGGCGATTTCCGAGGCGCTGTCGCTTGAGGCCGCTGTGGCCGAGGACACGAAGCACCTTTCCGCGGGAGTTAACGACCGCGATTCCTCGATGAAGGATATCTTCACAAGTGAACTGACGCGCCTGGCCAGGGAAATCCGCCTGACGATATCTTCGCTGCCCGCAGACAAAACCCCCTCATCGGTTAAGTTGATTGGCGGAGGAGCCGCAATCCAGGGGATTGCTGAATTCCTTACCGAGAGACTGTCCATCCCTTGCGCCGCCCTGAAGAAGGACGAACTGCTGGGGGTGGCATCAATACTCAACAAGCCCGCGACTTCGGGCTTCCTTGCCCCGGCCGGCCTTGCGGAGGCAGAGAACTCCGGTGGGCGTCCGTGCGTCAATTTCCGCCGGGATGATTTCTCCTATCACGGTGTATTCGACCGAATCGCAATGCCTCTTTTGATCATGCTGGTCTTTCTGACAGCCATTACAGCGGTCTTCGCGTGGCATTTCTCGACTGAGCGCGGGAACGCCGCCAAGGCGAGGGATGCGGTTACGGCTCAGGCCGCAAAATGGTGGGAGCAGGTGTTCGGCAAAGACACGAAGCCCCCCGACAGCATGGAGAAGTACACAGCCTTTGTTGATGAGAAGCGGAAGAAACTCTCGGAGGAGGAGAAGCTCCGCGCAAAATCCTACATCGGCTCCGTGCTTCCGCATATGCGCAACCTCGAGGCATTGATGGCCGGAATCAACTTCAGGCTTGTCAGAATTTCCGCCGACAAGGCAAATATCACTCTCGAGGGCGAGGTGGATGAGACTGACCTCGCCAAGATGCACGATCTCCGGCTCCGCAGTTCGTCATACTTCTCTGACGTGGTTCTCGACTCCGAGCAACAAATCTCCGGAACGGGCGGTGGATATCGCTTCACCTACCGCTTCATTTACCGGAAGTGAGTCAATAATGCGCCATGCGATGCAAGTTCTTATCGTAATCTTCGGCGTCCTTGTGGTCGCCGGCGGTGGCTATATCGGCTTCGCTCTTCTGGAGACCGAGGACATAATCAATTCGCAGATTCCCGCTTCGAACAAGCTCGCCCAAGGAATAGGCGAATCGCTCCAGAGCTACAGCGTTGACGAAAGCAAGCTGCGGCAGAGATACCCCGTCGCCGAGCCCACCAGTTGGTCAACGCTTATCACCGATGCGGTTACCAAGGCAGGGCTGGCGATGCGGCGCATCAGCATCAAGCCGCCGCAACCCCTGAAGGGCAGCGAGGCGCAGATTCTCATCGGCAATATCGAGATTTCCTCGCCCCAGTTGTCCGACCTTCTCGCAGCGGCATCTAACATCGAAAAGATCAACTCAGCGGTGGCGATTTCGCGCTTTGAGATTCAGCCCCGCAGCACTGAAGACGCGCCCTTCAACTGCTTTATCGAAGTCACGATTTACGAGCATACCGGCGGAGTCACACAGCCGACCACCGGCCCTGAAGAGAGCGCTTCCCCGGAAAACACGCCGACAATGATGCCGTCAGTTCCGCCGCCGCCCGGACCGATTCCATCGCGGCCTCCGATGCCCATTCCAACGGCTCGGCCAACTGACATTCCTCCCCCTGCTCAGACCCCTTTTGTTCCGATCGTCACCCCGCCGCACACGGGAAATTGAGCGGGGCTCCATGCTGACAATCTCCACCAAGGCGTATAAGAACATCAAGCGCGTGCTGCTTTATGCACGCATCGCGCTTAGCGTGGTTATCGTGGCAGCCGTCGCGTACATGTTCTTCTTCTTCGAGACATTCTCGATCCCGACCGACTTTCAATGCATGAAGCCGTTCATCGCCGGTGGAGACCGCGTCTATGTCCGCAAGAACCCCTCCGCCGGATCCATCGAACGCTTCAACATCGTTATCTACTCGCCGCCCGACCGCACCGAACTGAAGATCATCGGAAGGGTCATCGGACTGCCGGGCGAGTCCATCTCGTCTCTGAACGGGGCGGTTTATATCAACGGCGTCAGGCTCGAAGAGACGTTCTACCTGGCCGGAACGACATCGAACATCCCGGAGGACTTCCCGGACTTCAAAATCCCTCAGAACGGATTTTATGTCCTCGTTGACGATAGAAAGTACGTCCAGATTGACAGCCGGGAGTTCGGAGCGATACCTGCGGGGAACTTATTGGGCAAGCTTATCGTCAAATTCTGAGCCGACACGCAAGGAGGCACAATGCGGTTCGCCGCTTTCTTCATCACCGCCCTGTTCGTAATGAGCGCCCTCCTGATCCAAACGGCGTGCGCAGAAGAGAAGATCGACCCCGCTCTTAACGCCCGACTGGACAAGGTCTCGGAGATGATTGACGCCGGGGAACTCGACCCTGCAATCGCCGAGATCGACAAGATTCTGGTGGACAATCCCACCCAGCCGCGGGCGCTGAAACTGTATTTGCGCGCCAACAAGATGAAAGCCGATGCCGAGAAGAAGGCAAACGAAGTCAAGCGCAAGGTTGACGACCAGCGCGCAATGAGCGACGTTGACAAGGCTGCGGAGATCCCCAAAAAGGAAATCACCAACGAGCCGCCAATCAAGTTTCCCAAGCGTGCAAAGTCCGCCCTCTCGCAGGAAATGCAGGAACTCCTGAACCAGCGCGTCGAGTTGAACGTAATCGACACTGACCTGTCATACATCTTCCAGCTTCTCTCGGCCACACACGGAATCAACATCGTGGCCGACCGCTCCCTCCTCGTTGACAAGAGACTGGATGTTCACGTCGCCAATGTGAGGCTCGTGGACCTTCTGGACTACATCTGCCTGAACTCCGGCATCGAATACACGGTAAATGACAGTGGAATCTGGATCTCCACCCCGCTTACTCCGCAGCTTGACATCCGGATTTTCCACCTGCGCATAGGCGTCACACGCACAGGCAAAGCACTGCAGACAAACGACAGCGTCAACCAGGCCAGCTCCATTTCGGGCACCGGCACGAACAACAACAACACTTTCAACAACAACAATAACAGCAACACCAACCGCAATTACTACAACCCGTACAACTACCGCAGGGTTTACAAGGACGCGGCGGATGCGGCGCAGGATGTTGCCGACAGCTACAAGGCGGACGGCGCGCCGGGCGGGTTCAATTTCGGTGGCGGTGGTGGCGATAACGCGTTCAGGGCACAGATGCTGCAAGGCTTCGCGAACGCGATGGCGCAACGCGCCGGTCAGACGCAGGGCACCCAGCCCACCAACGGTACGAACGGCACTAACGCGGCCAACGCCGCTAACAATCAGGCCGCCAAGGACAAGATGACCGATATGGAACTAATGCTCGACTGGGTAACCGGCTGGAGCGGGAACCTTCAGTGGCCCACCGGTTCCACCTGGCGCTTCGATGCAAAGACCAACAGCCTGATCGTTGTGTCCACCGGCGAAATGCTCGATAGAGTCGAGAAGATCATTGACGAGTTCGACGTTGCCCCAATTCAGGTCAACATTCGGACGCGCTTCATCACGGTTAAGATTGAAGATGGCATGCAGTGGGGCATCCAGGCGTTGCTCGACAGCGCATTGGGCGAGGGCGGCGATGGTACAAACAAGCGCACTCAGTTCGACCCCGGATCCGGGTTCAACCTCGGCGTTCCCTCCGGCGGAAACACGCAGGGCGCCACACTCACCTTCCGCGGCGTGCTTACCGATCCGCAGTATCGGATTGTGATGAACGCGCTTCAGACGAAGCTCAACGGTCGCCTCCTGAGCGAGCCCAATGTCACTACCCTGTCCAACGAGCCAGCAAGACTCGTTGTTGCCGAGCAGTATCCCTATCCCGACAACTGGGAGCCCGTTCAGTCAACCACGACAAGTGACGGCTCGGTTTCCACGGCCACAACGGCATACGTTCCGACCGATTTCCAGACGGAAAACGTAGGCATAACGCTCGATGTGATGCCTTCGGTAGGCTCCGATGTCGAGACGATAATGCTTGAACTCCATCCTCAGATCGTCAATCACGATCCGAACAAGGACGCGAAGTACAACATCATATCGACCAACTCGGCCGGACAGGCTACCTCGTTCGAAGTCACCAGGCCGGTATTCGCACGGCAGGAAGTAGTTGCGAAGGTGGTCCTCCGAAGCGGCGAAACGGTCGTTCTGGGCGGCCTGATAGACGAAGAGGATGTTACAACAAAGACCCAGGTCCCGATTCTGGGAGACATTCCCGGCCTCGGTCTGCTCTTCAAGAAGACGGTAAAGAGCAAGAGCCGCAGCAACCTTCTTATCTTCGTGACCGCTGAAATCGTGGATACGAAAGGCCGCTTCTATCATCCGAAGGACGGCACAAACGGCACAAATGGCCGCGACCTGATGCCGACATTCAATCCCACCGCGAACCCGGTTGGCGCAAATGACCCCAACACAACGGGCGGCGGCAGCGGAAGCGCCAGTTCCATCTCCGGAACCGACAGCCCTTCAAAGGCTGATACCTCCACCGCTCGCGCCGACGGCGAGAAGTCCGACCGGCCCACATTCAAGATCGACAGGCCGAAACCGCCGCGTATCGGGCGTTCGAGATAGGAGCGCCGCTTGTCCGTAATCGCGATTGAGTTTGAATCAACTTCCATCAAGTGCGTCTGTGTCAAGACGTCCGGGCGGAAATGGCGCATCGTCCACCATGCGATCATCCCGTTGGGCGAGGTGGCGCGGTACCCGGAAGGCAAGACAGGATCCGCTGCGCTCTCACGCCTGTTGCTTGAAGCACTGCCCCCCAATTTCTCGGGATCCCCTGTAATTGTCGGACTGTCCGGGCGCGCGACCATGCTCCGCTTTGTAGCGGCGCCCTCCGTCAGCGAATCACGGCTTGAGAGCATGATGGCTTTTGAGGCCGAATCCTCGGCAGTTGGAAGCAAGGGGGGACTGTCTTTTGACTATCTGAGGCTCGGCATTCCGGGAGTGAACGCAACCGATATGGTTGCGCTATCGGTCGCGCAAAACGCCAATATTGCTGCCATCGAGGAGAACCTGCACCGCGCAGGCGCGAAGAAGGTACAATTCTCTCCTTCAGCGATCGGACTCTACAACGCCTTCATCCAGAGCCAATCCACGGGAACCGACGAAAACGTCCTTATCGCGGATATCGGCGCGAACAACGTCAGCCTTGTTTTGGTTTCGCACGGCAAGATGGCCTTCGCCCGCACGGTTTCAGGCGGCGGCGCAAGGATCACTTCCGCCATAGCCGACGCGTTGGGAATTGGCGAAAAGGACGCCGAGGAGATCAAGCTCCATCGCTCCCGCGCTTTCTCGGATGCTGATATGGCAACTCTCGGGGAAGACGAGAAGAGGCTCGCGCGGGCAATATCCAGCGGAATTTCAATAATTGGCGGGGCAATAGACAACACGATTATGTACTGCCGGACTCAGCCCTGGCTCAACGGAGTGGGCATTTCGAAGCTCTTTATCACCGGTGGCGCTGCGAAGATGGTCGGCATTGAGAATGTGCTGTCCGCGCGGCTGAAAATGCCGGTCGAGCGCCTCAACGTGCTGGGCGGGTCAAGCAATCTCGATGCTGAGATACCGCAGGAGTTCCTTTCTTCGGTGATAGGCGTTGCCCTCGGAGGTCTCGGCAGGGGCGAAATTCTCGAACTCAAATCCTCCGCAACGCGCGAGGCCGAGCGCTACCGTCGTCACGACATGTACCTGTGGGTGGCTGGTCCGGCGATCGGTGCAATGATCCTCGTCTTCATTGGCGGGTTCCTGCTGTATGGTTACTCCTACGACGCGTACGCCAAGGATTTCCAAGACCGAACAAGCCGCGAAAAGGTGGTCCGCGACAACTTCGATTCATTCCGCGGCACTCTCGACCTGATAAGCATCAACCGCGAATACCTGCTGGCGAAGACCTCCAGCTCGGCTTATTTCCTGGAGCTGCTGCTGGCCATCAAGGCGACGCTGGATTCCGATACGAACAAAGATCGCTTCAAAACGCTGTTCTTTATGGATATGACCGTAGGTGAAGCGGAGCGCCCGAAGAAGAACGACGGCCGCACCACCTTGTTCGGACCCCGGACAACCGTGCCCGAGGCAGAGGTGATCAAGTACCCGAAGTCCATCACGCTCACGGGTCTCTGCCGCGCGAGCCTGGGGAGTTCCGCGCTGGAACTTGCCCGTCAGTTCTGCCTCGAGTTGGACAAGAACAAGGATCTGATCGAGGAATTCAACGTCGTAAAGGAGAGCGAGAACAAGGTTGACGACCCCAGTCCGGCGTGGCGCAACATGATCGAAGTGAAGTTCCGCATAGAGTTGAAGATGAAGAAATGAACGAGTTCATCGAGACGCACAAAAAGATGATCGTGCTGCTCACCGCCGCTGCCATTCTGGTGCTGGTTGGGTGGTTTGCCGTCGGCAATATGATCTATGCCTCCACCGAAACCAAGCGGAAAAATGCCGACAAAGCCTATTCCGAACTGCGGCCCTACTTCGGACGCGGGAAGCCGATCGCGCAGGCCGAGACGATGTTCAACGATACGATGAAAGCATCCAGGGAAGACCTGCTCAAGTTGCAGCAGTTCCTGCAGATACGCTTCCAGCCATACGTGGCGGTTCCGGACGAGCAGAAGAGGACTAAACAACTCTACATCAATATCGTGCTGAGCAAAGTGCGCGAGGAGCTTGCAGCAAAGTCGATGCTGTCCCGAATGAAGACACCCCCTCTTGCAGGATGGCCAGAGACGATCGACATTCCGTCCAAGGAAATCGAAAAGACCGTCCCACGGATGTTGAAGCAACTCAGCGTAACGGACTCGATTATGTCGCTGCTGATCATGTCACGCGCGCGATCAGTCGAGAAGATCACCGTCGAAGAGCCTTACGATGAGGGCGCTGGCGAAGATACACCCAAGTTCGTCCGGCATTATCCGGTCAGGGTGAACTTCGTGATCAGCCTGAAGGACCTCATCACGTTCCTTCAGTACGTTCATTATGTGGAATCGGCATCCGACCGTCAGATCGGCCAGTTTTTCGAGGTCGAATTCCTCGATGTGACCTGGGTCGGCGATGACCCTACTGACATACTCGCGGTTGACACGCGGCTCAATGCCCTGGATTTCTCCGAGCAGATCCAGGAAATCGTCCGCAACCCCACGGCAACTACCAAGCCCGGCGAAGCATTAGGACATTAGGGTGGAGTACAGATGAGGCGAAGCGGTTTCTCGTTCGAACAGGCGGTGAGTTACCTTGTGGTGGCCGGTTTTGTCGGCTTGTGCGCCTTTTTTGTCTTGTCCTACCCCGGCTTCAGCCCGCTTGACGTCCGCTCGGAAACCCCGCCACTGACCCCCGATGAGGTGTATAAGATAGCCCTGAACGGCCGAGGCCGCGCATACACCAATCTGTACCCGAAGGTCGGACGCAACCCGTTCCTCCCCGGCACAGAACTGCAGATCTACAAAACGACACGGATACGCACTCCTGTCGTGTCGACCACGCGCACCCCCTCCACTCGCACGCCTCCGCCGCCAACACAGAATATCATCTCGGTCTCCCCGACTCCCGTGCCCTTCAAGGTTCCTGTGACCTTGTCCGGGTTCTACAAGCCCGACGAATACGCCGAGAGAATGGTTATCCTGCGCATCTCCTCCACGGGTGAACTGGTCACCGCGCGCGTGGGCGAGGTCGTCGCCGGAATGACGATCCTTGAGATTACACCTATCAGGGTTTCGCTGCGAGCCCCGAACGGCTCGGTGTATGTGCTCGAAGACCCTCGCGCGATCGAAACAGAACCGTAAATACCGCAGTCCAAAATCCCCTATAATTTGCCCGATGTCAAAGCCCGGAGACGAAAAACCCAAGGGCCGGTGGCTGCGTGAGTACTTCAACGACCCCAACAGGGACGAAGACTCCGTAACCGGCAAATTCTTCGATGCAGGCCTGTTCGCGCGCCTGTTCCGCTACGTTCTGCCATTCAAGAAGTTCCTGATCCTGACACTGATCTCGCTGGCTGTGCTGCGAATCGGCTCCCTGATCCCGCCCTACATTTTCAAGATCATCATCGACAGTTACCTCACGAATCCTACGGTCGAATCCGTTGACCGCTTCACCGGCATCGCCTGGCTGATCATGGCAGTGTTGTTTGCGTCGATTGCGACCGTTGCCGCCAACTATGCGAACATCGTAGCCTCGGCCGAACTCGGCCAGCGAAGCATGCACTCGCTGCGCCTGACCATATACCGGCATATCATCTCACAGTCGGTGCGATTCTTCGGGTCCCAGCCGGTTGGGCGCCTCCTGACACGCACCACGAACGACGTCAACGCGGTCAACGAAATGGTCTCGTCCTCGCTGGCCGTGCTGGTCGGCGATATGCTGACCATCGGCGGCGCGATCGCCATGATGTTCTGGATTTCGTGGGAGTTCGCGCTCGTCGCCATGGCAGTGATGCCCTTCATCCTCGCGACGTCGTTCTTCTTCCGCCGGAAGGTCCGCAATTCCTATCGCCTGCTGCGCTGGCTGTCCGCCCGTATTAACGCGTTCCTGTCCGAGTACTTGTCCGGAATCAGGATAATCCAGCTTTTCCGCAATGAGCGGCGCGCGGCCAAAACGTTCTACGAGCTTAACCACGACATGATGACCGCCAACCTGAGAAACTCCTTCATCGTGTCGGTATTCACTCCCATCCTTGAGGTGTTCGGCTCCGCGGCCAAGGCGCTTGTGCTCTACTACGCGGGCGGGGCATTCATCCAGGACAAGGTCGAGCTTGGCGCGCTCATCGGCTTCTTCGCATACTTTGACATGGCTATGGGACCCGTGAGGGAACTCGCCGAGCAGTATAACGTGTTCCAGGGCGCCATGGCCTCGTCCGAGAGGATTTTCCGCATTCTCGACACCGTCCCCGAGGTCCAGGATCCCGCGAGCCCCACCACCCACACTATCGAGGGCCGTGTGGATTTCGAGAAGATGAATTTTGCCTACGAAGGCGAGACCTACGTCCTGCAGGATGTTGACCTGAGTATCAGCAAGGGCGAGTCCGTGGCTATCGTGGGGGCGACCGGCGCAGGCAAGTCCTCGATGATCAATATCCTGGGGCGGTTCTACGATGTCAGATCGGGCTCGGTGAAGATAGACGGCATCGATGTGCGGGAATACACGCTCGATGACCTGCATTCCTCCATTGTTGTGGTGCCACAGGATGTCTTCATCTTCTCGGACACCGTGATGGAGAACATCCGCCTCTGGAACCCGACAATCTCGCGGGAGCGCATTATTGCCGCCGCCGAGTACGTCAACGCCGACAAGTTCATCCGCGCCCTGCCGGACGGGTACGACACCGTCCTGAAAGAACGCGGCGCCGGGCTTTCCGTTGGCCAGAAGCAGCTACTTTCATTCGCCCGGGCCCTGGCATTCGAGCCGAAGATCCTTGTCCTTGACGAGGCAACGTCGTCTGTGGACCCGGAGACCGAGGAACTGATACAGGACGCGCTCCGCAAGCTTATGATAGGTCGAACATCGATATTCATCGCCCACCGGCTCTCAACCGTGCGCAACTGCAACCGCATCGTGGTTCTGCACAAGGGCCGCATCCGCGAAATCGGGACGCACGAGGAACTGTACGCGATGGATGGGGTGTACCGCAAACTGTACGAACTGCAATACAGGATACAGAACCTGAAGGCCAGTTAGGACAATGAACAATGATGAATGAACAATGATGAATAAGAGAAGAGGCCGGTCATGCGATGCGGAGGCCAGACCGGAAGGATGAACACAGGGCGGGATCCGAAGGACAGAGGGAGAAATGACAATGAACGAGAGACTGGATCTTCACGTTAGAACCAAGGCATTTGCCCTTCGGGTCATCAGACTGTACGCTGCCCTGCCAAAGACAACCGAGGCCCAGGTCATTGGGAAACAGCTCCTGCGTTCGTGTACGTCTGTTGGCGCCCACGTACATGAGGGAAAGCGAAGCCGGTCGGACGCAGAACCAATCAGCAAAATCGGAGTTGCCCTTCAGGAACTGGAGGAGTCAATCTACTGGATGGAGCTTTTGCAGGAAGCAGGCATCGTCAAGGCTGAACTGCTGGCCGACCTGATGAGAGAGGCGGACGAACTGACTGCTATACTTTTCTCCGGAGCCAAGACCGTCAAGCAGCGCGAAGCCCGTCCGTAATTTCGCGTCCTTCCGGTCTTATTCTTCATTCTTCATTGTTCATCTTGCCCTCCGAAGGCGCGGCGAAGGAGGGTGCCCATCCGCTTGGCAGCAGCGGAGCTCGGACGGTCACCATATTGTGTAACTTCCCCGGAGTTGTTATGCGCCACATCCTTCCCCTCGCGCTGATGTTCGTTCTGGTCTTGTCCCAGTCCCCCCTGCGGGCCGAAGACGAGCCACAGAAGGGCACCTTCAAGGTTGATCTGCCCAGCGGCATCCATTACTTCTGTCACGTACCTGATGGCTACGAGGCAGGTAAGACCGGCCTGCTGATGTTGTTCCACGGCAGGGGCGGAACCGGCGAGGAGATGCTCGGGGCCTACGTGGGCGGAGGGTTTGCGGCGAAATTCAACTGGATCATCGTCGCGCCCAAGAGCCCCAGCGATATGTGGGAGCCCGGCATGAAGGGCGCAGAAGAGACCTACCTGGATATCACCAAGAAGTATAAGCTCGACCCCAAGCGAATCAATGTCAGCGGGTTCTCGGCTGGCGGGTTGTTTGCGGGCTGGTACGGGCTGTCGAATCTCGAACGTCTCCGCACGCTGGTGGTAAGCGGTGCATGCCTTGACAATGGCCCGATCGGTGCTGCGAAGAAGAAACTCAATATGCCAATATATCTTATCAACGGCGAGAACTGCCAGTACATGCAGGCCGCCAAGAGCAATTTCGACTGCCTTGTGAAGTTCGGCTGCCGTTACGCCCGTCGCAAAATGTGGCCGGGCGAGGGCCACGCGTACAACATAGCAATGGACTTCCCCATGCTGACCGACTGGTACTCGGCCGTCGAAAGCGGGTACGATTACCCCGCCGCGCTCGACCGGGCAAAGAAGGAAGTAAAGCAAAAGGTCGAGAAAGCCATTGCGACAGTGGCCGACATCGAGAAGCAACCACGCGAGGACGGGTTCTGGGCAGAGCTGGACGGAATCAAAAAGGAGATTGACGCGATAGGCGAAAAGAAGCTGAAGTCAATCCTGACCCGCGCAAAGACGAGCCCCGACAAGGGTGTGAAGGAATTAGGGGAATTCGCAGCAGTTTTCGCGGGCTACCCGGTGGGGGAGAAGGCCGCGGCGGAACTGGAAAAGGCCAAGGGCAATACTGAATGATGAATGATGAATGATGAATAAGGCAAAAGAAACAGACATCACGCTACTCTAGCGCGCAGCCCTGCCCCGCTTGTGCGCTCAAGCGCTTTGCTTCCTGGCGCACAGCCTCGAATGTACCGCCCAAGGTCGCGATGAAGTACTCCACCCACGCTGTCAGGTCGGCCCCGGCACGACCTTCGTAGTAGTTGTGATGAGGATGAACGGCCAGCGCGCGATAGTAGCCGTCCAAGTCACGTGCATGGTGTTCCTCAACTGAAAGAAAGCCGTGAAGACCGTAACCGCCGCGATGCAGAAGGAAAGTCGCCAGCAACCGCGCTGTCCTGCCGTTGCCATCGTAGTAAGGGTGAATGGTAACAAACTGGTAGTGCGCGAGCCCCGCGATGAGTGGGGTCGGCACGCCAGCCTCTTCCGCCTCCGCGATCCAGCGCACAAACGCTGACATCAGACCGGGAACGTCCGCGGCCTCGGGTGGCAGATAGACGATTGCCCCGGTGGAGGAATCGCGGATCACATTCTGGCCATCGCGATAAGGTGTGGGCTTGGAACGGGGACCGTGCTCGACCAGGGCATGCAGTCGGCGGATCAGGTCTTCGCTCAGTGGTCGGCTGGCCTCCGCCCATTCCTCTACGCGAAGCAGAGCATTCCAATAGTCTCTGACCTCGCGGACATCGCGCTCGCGGCCGTGGAATTCCGTCTTGTTCTCCCGGATGACCTTCTCCGCCTCGGCCAGTGTCAGGCGGTTGCCCTCGATGCGCGTGGAGAAGTGAGTGGAGCGCACACGGGCCTGCCGCCGGAGCTCCGCTTCCAGGGTTAGTGGCAGAGGGGTATGCTCTACCGCGGCGCGGGCAGTCTCGATCTCCATCAGGAGCCGGGCCGCCTTCGCGGTAATCGAGTAGACGGGCTTCCAGGCATCAGACACTTTGCTCATCCGGTCTCCTGCCACGCGGCGCGAGATGCAACCATTATCCACATTTGACAGTTGTTCTCAAGGCAATGGTACAGGGCAATGCCAATGCCTATGCTTGATCCCGACGCGTGGCGATGGACCCCCTTACGTCGCCAATCTGCCTGCCTCCCCGTTACCGTTGACTTGCAGAAGCGAGCTCGGGGAATCTCTCTGCTTCGCGGCAGAAAACGGCCACCAGAATTGCACTGTGGTCGCTCCTGATGCAGAGGAATTCGCGATACAGAGCCCATTGGGATCGGCCGGGAGCATCGTGGACCGAGAGTTCGAAAACCTCATCCCCGCTGCTGACGACTGACTGGAGCCATGCTTCGACCGGCTTCCGCTGCTCCGGAGTCAGCCCGGCGCCAAGCACGGGGCCATCGAGAATCCCGAGCGCCCTGCGGAAAAGCTCGACGGTGGTCATTGGCTCGAACCAGTCAGGGACGGCATCGGCTCGTCTGAAGGGTCCATGACTGCCGGTGTCAGTGCCCAATCCATCATCTGCCAGGAACGACCTGTCAGAGGCAGGATCGCGCAGAAATGAGGTGAGCAGCGAGGCGCCGCTTTGGCTTTTCAGCGTCGGGTCGTTCAGGGCGAAGCGCGTGCAGTAGAACACGACCGAGTTGTGAAGCTCCGCTGCCATCGAGTTCTCCAGGCTGAGAGGGATGGGCTCGGGTATGGGAAGCTTCGCCGCAAGACGCTTCTCGCGGAGCATCTTTCGGTGCGCTACCTCGGATCGGGCCTGATCGTATTCGCTCGCGACCTTCTTCTTCACCACAAGTCCATAGCGGTTCATTCGAGACTGGCCGGGCAGGAGCAACAGGATCAGGAGCGCGATCCATCCCACGATGGGAAAAAGTGCGACAAGTATCAGCAGGCCGTTCAGGTTGGCGTCGTGAAGCCTGCGTACGATCACGGCAAGGCTCGGGACAAATGCGACTCCGCCGTACACAAAGGAGAACAGCCCTATCCGATACTCGTCGGAGTAGAGGCCAAGGCGGTGCTCCAGAAACACAAAGCCGATTTCGATGAAAAAGCTGACGAGCGCACCCGTCCAGAACTCGGCTCGGCTGGCCCTTCCTTCGAAATCGGCGTATTTCCTGAACAGGTCGAGGTAGTAGTTCATCGCGGATCCTCCTGTATGCCTATTCCGGTTGCACGAATCCCGGCCCCAGCAGTTCCTCCAGCTCCTTGTCCTCGCGTTCCAGCACTCCCTGAAGATGGCCTGGCGTGGTACCGCCAAACCTCTGCTTGATCTCTTCCCAGATGGCCGGATTGTCGCTTTGTGCCAGCACTTCCTGAGTCATGAACTCCTCGTGAACACTGTCGAAATCGGCCGGTAGCTTTTTCAGACCCCGGATGTAGGCAAACACGATGGAGGCGCCGCACAGAGGAAGGATAAAGACCGCGATAGTCGCGAACAGAGAGTCTGCCTGTCGTGGAGTCAGAAATTCAAAGCAAGCCGACAGCAGTATCCTGGTCAAAATCACGACAATGGCCTCGATGACGAACAACCTCCAGGTACGCTTGGTGATGCCTGCCCGCATCGCGCGGTAGCTGTGCCATTTCGGCATTACATCGATCATCCGCAGCCGCGCATTTGCCATGCCGATTGCCTTGACCAGGAACGGCCTTTGTCTGACGATGGAGAAGCACCTGTCCGCCCGGGTTCTGCCCTCGCCGTCGAGGAGATCCCGGGAACGACTTGCCAGCTCGGAGAATCTCTTCGATGTCCCGGCAACATCCGCCCTGTCCTGTGGATCCGAGTACCGTTCAGGCGAAATTCCCTCGTCCGACATCGCTTCCGTCAGCAGCCGCGCAATCACGTTGACATGCAGGGGAGAAGCCTCCACGATTGATTCCAGGTCTTCTGCCTTCTCCCTGTACAGCATGACCCTTTCCCTCTGACGGGCCATCTGGGCCTTTTCCAACTCGTCGCGCTTCCGCAGTGCACGCTCGATCCTGATCTCGTTTGCGCGGATGAGCATCGGCAACGGGATCGTCGCGGTGGTCATGGCTCTCCGTCGCCGACGAGGATTCTTCGCCTTGTCCGTGGGTTCCATTATCTACCACCATCCGGCGGGGTACCCATCAGTTCGGCAAGCTCCGCATCCTGCTGATCCAGCACACTTTGCAGATGCTCGCGGGAAGTCCCGTGATACTTGTCCCTGATTTCGGCCCAGATGAAATGATCATTGCCCCGGGCCTGCTGTTTCAGCGTCAAGATTTCACCATGCACCTGGTCGAAGTCGGGCGGGAGTTTCTTCCTCGCGAAATAGCACACTGTTGCACTTATGACGATCAGCCCCACAAATGCCGCAGTGCCCAGGCGAAACAGGCCGTCCTCCATTTGCTGGTCGAGACCTTGCTCGCCGAGCCAGATGTCGAAAAGATAATACGCGGAAGGCAAAGCAGCCAGGAAAAAGATGAGCAGCAATGTCAGTCTTGCATTCCGGGCTCGCGGCTTTTCATAATCAAGCCACCGTGGCATTTTGGCGGCAAGTTGCTCGCTCGCACGAGCCATGTTGATGGCCTCGACAAGGAATGGCCGCTGCTGAATCGCACTGACGCCTTTGTCCGCCCGGGCTGCATCCTTTTCGCTAAGGAGATCCCGCGACCGGGCTGCCATCTCTGCGATCTCGATCGAGGCTTTTGCGATTTGGTCCCTATCCACGGGATCCGTGAATTCGTCGGGGATAATTTCCTCATTCAGCAGAGCATCGGACAGCAGGCGGGCCAGCACATTAGCTTGGAGGGGAGATGCGTCCACTATGGACTTCAGGCCTTCGGCCTCACGACGGTATCTAAGCGACCTTTCTTTCAGCTTGGCTTGCAGGTCCTCGTCCGGTTCATCGGACTCGACACGACCAGGCTTCTTGTCTGCCCTGACCTTTGCGGATTTCATTCCTTGCCCTTGCATCTTCACAATTCGTTCAGCGCCGGGGCAGCATCGCCCATGAGCGTCTCCAGTTCGGCATCATCCTCCTCGAGGATCTTCTTCAGGTGCTTTCCGTCTCTTCCGCCGAACATCCTCTCCACCTGCGCCCACTTCTCGGGCAGTACATCCATGGCGGCAATTCTAAGTTCCAGGACTTCGTCTCTCACACTGCTGTAGTCCTTTGGCTTTGAGTCCGACAGGATCACGTACAAGACGACCAGCGTCACAACGACCGCGGCCAACACCATGGCGCCCAGCAGCTTGTACATGCCTCTCTGGTCAACCAAGAAGAACTGCTTGTCAGCCCAGGAAAAATACGGCATGGATGCCAGCAGAAATACGCCAAGCACACCGATCAACACCCAAGCCAGCTTCAAGTTATGAATTCTCATCTTCTCGTAGGCACTCCAGATGTGCTGAAGGGCAGCCAGATCATCCGCGGCGTTGGCCATGGCAATTGCCTCGTTGAGAGCATGTCGCCTTTGGATGAGCACGAAGCACTTTCCCGCCTTCGCGGTCTGCTTCGCATCGAGGAGCGACT
>Ga0265297_10004329_pt1 | contig 23445 bp, 25 predicted proteins | sample Munlanlwell13791_FD_192502 | JGI IMG/M metagenome (GOLD analysis project Ga0265297, IMG submission 192502) | Leachate microbial communities from a municipal landfill in Southern Ontario, Canada - Leachate well 137-91 | ecosystem: Engineered > Solid waste > Landfill > Unclassified | place... | reverse complement strand
CGTATAAGGAGACGTGACTGAGAGGCCCAAAGTAACGGTTTGCTAAACCGTGGCCCTCTTATAAGGGGCCCGTGGGTTCGAATCCCACCGTCTCCGCATTGACAACTTTTTATCGGATAAACCCATATTAGTGAGATGACGGAACGACCCGAGTGGTTCGAATCCATGTCCGCAACCATCACATGCTGAGTCAAGTGACTGGGACGCTTAGCTAAAAGGTGCCAATTTAAGCGATCTATTAATTATGAAAAAGAAATCTCTCAAAATAAATAAGAAACGGAAGAATTTTCTGATTAAATTTAAGGTCATTAAAAATAAAGGATATGGGGCACTTAGAGGATCTAAGATTTATTATGAGGGCAAAAGACCAAGGGGCTTGAAGAGGGACGGAAGCATCACCTTCGGTAAGCATGTCCTTGAGACCCTAAAATCAAAATTAGACAAACCTTTCCGTTGGATTATCACAGAGGAAATAGATTCTATTTCGATCGAAAGAAATATTTATAGGGTAAGGACTTCGCAGAAAACCTTAAAACTAATGGGTTCTGAATTGTGGGATAGAACCCGTGATATAAAAATTGATATAGTTACCAATATTTTTTCCATTATTTATCCGAGATATTTTGGCTACAAAGAAGCGGCTATTTATGTACCAGGAGCAATCGCGCGAATTCTCGGTGGAAATATTCTGCCACGGTTGTCTACGGATGATAGAGAAGCAATTAATGACTTCCTGCCTGATTATATGGCATCAGAGTCACTTAATACAATAAATATCGTAGCCGAAACACAAATTAAAACGTTGAAAGGGTTGGCTGCAGATATGGAGACAGCAATTGATGCCGGCCATACCGAAAACTGGTGGCAAAAATACGTAAAGAAAAATATCTTAATAATTCAACAGGGATATATAAGTGCCATAGAAAAAATCAACACTGTTGTTGGTGGGGTAAAATTTCCAGATTTTGCTATGGTAACGCATGATGGTTATTTGGATATTCTAGAAATAAAAAGACCAAATACGCCACTTCTCAAATATGATCAGCACAGGGACAATTATTATTGGGATGCCGAACTTTCAAAAGCCATTATTCAAACCGAAAATTATATTGAGAATGTTCAACATAGCGCAGATTCCATAAGGAATTATATTCGAGATAAATACAAGATTGATCTTAAGGTAATTAGACCAAGAGGTATTATTTTGGCGGGCGACACCAGAAAAATGAATATCGCCAAAGAGAAAGACGACTTTAGGCTACTTTCGTTATCGGCAAAAAATATCGTTTTTGTCACATACGATGAACTGTTGAGCAGGCTTAAAAATTACATTAAAGTCTTGGAAGAACGCTCAAAATAATTTATGAGAATTACACTAGATTATTATCATAACTCTGGCGAGATGTGGTTTTAAATTTAAAAATTAAGCCCGATCATAATAGTATGAACAGCAAATTAATAATAGCGGTAGTGATTGTAATGCTTATATTCTCTTTAGTTATCACCTGTTGTGTTGGCCTTAAGGCTGCATCAGAGATATTCCAATCTTTTGGCGTTGGATTTGGTGCTCTTCTTGCGGGACTCGGTGGTTTAACGGTCTTTTGGGATTGGTGGCAGAAAAAACAAGAAGAAAACGAACGACTAAAAAAATATAAAGAAAAATATCCTAGGAAGTTGTTAAACAAGGATTTCGAATTAATACGTTCTGATTCTAATCACGATCCAGTCTATATATTAGATTTAAAAACTAAAATAAAACATTGGATTAAAGATCAAAAAACTCGAAAAGAGCTTGGATTTAGGCCCGACGACGTAAAAGAAATCGATGATACCACTTTTAAATTATATGACGAAGGCAATGAAATAGGGTAGTGTTTACCCCGATCGAGACACATCGGAAATAATTCCGGAAAAGACCCGAATTTACCTTGAAAAATTGGGTTTTGGACCGAGGTTCACATTGATAAAATTTACGAACAAAAAAACAACGACTATTCCGGTCGCTGTTTTTATTTCTCAAAACGACTTAGACGATATAAACTTATTTTTTATTTTCTGCCAATTTAATGTATTTTAATAGTTTATAAGAATCAATCAATTCGATTGGTTTGTTTTCAATAAATTTTTCTGCTTCTAATGTAAATTTATTTGTGGTTATAAAATATCCTTTTCCTTGGGACAGATGGTCGGCAATCGCTCCGTAAAAATCCCTAACTTCGCCAACTCCGACTTCAGAAGTTATGTATTTCTTGCATTGAATATAATGTTTGATTCCATCTTTTTCCGCAATGACATCAATTCCTCTATCGTATCCGCCACCAACTTTTTCTGTTTTATATCCTAACCTTGAAAACAATACGGCGATATATTCCTCAAACTCCCACGGCTTCATTCCTCTCAGCCAATAAATTAAATCTCTATCCGAAGTCCATTTTTGCCCGGCTTTAAATTTTCTTTTATTCTTTAGGGCCTTAATTAATTCGGGCAATAAATATTTAATTATCAAAGCCACGATAAATATCGGTCCCAAATACAATAGTAATTTTCCAAATAATCCACTAAGTTGATCCATAAATTTATTCTTTATTTGTTTTCTGCTTTTATCATACCTCTTTTTTTCTCTTTTTTCCATCCCCGTAGTAAATTTTAGATTACTACGGGGTAGCTCCAAAATAAGGCACATTAAATACTATTCCTATTCCCATAATTTACTTGCAGATAAATCATAAATATATGTTCGACCAACTAGAATAATCTTGTTGTTTTTAAGGAGAAATTCATATGCTTCTTGGAAAGTTAAATTCTTTGCCTTTATGAGTTGACTTAATCCAATGCATATTTGTAGAGGAACTGAATATCCTTGCTTTTTAGCGTCTTCATAAAATTCTCCTACAGATTTATAATCTGAAATATTTAATTTTTCCATAGTTTTGTTTACTCTTTTAATTTTTAAACAGGTTTTAACCAATGGCTTCAAATTTACATCGCTCACCGTCAGCTAAGCCCAGCATCGTAAAGTGTGTAAAAAATCCATCCCATTTTGGACCATCTGTTGTCCATGCAGACTTACCATTCACGATTTTTTTGCCATGATAACCTCTGCTCACAGTGTCGTATTCAATTACAAGCCAGTTATCACCGCCATAAACATTATGATAGCGCATGAACCATTTATCTTTGCCTTGCTGGAGTGATTCCAAATCTGGCTCATATATTGCGCTCCCACAAATTGTCTTTCCGTTTTCCTGATTATGTTGCATAAAAAGAACATTGAATGGAAAAACGCTTAATTCTGGACGCCCTTCTATCTCCAATTCTCTGGGGACACATGCACAAAAACCACCATTTTTTAAGCTTTGTTCGATATTCATATCTTTATTTTTTACTAATTTAATAATTAAAAACTCTTTCCACGAAGAAAGAGTAATAAAAAAAATCGACCTTTATCTCTCTCTTTTCAGAGCTGGAATTGGCACCTTTTTTAAGGAGTCGCCTTAAAGGGTTGTCGGTGGGTCATTGAGCCAGTGCTCTCGCCACACTCTTGATAATTAACGTATTCAGTTATGTGTGTTTACATTATTCTAAATAAAACCCGCTGTCAATAAATTATGGATTTATTTAGTTCTTCTTAAGTTTTCCAAAATTTGCAATGTTCTGAAAAATGGATTACCAAAATCTTTTAATTCTTTTCGAGCTATATCTTTTAATCTGTCGATACATTCTGTATACTTGCCGTTCACAACAATTTCTAGTCCGTTTTTCTCCTCTTTTTTTAACTGTTCAACTAATCCGCTCGGCACTATTGGCGACCAAAACATAAAATGTCTTTTAAAGTGTTTCGGTAGGTATTTATTCGCGTAATCTTTTTGTCTTTTATATTTTTCTTCGATTTTTCTAATGGTTGTCTTATAGTCATTATATAGAACGCCTCTTAGATGCGTAGTCACTTCACACAAATAAACTTCTTCCCTTTTTAAATCTATCCCGACAACATCGAGTTCTCCAAGACCCTCAAGTCCACTACCCGACGGTCTGACGTTATAATCTATATAATCACACTTGAGAATAATTTTCAAGTAAGCGCCAATTATATATTCTCCAATTTCAGTTTTCATAAATTTATAATAACTTTACTAATTCTTTTAACTGATCGGGATTATTCATCAAGTCAACTAATATAAAACTACTTGATTTATTATGTTGTGCCAAAACCTCTTTTTCAAAATCAAACGATACATCGTCGAACCAAAGAAAGTCGGAGTTAAAATCAATTGCTTCGGTTTTTTTATGAGACCAATTGGTGGGTTTAATTGATTTACAATATTCAAAAGCTTCTGCGGGCAGAACATCTTTAATATGGCCCATGGCAACCGAGGCCTCAGAACTATCTTTGCAGTGCGTAGTCAACCAATAACAATCGTGTTTCTCTATGGCAACCTTAAGAAATTCGGTTGCATGATTCGCTGGCTTTCGTCCTTGTGCGATAAGAACTCCATCAATATCGAAATAAAGTTTCATAATCTATTTATTAATATTAACTTCCACCAATTTTTCTTCGTAGTCATCATGTGGTCCGTGATGTTTGGAAGAATAAGAAACATAACCAATGCCATAACAGAAGATTTGCATGGTTTCGTCGGGCAAGCTATAATATTCTACTTCAAAACAATTTTTCTCTATTTTACCCAGAACCGAAACTGTTATCTTTTTGCCAATATAATTAACATAATGCTTATCATCGATTCCCATAGCCAATCGTTCCCTATAATAACCGCCTATCAAAACTTCTCCGGGGCTTATTGGAAATGATATTTTCCGTTCGTAACAATCCTTATCATAACAAAAATCATTGTTTATCAAATAAAACGTATTTATTTGACATATGTTATCTTCCGAGTCATTGGGGTCGTCGTATTTAATACAAAGTTCTTCTTCAATTCTATAAATACCACTCAAATTTTCCTTTATCGATTTGACGGTGGTTGTTGATTCATATGACTTTGGGGTATAATAATTCTCGCAATCTTCACAATATTCTTTATGCTGTCCATTGTATTTCCGAACATTGCCCACTGTCAATGGATAATAAACGAACATGTCGTTGGGAATTTTATCCGCTGATTTCCATATCTCGATTTCTTCATTTTTGCAATTGTTGTCCGTATTTTTATCGGCGACAATATTTCGCTTTACATTCTGTGGTATTTTGGCGAAAATTAAACCCATAAATATTATAATGACCACGCCAAGTATCCAAGCGGTTGTTTTCCAGTTAATTCTTTTATTGAAATCAATTTTCATGGGTTTATTTGCTTCTATAATAAATAGATTACGTCTTTTCTCTCAACAACTATTTCCCATTTAGCCGATTTGGCGTGCCGATAAAGTTTACTATTAGGATTGAAACAGATTGGACTTTTAACTAATTTCAAAAACGCAATATCACTTTCAGAATCACCCACGCCTACTGAATCGACAAGAGTCAATTTTTCTTTTTCGATGGCACGTTCTAAAACTTTGGCCTTATCACTAATAAGGTCTTCGTGTAGAGTTTTTCCGGTAAATTTTCCGTCTCTATCCAATTCGTAAACACGACCATAAGTTTTATTAAAACCCAATTTTTTGCAAAACTCATCAACAATCGCCTTGGGGGATCCGGAAATTGCCAAAAGATAATATTTTTTCTTCTTTAAATCCTTAACAAGCTCACGCGTATAACGATAAACTTGTTTTTGGTGGGAGACCATTGCTTTTTTTGCAACCCCCACAAAATCATTATATCGGACACCCTTTATGTTTTGTTCAAATGCACTAATCACTGCACCGATGTATTTGTCGTAAGAATCCTTGCGATTAGACCAATTTTTGTAAGCTTTGGCATAAACATCAATAACCTTTTTGGAAAATATACCTTCTTGTATAAGGGCCTCGGTAATCTCTATTAAAAGACTCGATCGAAAAATCGTTCCGTCAATATCAAAAATGGCTACCTTTTTCATAAATTTATTCTAACATAACTTGCCTTATTGTGCTATTCACATACATCAAACCAATGTTGCTTTTTTTAATTTTTTATTCCGCCAATAGTGTAAGTGTCTTATCCTTGTATACAATTCTCGATCTTAAATTCCCAAGCAGTTCTCTCTTTTCTGACACCGACCCCTCTTTCAAAATATACTTTGCGTAGTTTCGTATATCCATATCTTCTCTATTCTTTACTTTATCTGTGCTACCCAATACTGATCTTTGAAATATATTGAATCTTGCGATTTCATCTTCAAGTTTTTGCCTCATACCAAGTTCATTAATATTTACCTTATCCAATATTTTTAGCAACTCGGTAATTAATTCTTCTTCGCGGATATATTTATTCTTACAATTACGATCTACGCCTCGACTGCAACCATAATAGATATAATGAGCCAAAGTACCATTTTTGAGCGGTTTCCATTTCTCTTCAGCTGATATGCCTGATCCGCAGTAGCCACATGTAAATAATTTTGTAAAAGCGAACTCTTTGTTTTCTCTAACTATTTGATCTCGTTTTAATTGCACTTTAGCTTTTTCAAATAAATCTTGAGTAATAATTGGCTCATGTTTGCCAGTATACCAATTTCCACTTTCTTTGGGATGTTCAAATACTCCATAATAGAATGAATTGTCTAATATACGATAGACCCCACTTAATGTTAGTGGCTTATTCCCTCGCGTATAAAAATTTAATTCAAATTTAAGCCAGTTATATATTTTTCTGCCCGAATAATGTTCAAACGCTACTTTTTCAAATATTTTCTTAATGATCGGTGCTCGCAACGGATCGATAATGATCTGACATTTTTTATCCATTAACTTTTGATTCAAATATCCAAGCGGTGCCATTCCTGGCCATAATCCCATTTCTACTCTTGTACGCAATCCTCGTTTTACGTTGATGCCCCTGTTGTCATTTTCTAACTTTGCTTGCGATCCCAAAATCATCAGCAAAAATTTCTCATTTGGATTATTACCGAATCTCTGTCCAAATGTCCGTATATCCAAAAGAGCACCTGAGTCCATTAAGTCCACTATTTTTCCAAGATCGCCGGCATTTCTTGAAATACGATCTGGCGCCCAAGTTAGAATTCCATTGAACTTTCCCAATTTTATCTCTTCAATAATCTCATTAAAGATTGGCCTTTGACCTGTTTCTTTGGCTGAGTGAGATTCTCGTTTCATTGTTACAACCTCCAAGTTCTCTCGTTCGGCCAATTGAAGCATCTCTTTGATTTGGCTATCAATAGAGAGGACTTGTCGTTCTTCTGACTCTGTCGATTTCCTTGCATAAAGGCAGTATTTTACCTTCACTGGGACCGTTACTTTGCCCGTAGCCCCCATGGGCATTTGCGCTGTACTCATATACTTAATTAATGACGCAACTCGCCCCATGAGTCCAGAGCGTCCCAAGTAGGTAAACTGTTGGTAATCGGAGCCATCCTGGGCTGGTCAAAAAGACTTGAAAACTGTACAATTAATAATATGATTGAAGACACACTGGGCCCAGCTATGGCATACTTACTTGGCTTAATAACCGGCCGAGGACATATTTTTATCGATAACAAATCAATTGCTATTGAATTTTCGCATGCAAATGAATTTGCAGAGGGCATTGCACACTGCCCTAAATGCGGATGGCTTGCTACAGAGAATGACGATGTATTAAAATGCAAAAACCTCAAATGTGGTTATGATGTTGATCCCATGGTAAAGAAAATCTATAATCAACCACAGTCCACCATAGAATCTCTAAAGTCAATTATTATACCGTTCCTACAAACAGAGATACCGATTCACTTTGAAATTACTGGGAACAAATCAATGACCATCCTTGTTCTCGATTTTAAAACCAATGTCACCGTATTCGACGATATAATTAGAAATTTTTCTCCCGAAATAAGTTTTGACCGCTTTCATATACCACAAGCAATATACTCTGCCGAACAAAATTCTAAAATAGAATTTATAAATGGACTTTTAGATACCTCTGGATTTGCTTCTCCTGGTGGTTGGCTAAATCGAGATGGTAAGAATGGTCATGGCCGGATGCGGGTATATTTTCAAATTGTCCGCAATTGGTACTTACCGGTTGAAATAGATAATTTTTTACGATCAGAATTTTCTCTTCCCATACATACTATTGATTGGGGCCACCCAAATATTCGTGATGGTAATCTTGCTGATTTTTTCAACACACGTCCGACAAGCTGGAGCAGGGAGCATCAAATAAAATTTTTTCCTGAATACTATCAGGAATTTAAATTTCGAATAAGTTCAAAACAAGAATTGTTTAAAGAATTAAAGGATCATAATGTAAAAACCGTCTTTCCAAATAAAGAAGATTGGTTCCCGCCGTCAAAAATCACAAAAGGAAAGATTAAAGCATATCACCCTGGCGAGAGTGATCTCCGCATTCCTGATCCTGGACGAAGACACTTTGATGCTTTTTGGCAAATTAATTTGGCATTTGGTTGTAAATATCTAACTGAATTACAAGGCAAAGCCAAACGTCCTGAATGCTTTTCCCTCACCGGAGATCTCGAATGTACCGATGATCCGAAAACAATAGAGGCCGAATTTGATACGATAAGAAAAAAACTTACGGTCGAAGCAAGAAAAAAGAAATTGATAAAAAAAGAGCCGACTAAAAGAAACAAGACCGAAAAAGAACTTGCCGAGCAGGCAATGTATCAACCTCTCACTGTTTTCTTCGCAGAATATTTGTCGAAAAAATACAAGGAAGAAGCAAATACGTTCGACACTTCTGCCGGCAATCTAAATTTATTTTTGAAGAACAATAACCGCGACCTTTTAAAAGTTTTCGATTACTGCGATAAACATCGTATTCGACCCGATGTTGTCGGTTTTCTGGAAAAGCAAAAAGCAATCGGCTTCATTGAAGCCAAGATCACTCCCTTGGACTTAAAAGCGGTCGGACAACTAATGGGATATTGCTTAGTAGCTCAGCCACTTGAAGCAATTTTAATTTCAACAAAATCTCTTTCACTGGCTTTAATAAAAATACTTAAAGCTCGTCCAGATCTTTTGACATATGCGCCCAACAGAAAGATTCAATTAGCAACCCTTGATGGGGGCAAGATAAACTTTATTAACATTTAATATTATGGATAAAAACGAATTTACAAATACACTACGGGACTGGCTGACAAACTTTCTAGAAAGAAGCGTGTCTTTGACGCATGACATCTTAGAGGTTATTGTGCCGGAATCAAGTTTGTCTAAGATTAACAATGAATGGATAAAGCAGATTTCGAATTATTCGTCCTGGGAATTTAAGCCTGATGTACTTGCGATATTGAAAGATAAATCTTCCAGTAAATTAGAACTGGTAATTTTAAACAGATCAACTTCTGCTTTAAGCTTAAAAGAAATCGGGGAAATTAACTGTTATGCCCGTTTGACTGGAGCATATATGGCTCTTTTATCGTCCCTGAATGCCGTATCTAATGAAGTTAGCATTCTATTGCTTGAAGACTCAATTAGAAATCGAGTCCTTGGATACGGAGAGAACAAACAGGTTATTATATTCGGGTGGGATGAAAAAAATAATCGAATCAACACAGATTCGATTATTCCCTTCGAACAGAAAAAATTCCTCAGTAGTTAGTTACGCTTCCAATAGATGCAGATAAATTCATGCACCTTATTGAATCTAAAGACCCAGGGATAACCTAGGGTTTTCATGTTATTATACTCTTTTTGACGATCCCAAATCACATACTCCTCGAGTTCAAACCCAATCTCCCTCATGATTCGTGTTTGATCTTCATGCAACGGATAAAATTTATCTTTTTTTCGTATGTCCATGACCACGCAACAGCACCTTTTATTTGGCTTGAGAACCTTATAAACTTCTCCATAAACAGATTTCAATTCCTGTAAGAATGTCTCATAGTCGCTAATATTTCCAATATCTTTTTTCGAGTTTGAATAGTTACGCTTATCCTTGTTGTCAGCACTCCGCTTCATATTAAGAATGTCCCAATAAGGTGGAGACGTCACTACAATATCAACTGAATTGGGCTTAATATATTTAAGAAGATTTTTTGAATCATCGCAATAAACCTCAGGCTCAAATCTTTTTATTTTATCTTCAAATAAATCATTTTGATGACTACTGATTCGTTTTTTTGCAATTTGGCAATATTTTTCATTCAGATCAAGACCAATCCCCCTTTTGCCAAGTTTATATGCCGCCTTAAGCGTTGATCCGATACCAAGAAAAGGATCTAGTACAACTTCTCCGGAATTCTTAGTGTAAATTCGGATAAGTTTTTCTGCTAATTGTTGAGGGAACATTGCTGGATGTTTTAATTGTCGCTCTTCGGTTGTTTTGCTAATGTCTCGCCAGATACTAAAAGAGTTCTGTAGCCATTCTTTCCCAGTGAAATTGTTCATTTTCTCGGCCATGCTATTGTTTGGTATTTACTAAAAATAGATATTCGTTAGTTTTAACATTGGAACCATCTTGATTAATTGCCCTATATCTCTTGTGTTCTTTTATGTATTCCTTTACCTTGCCCCGCGTACTTAAAATTTTCTTTATTTCTTTAATGGGTATGATGCCTTCATCGCTATAGCTTAAAAGAATATATTTTGCCCTAGCCTTTGAAATTAAATCCGCAAGAACTTCTGATGCTTTTCGAGAGATAGAATAATCTGATTTTTGTTTGTCATAAGGTCGCATACCTGCTCGCCCATATATTTCGGGGCATTTTTCGAACCAGCCATCAGCTATTAATTCAAGGAAGAAGTAGTTTGCCGCAAATTGCCTTGAATTATATGGTGGATCTAGATATAGCACATCAACCTCGTGTTTATCAACAATTTTATTTGCATCTTCTTTAAACACTTGATTTTTTTTCTTATTATTGTAAACATCTCCATGTCCAAGTCGAATGTCATTAAGAGCACGCTTATCCCATGTCTTTAAATATGCAGCGTAGGTTCCCGTAACATTGCTTACTAAATTAATCGCATTAATCAGACTGCTCAATAAATAATAGTACTCAATTTCTGAGATTAGTTTTTTTTGTTTCCATATTTGAATTTGTTCTCTAATCGCATCAACTTTTTTTGCATTGTTTATCGATAAATACTTGCGCTCATTCTTGCCATGTGGAGCATAATTTTTGGTGATAAATCCAATTTTGCCGGGAATATTATTCAAATAATCTATAACGTCTTGCTTTAATTTTAAATTTCTAAATCCCGGAATTGTATTTGTTCGTATGTTTGTATATGCGAGAGAGTAGGCAAATTCCAAAAAGTCATTTGCATAAACCGTATAACCTAATTTTTTAAAATGTTGCCCAACGGCCGTAGTACCACTAAAAAGATCGAAGAAAATAGAATCTTTTTTAAGAGGCAGACCAGTCACCACTTCTTCGATATAACTAAGAAGTTTTGTTTTACATCCGTAGTATCTCATATAATTATTTTAATTATAACATTAAATTGACGTTTTCTCCTAAAAATTTATCAATCACCGAGCATCTGTGTTTATAAGCAATTAATGACAAAATTATTCCGTTTTGTCCAGCCTACTGACGATATCAACCTGTTGGTAACTTAACTTCACAAATCCTTACATTTAAGCTATGATCAAGTTAGATGCTTTTAAGGTCTTCTGGAAAATATCATTAACAATCAAATAATATTGGCTGGAAGGCCAAATGCCTAAACCAAAGAATTTTCTTTGGCATGGCGTAAAAACTCGTTGAAAACACTGAACCCCATGTTCAGCAACTTTTCAACGAGTCATATCAGGAAACTGGTATGGGACCGCAAGGTCTAGCTGGCATGGGGTTTAGTGTTTCCAATCTCATTGCCAGTTATTAAGTAACTGGATTTTTTATTTCTAAATATATGTTAAATTTATTTTTAGCCACAATGTTTATTTCGATCGCTGTTTTGTTGGTGGAATTGATTAGGCCGTCAATATTCAAAAAGTTTTTAAAAACCATTCCAAGAAGGAAAACTATTATTTTAGTTTGTCTTGGAATAATAGTTATTTCATTTATTGGAATTTGTTCATTTGCACCCAACACAGAGGAGAAAAAAGATGTTAGTACTTTGGCTAATAATGCTGAACAACAAGCTATATCACAAACAACGACTATACCCGAAACTATCGCCACTCCATCTGAGCCAATAATTACTAAAAATTCTGAAACAAAAACTGTTCAACCAGAAAAATCAACTCCTCTCCCAACAACACCAACCAACCCGCAATACGAATATTATTCTGTTTCCAGTGTTGTTGATGGCGATACGATTAAAGTAAGTGTGAGTGGCACAATTGAGACATTTCGACTTATCGGCATGGATACCCCAGAAACAGTTGATCCAAGAAAACCTGTTCAATGTTTCGGGAAAGAAGCATCCAATAAGGCCAAAGAATTATTGACTGGCAAAAAAGTACGAATTGAAAAAGATTCCACTCAAGGTGATTTCGATAAATATAATCGTCGACTTGCATATATCTACCGTGAGGATGGTTTATTTTATAATAAATACATGATTGAACAGGGTTACGCTCATGAGTATACATATAACGTGCCATATAAATATCAGGCAGAATTTAAAGCGGCACAGAAATCAGCTCAAGAAAATTTAAAAGGATTATGGTCTTCTGAAACATGTAACGGAGACACCACCACAAGTGCCACTGATTCCACTTCTTCTCAAACAACCACAACAACTCCATCAATCGGTAAATATTATACCTCGTCATATCATACTGCTAAATATTACTATCCGGATCCTTGTCCGGGATGGCAAAGTTTAAGTCCGAGTTATCTGAAGGCCTTTGATTCTCTTGAGGCACTACTAGTGGCTTATCCATCGCGGACATTAAGTCCACAGTGTCAATAAGCGACATTGTTTTTTCGTTACCCCCCAATATTATTTAACTTCTCTCGTTCTTTTTCTCGTTCTTTCCATTTTTGCCAGTCTCTAATATATGCTTCATAGTCTGGCAGCTCATCAAGTTCTATAGGGGTACCATCTGGCTTATTAGGGATTTCTCCTCCAAGCATGGTAAATGTTTTTTGAAGTCTAACCGCATATTCATGAGCGCTTTCATTGTCTTCGGCAAGGAGATCTTCAAGTGTTCTTACTGGCACATCCGGGATAGGAATATCTTTCTTGTGAACGATAACAACGTTGCTAGTTTGTTTTTGTTTATATCTTTCTGAGTTGTGATTGAGCACATATTCTATGGCTCTTTGGTTTTTTTCTTTTACGTTTTGCATCAGAGTATGCTCAGAGATATCACACATATTTTCTCGTCCTATTCTCTCGGCCTCATCGGCTTTTTCTTTAAACTTTTTATTCTTTTGTTTCCAGCGATAATAAGTGGCCTTATCAACTCCAACTTTTAAAGACGATAAATACACATTCCCAAATTTCTGGATTTCATTAAGAAGCTTCTGTTTTGTTTCGTCGTCTATCATATCAACTTATCTTAACCGGCTTTTTGCCGGTTTCTTTTTCCCAGCGCCTCAATATGATCTCTGCGTAAGTTGGACATTTCTCTACAAGATAACATCGACGATTCATTTTAATCGCTGCTATCAACGTTGATCCACTACCACCAAACGGCTCAACAATAAGGTCTCCCCGCCTTGTAAGTACTTTAATATATGGAATCAATATCTCTATTGGTTTAGTTCCAAAAATTACTCCTTGCCCTGACGACCTCTCATCTGCTGCCTTGAACTCAATAAAATCTGTGGGACAGATCTTTTTGCCTTTTTCGTACGATTCCCAATACGCCCTACCATTTACCGCATATAGAGCCGTTTCGTATTCATTTTCAAGTAATTCATCCTCATCTTCGTTACCGAGAGTCACGTCGTTGGTCACTCCAACCATGGCTATGTCGTGTTTATTGAAGAACCTATGTTTAGACGAGAATCCCTGAACACGATTAGGTAAGTGCCAAACAATCATATTTTTTACTTTCCAATATTTTTCCATTTCTCCCCATATAGTTCGAATGTTTTTCCAATTCTCATAAACAATAATAGAGAAATTTTCTTTCGCCACCTTACTAACATTATTCATCCATAATTCAGTAAAATTATCTGGCAAGATGTCTGTTTCAAGATAACGTCTATTCTTCTTGGCACCAAAGCCGGTGGTCACGCCATCTTTTTGTTTTGTTTTGCCTTTTAAATAATCTAAGATATATGGCGGATCCGTAAAACACATGTCGGCTTTTACGCCATTCATGAGCTTAAACATATCTCCTTCGATTGTTGAGTCTCCGCAAAGTAATTTTGATCCATCTAATTCGTAAATATCTCCTTTTTGTACGGTGATATTTTGGATATCTAATTTTTCTAATTCTTTTTTGAGATCAAACTGTTCAATATTTTCTTCTACAGGAAAAATATCATCTAAGTCCTGGCTATCGAAACCAACGTCAGCAAGAAATGCTTCGTCGAATTTAGCCAATAGATCAAGATCAAACTCCCCGGTATTTTTATTTAAGCGGAGATTTAATTCTTTTTCTTTATTGAGATCAGTTATTTGGACATAAACAACTGGCACGGTTGTCATGCCAAGTTCTTTGGCCACTTCAGTCCTAAAATGGCCACCTATAATTATATTTTTTCGCTCCGACGCACTGTTACAGATAACCGGATCTACCATACCGAATCTTTTAATTGATTCCTTGAGCTGTTCGGTTTGCTCTTTAGAATGTTCGCGTGGATTATATTCCGACGCCCGAAGTTCATTAATCGGAACTTCAACGATTGTGAGTTTTGTATTGCTCATAATTTTACTTGTTAATTATTAATAACCCGTAACTTACGTTACGAGTTAATTAAATCATGAGCATTATTCTTTATTTGGAACTTAATGCCTTATTCAGTTCCAAATCTCTTTTTTCTAAGTTTTTTGAGACCCCTGGTACTATCGTAAACTCTTTGAGCTTTATCTGATCTTTTGAAAACATCTTTAGATATTTCTTTTGCTGTTACACTATATGTCTCGCGTTCCACTTCATCGAATGTGCTCTTGTGTCTGTTCCAGTCATCTAATTCGATTTGTCGATCTATGTCTTTGATTTCTCTATATCTAGGCAATCTTTTAGCTAAATTAGTTTCTGTTTCTTTCTTAATTTGAGCCAGTTCTTTATTTGTGAGTTTGGCATAAATCGTTATGGGTAGGTATGGCAGATTAGATATAGAAGTTATTCCTTTCGGCCATGGTCCAACAATAAAATTATTAAACGGAGCAGAAATTTCGTTAAATAAAATATATTTCCTTATATAGTCAGAAAAGTTAAGAGGTAAATTAAATTTATCAATAATATAATCAACGGTGTATGTTAAACGATTCCATAAAATATTATTATCAATAAGTTTTAATTGCTTTCTGGCCATTGCCCTACTTATTTCTTTATTTTTTACTCTTTCAAAAACTCCCTTAGTTTGATCTTGAAATGTCTGACTTGAAAGTTTTTCATCGGACATTGTATCCATCTTTTTTATCCATTTTTTTATTAGCGCATCATTATGAATCATGCCGTATCTTGGAATCATTAAGTAGTTGCGCGTATCTTCTACTATTTTCTGAAACACGGAAGATGTGGCAAGTAGTTTCATGGTACTAAGATTATTTCTATAAGACGGAAACATACGAAACATTTTTTCCTGAAAAAGTTTCTTTTTGTTTTCACTTCTGGTTTCGTAATCATTTTTCTTCATATGTTTTATATATTATCATTTTTAAACCATTCTCCGAAGTGCTGTCACGTTTATCACGTTTTTAAAATAGACATCCGATCCATGTGTTTCTTGAAATGAAGCTAAAAGAATGTTAAAATATCTTTGGTCGTTTGATCTTGCCCTGAATATCATTGCTCTTATTCTTCCAGTTGTTTCGATTATTCCTTATTCGTTTGTGCTACATAAGAAAGTAAAGTAAAACAATATGTCTTTATCCGAAAAAGCTATTAAAGAATTTCAAGAGATATATAAGAAAAAACATGGCAAGGAGTTGACTCACGAAGAAGCCACGGAGGCCGGACATAAATTAGTCGGCCTTTTTAATATTTTATACGATGGTCACATTGCCGAACTTAAATTGAAAGAAAAATTAAAAGAATTTCCTAAAGGGTTTTCACTAATGGATGGCCAAACTTATAACTGCGGTATTTGTCACGCCTACATAAAAGATGAACAGCTTTGGTACGATAAGTGGGGTAAAAAATGTCTTGCTTGCCAAGATGCAATTAATAAGAGAATAATCCCTGGAAAAATTTGTTATAACGATAAATATTGGTATGCGACATGGGAACTTGAATCTTATCTTAAATTGAAATCCCCGACAGTTAAAAAGCTTATTCGACAAGGCGTTTTAAAGGCTCGCATTATACCCAAAAGCGGTTTTGAAGTTTTTCTTTTAAAAGAGAATGCTGACGCGTTACCACCCAAAAATATTTTGGAATATGTCTCTGTGCCAGTGAAGGATAAAAAGAATACGATTACTATGACTCCATGGTATGAGATTTATGATCCCAAAAAAGTACTTAGAAAATATAAGATTTGGCCACATTTAACTGCTTTTGTTAAAAATAACAAAAAGTCCTAAGTACTGTCGCATTTGTCGCATTTTAAAAAATCATCCCCCGACCCACGTGCTTCTTGAAATGAAGCTAAAAAAATGTTAAAATACCCTTACGGGACGAGGGACTTAACCCGTATGTCCCGCATTGACAACTTTTTATCGGCATGACCCAATATCTTAGGACTGATCTGCGACCCGCTTGCCTATAAAACTTATAAATAAAAAAACAACGATTTTCAATCGCTGTTTTTTTATTTTTATGGTGTCATTTTGGATCATTACTAAAATAAGAATACACAATTATTCACTATTTAGCAGAACAATAGCCACAGTCCATATTGTAATTCATCAGGATCGACAACATGAATTAAATTTTTAATTACTTTTTCTTTAAAATCTCTCATGCTTAGTACGCTTTTAGGGTGAGTAATTTTCCCATAACGGTTTCTTAAGTCGTTTTTATAGTTTAATAGTTTTTCATCTATTGTTTTTCCGCTAACTAAAAAACAAATACTTGGCCCTGATGTTAAATATTTAATCGTTTCTTTTTTCCATTGGACTCCAAACAATAAATCATCTTTCGAAAAAGAAAATATATTCTTATATAAAGCGATGACAGTTTTTCGTGATAATCTAATTATTTTTTTCTTTAAGATTCTGATATTATTTTGATCGCAATGATTTTTAAATTCTTTTAATTCACGCTCCAAATATTCTGGTTTAAAAATTATAATTCCCAAACCATCCGATGAATTTTTACGTATGCTATCTAAATGATAAGATATAAAAGATTTCATAATAACAATGTAGGAATGGTAGGATTTGAACCTACGACCTCCACACTATGAATGTGGCGCTCTGCCAGTCTGAGCTACACTCCCTATCAGTATTATATTAAAAAATTTCCTCAAAAGGAAGGTTTCGTTTTTCTTTCGAATAAAATTTGCGGTTTTTTATTTTTTTTGATTGCAGACAAAATTATGCTCGAAGTTTCAGGCATGATTGTTTGAAGTAATTCTCCCACAAAATACAATCTATTTATATAATCGTGCAAATATTGTTTTGCCTTCTCCGGATCGATCTTGATCATTTTAAATGGTTCTGTCTTAGAAATTTCTTTATCAATTTCGGATATTTGGTCCCAGACATAATCGCACGCTAAATCGAAACGGAAATTACTCATCATGTCAATATAGTCTTCTGGAATTTGAACATCGTTTATGGTAATCTCATCGAGATACTTTTCGGACAAAGTAAGTAAGCGTGCTGTCAGGTTTCCTAGTCCACCTACCAAATGTGCATTATATGCTTCATGAAACGAATCGTAAGTAATGGGCGAACCATCCCATGGATGTATGTGTCTTAATAAATAATAACGCAATGCATCTGTGCCATAATATTCTTGCAATAAAATTGGATCGATGACATTACCGATCGTCTTTGACATTTTGACACCACCTCCGCCCGTTACAAAGCCATTTATAATTATTTGATATGAATTGGGCAAATCAGCAGCCATCAACATTGCTTGCCACATAGCTGATTGTTGTCGTAAATTATCTTGACCACAATATTGCGTCGGAGTACCTTCGCACCAATATTTTTTAAAGTTTTCGATATCATTTGGCCAACCAAGCGTAGAAATATAGCTTGTCAATGCATCAAACCATACATACATTATGTGATCAGGGTCATCGGGTACAGAAATACCCCACGGCATTTTTGATTTTAATCTGGATACTGAAAAATCTTTCAACCCTGATTTAATAAAATTTTCAATTTCATTTTTTCTGAAATCGGGGACAACGAAGCTTTTATTGTCATTAAATAACTCCAACAATCTATCTTGAAAAGCACTAAATTTAAAAAAATAATTTTCTTCGCAAACAAATTGAATCTGTTCATTCGAATGGTCGGGGCATTTTCCATTAATTAATTCTGAATCAGTTTTTTCAAGTTCACAACCAACACAATATTTTAATTGGTATTTCTTCTTATAAATATATCCGTTATTCGCTACCCTTTTCCATAATTCCTGTGCAGCAACAATGTGTCTTTGTTCTGTTGTTCTAATAAAATGGATATCTTCAGAAATTCCCAGCGCGGGTAATAACAATTTGAAATTTTTTGTGTTCTCGTCTACATATTTCTGGGGCGTTGTGCCCTCTGCAAGAGCAGCGTTGTAGAGTTTTTGACCATGTTCGTCTGTGCCGGTATTAAAATACACATCATAACCCTCCGCCTTTTTGAATCTTGCCAATACATCGGCACGCACAAATTCTACCGCATGACCAACATGAGGTTTTGCGTTCACATAAGGAAGCGTTGTTGTTAAATAAAAAGCTTTTTTCATATGATCTATGTTAGATTGTCATTAAATCTGCTTGAAATTTTTTTGATCTTGGTGATATTAAATTTGCTAATAAATTGATCTAAGTCTATCAGGTTTTTGCCCTCTAGTCTATATCCTGATTTCAATAAATAACTAATCAGTTTGTTCTGTGGATATTTTTTAAGTAAAATTTTTAACGAATATTGTTCTCCTTTCACTCTTTTGTTGGAGTCCGGCATAAGCAATAACGGTAAGTGTAAATACTGTATTTTTGTAAAATTAAGCAACGCGCGCAATACATCATGTATAGGCATTAACGAAATTTTATCTTCTCCCCTAATCGATACCGTTGTACCCATAATATGCTCATCAACCACGCAGGGTAAATGAAAAAGAAATCTATCTTCGGATAATAAATATAATGGGATATATTTGTATCCTGTGTTATATAAATCAAATTTTGTAGATCTGCGCAAGATATCGCCTCCTTGTATATTATTGGCAATCAAATTGATTGATTTTTGAAAATCCAGAGATATCAATCCATTCAATTCCGATGTTACGCCCATTTTCTCTAAGATCAATAAAAATTTCTTATATAGTTCGGTATTTTTAGATTGATATATAATAGAATTTTCCCAATATGATAATTCTGAAGCAGAAAATTTTAAACCAAGCCGATTTATTTCATCAATTATTTTTTTGAAATTTGACCGCACCCTGCTATCTGGATTGGTATCATCGCATTTGATATAAACCGGTATATTGTTATGTCTGGCATAGGCATAAGTATACATGTGTGTTCTGAATTCACCAATCCTTAGCGATTGTTTAGACGGAGAAATTCCTATATAAACTGATGGTTTGTTTTCCATTTTTACTGAATTTTGTTATCTTAATAAATAGTGATTTTGTTATCCAAAATTAATTTACTTATTTCTGGTATTTGTTTTATTTTTTCTCTAATAATTTGCCTCAACTCGCTTTCTAATTTAAAACCCAATGGAACATTTACGGCTACAATCCATGGATCTAATAAATCTCTTCCGCTTTGACTTATTAAGTAAACTTCATTTTCAATACCCAATCTCTTAAAAATTATATTTGCTAAATCAAAGGCAGCAATGTAATATATTTTTCCTATATGATAAATTGGATTCTTACCACATGATCCTTCCATGCTCATTGGTTTTGTCGGCGATATTAACTTATTTATACGATTACCCCTACCGACCAATCCTTCGTCACCACTTTCTATGGACGACCCCGTTGCCGTAAGATACAATTCTGCTAATTCATAATTATCTCTAGTGTTTATAGATAACTCATATTTTTTAATCTTATGATCAATCATTATTTTGTCAATACATTTTTTCGCCTTTGATAGATTGTTAATATATTCATTAATTCCTTTAACATATTTCGCAATTTGGGGTATGCACATTGTAATACAAATTTTATTTTTGTTACGAAGCCCCATTATCTTAATATCTCCACCAACCCAGATGTTCTTTTGTTTAAAGCTGCCATAATTCAACTCGTTTTCTATTTTTAATACAATTTTTTCTAAAATTGAAACAGGGGCATAACCGACACCCAGAGATGTATCATTGGACATCAACCTTTTGAGTTCTGGCAGGTCCTCTAGACTTTCGGGTGCAAACCATTTCTGTCGAGCGCTTTTCTTGGCCTCTTTTTCTTGAGTTTTGCCCGGGCTACTTTGAGTACTAATGTTGAGACAAATTTTTAAATTTTTTTCTACATCAATTAATGGTAAGTGAACACGAAAAAAATCTTTAGTCCATTTAATTAATAATTGTTTAACTGGTATTTTTTTATTAGCGAACCCAGTGGAAACTCTACCGTTAATTAAAACCTTAATCGGATTTATTAAATATCCTTTACCAAAAGCAACGTATGATGACCCGCCCAATAAACCGACCTTATCAAAATTATGATGTAAAACAACGCCAAACCTTTTTAATGAATAATTTGAAAATTCTAGAGAGAGAGTTTCTGCAAGGCCATCAGCTAGGGTATCCGGATGTCCTGCGCCTTTTTTTTCAATTATTTCTATGTCTTTTTTAAAATCTTTTTTCGACACTATTATTTGCATGTATTTTTTCACTTTCTCATTATCTATTTTTTGATTTATTGCACAAACATTATGTTTTATTGATAAATTTTTCAACAACATCCCTACAATAATCATCGTCATATTGAAACATCGGATGTTTGAAATAATAACCACTAAAATCCTGATAACCGGTCAATTTTCTATCCATGGCTACTTTTAACAATCTAACAAGATCAACCATAGCTCCGGCACTATTTGGGCTGTCTTCCACGGAAAGCTTTGCTTCCAATTTGAATGGAATATTACCAAATTGTGTTCCATTTATTTCAATAAAACAAATTTTATTGTCTTTTAAGTGCGGAATGTAATCACTGGGGCCTATTTTAGAATCAAATTTATATTCTTTGATAATTTTTGTTATAGCCTCCGTTTTGCTTGTTCTCTTAGAAGACAATCTCTCTTCGTCCAACATATTCAAAAAATCCGTATTACCTCCAACATTCAATTGAAATGTGTTTTCTATTGTTTCACCCCTCTTGTTAATTAGCGATATTAAACTTCTATGTAAAATTGTTGCCCCTACTTGAGATTTTATATCATCTCCGGCACATGGTATTCCGGCCATCTTAAAGGTCTCACTCCATTCTTTTGTGGAACAAATAAATTCTGGAATGGCATTAATGAAACCAATTTTTGACCTTATTGCGCAATCGGCATAAAATCGAGAAGCATGCTTAGAGCCAACCGGAAGATAAGAAATTAAAATATCGACTTTTTTATCTATCAATTCTTTAACAATTATTTTTTGCCAATCTTCTATGCTTCGTTCTATTTTGTGAACTTTAACCAATGTCGAGAGCCTTTTGGTAATGCCGTCCAATACTGGTCCTGCCGAAACTTTATTATTAAATAATAAAGTTTTGTTGTAAAAAATTTTTGTACAATTCGGATCTATAAAAATTGCCTCAGAGATTTTCTTTCCTACTTTTTTAATGTTTATATCAAAAGCGGACACTACATTTATGTCTTTTATTCTATAGCCGCAAATATCGTAATGCATAAGTCCGTTTGGTTTCTGACCTCTATCTTTATTGGAATAATATCCAATACCTTGGATCAAGGAAGAGGCGCAATTCCCAACACCAACAATAGCTATTTTTATTTCTTTTTTCATAGTTAAAATATTTCTTATCTCTATATTAGCTTATAGCCTTAAAAATATCAAGCCAACGTATTGGTACGTATGTATCTGGGCCTGGACATAAGTGACCGTTAATTTAATGTATTTTTAAAAGGGGCAACAAATATATTGTTCATATTTGTTGCCCCCTATCGTTACTCATGAGGACTGGGAGTACCACCCTCCATGCCTTTTTCGAATCCTCTTCTGTACGCCTCCGAATCGCTCTTGTAGGGAAACGTGAGACCCCTCACTTCGTGTGGTGAGCTTATATAGGACTCTTGTCTGCCCGCGGCCGCTACCAGTCCATCGGTGTAGCCTCTCTCAAATTCACCTTTTTCGTCCAACACTTCGCTTGGCATGATCCTCTCCTTGAAACGGCGTTGTGTCCGTTTTTGTAAATTTTTATTATAAAGTGCACAGTGTGCATTGTTTATTTTGGCTGTTATTTAGTCTAAATATTATACTGTGTAGTATCTTCTAAAAAAATCTTTCTCTTTCAGTGCCTTTTTTGATGGATCTAGTAAGTATTCGTGAACAAAATTAAGTTTTGGTTTCAACATATATTACTTATCATTAACTTGTTTTTTAATTATTTTAGAACGATTTTCGATTCTAACTCATTTATAAAAACTCTCTCTTTTATCTTCTGGCTCTTCTAGTTCTCTATAATCTGCAAATATCTCTTCGCCGGCTTTTATGTCGCGTAACGAAAAATATCCTTTATCTGTGTGAATTATGTTTGGCGTATCGGAATGATTAAGATAATTTCCCATGTCTAGTTTATTAAAATACTTTGGGCAAAGAAGCGTCCCATCTTTTTGTATTATACAATAACCCCGTAATTCTTTTGGAACGTCTTCTGGCCTTCGAATTTCTTCTTGAAAACCCTCCGAGAAAAGGGTCATATGCGCGCCTTCGGCAATATCGTGCAAAGCAAAAACTCCCACTCCAGCATTTTTTATTGTGGATGGTTTTAAAATAAACGAAAAATGATCAGTTTTATTTTTCATGTCTTTATTCTACCAAAAAATCGCCTTATTGAAAGACGGCTTTACCGGGGTTGTTGTTTTTTTTACTCGGCCAACAATGTTAGCGTTTTATCTTTATAAATTATTCTCGATCTTAAATTAGCTAACAGTTCTCTTTTCTCGCCAACGGTTCCTTCTTTCAGAATGTACTTGGCAAAGTTTCGTATATCAGTATCTTGATTGTTTT
>Ga0265297_10004328_pt1 | contig 23454 bp, 19 predicted proteins | sample Munlanlwell13791_FD_192502 | JGI IMG/M metagenome (GOLD analysis project Ga0265297, IMG submission 192502) | Leachate microbial communities from a municipal landfill in Southern Ontario, Canada - Leachate well 137-91 | ecosystem: Engineered > Solid waste > Landfill > Unclassified | place... | reverse complement strand
GAAGTGGCGGTCATTGGTGGTGGCAATGTGGCTTGTGAAGACGCCGGTTTTTTGGCAAAAGTGTGTAGTAAGGTTTATTTAATACACCGTCGGGATGAATTGAGAGCCACACCAATTGAAGCAAAAAGAATACTGGAAAATGAAAAAATTGAGAAGGTTTGGAATTCAGAAGTAATAGAAATAATTGGAGAAAAAAAGTTAGAAGCGATTAAGATTATAAATAAAAAAACAAATGAAGAAAAAGTTTTGCCAATAGAGGGGTTGTTTGTGGCCATCGGAAGAATACCGTCAACAGATTTTGCAAAAGATATTATTGAATTGAAGGAAAATGGTTATGTGGTGGTTGGAAAAAATAATGAATATCCTTCGATGACAACCAAAAGTGGAATATTTGCGGCCGGAGATTGTATGGATGAAACATATCGACAAGCAATTGTGGCAGCAGGAGCTGGTGCCAAGGCGGCGATTGATGTGGAGAGATGGCTAAATAGTAGATAAACCCCCTGCCCTGCGGGCATCCCCCTTGAGGAAAGGGGACTTTATTTTATTATGTCTTTAATTTTTTTGACAAAGTTTTGAGTCGAAAATTGAGAGGCATTTTGGATACAATTGACAGATTTCATATTTAATTTTTCTAATTTAGAAATAGCATCAGCACAGGATTTAGGGGTTAACTCATCAAACAAAATACCGGTTTTACCATCGATAACGGTTTCGATAATTCCCCCACTTTTGTAACCAACAACCGGACAACCATAAGACTGGGCTTCAACAGAAACCATCCCAAAATCTTCATTGTCGGAACAAAAAAGGTAAGCTGAGGCCTCAGAAAAGAGTTTGGCTTTTTGCTCTTGGGTAACTTCGCCCAAGAATTCGATAGTAGTACCTGATATTTTTCTTAATTCTGATTCAAAACCAGCAAAATCACGACCAAAAACTTTAAGAGGGACTTTTAATTGATTACAAGCTTCAATGGCAATGTCGTAGCGTTTGGCGCGAGCCAAGCGACCACCGGTCAGATAGAAGGGCTTATCTAATGTTTTTCGGTGCTCACTACCTTCGGGCTCCTGCTTCGCAGATCGCGTTCGCTCCGCTCCGAAAACATCAGATTGCGCCCTTGTTTTTTGAGGGAGGTCGATTGGCGGGTTGATAATAATTGAGTCGCGACGATAAAATTTTTGGATACGAGCGGCAGTAGTGGCTGAATTAGCGATAAACTGATCGACGTTTTGAGAATATAGAGAATCAAATAAACGAAGAAAATGGTTGGCAATTTCCGCTAAAAAGTTGATAATTGGATATTTTTTTAAGTTTCTGGCAGTGGGAAGACCATAGAGATAACGAGGAGGAGTGTGACAGTAACAAATTAGTTTAGCTGACTTTTTATTAAGAGCATTGGGAAAATAAGCACCGGTAGCGGAAGTGATAATTAGATCATAGGATGAAAAGTTGAAAAGTTTAAAAGCCAGGGGAGATAAAAGACGAAGAGGAGAAATAATTTTGTGAGCAAAGGGGATGAATTTAAAAAATGATTGATGAACCCGACTTCCCCATTTTTTTTCAAGACGGGAACGGTGCGGACCGAAAAAACGTGGACAATAAAGGGTGGTATAAATATCAGCATCAGGAAAAATATCGCTTAAAGTTTCAAAAACCGCTTCGGCACCGCCATATTCCTTGAGATAATCCTGAACAAGAGCAATCTTCATTGGCTAAATGATAACAAAATTATCGATAGGTGAAATATTCGTGGTCGAGGAGTTTGGTGGCCTGAAAAAATCCAAAGGCTTGAGAATTGCTATCAAAAGCCCCAAATTGGGTGCGGTGGGCACGAAGAGAAGCAATTTTGGCCTTTGTTTCGGTGTTTTTTAGTTCTAAACAAAATTCAGGGGTAATAGGATTTATAGCAGATTTTTCAGACATTTTGGAAACGGGACGTTTTTCCTTAAAAGGAGGAATGGTGACATAAAGAAGTTTGATAGGATTGACGACGATTTCGCTGACAAATTTACTCAAGGCAATGTGGTCAGGATGACCATAAATACCATCGGGCTCTAAGGAAACAACATGGGAAGGCTTAAAAATATCGATTTGCCGGGAAATTATATCTTTTACTTCCCTTTCTTTACTTTTTAGACCACCATCAGGAATAGTTAAGACTTCATAGTCGGTGATACCTAAAATTTCGCAGGAATTTTTTTGTTCAATTTTACGAGTGGATGCTAGGTCGTCACCAGGCTCTAGACCAAAAACTAAGGTGCTTTTTTCTCCTGACGTTAGCGTAATTAATTTAACTGAAATATCATTTTCGGTTAGTTTTTTTAGTAGACCACTGCAAAAAACGGCTTCATCGTCGGGATGGGGCATAAAGACCAAAATACAGGAATTTGGACTAATATTTATTTGAGATAGGGTGGAAATTATTTGCATGGAATCAAAAAAGAGAGGTTTGATTAGAATCGATTTTTGGTTTAACTGGCTTAGTGTTTTGTTCAAGATTGAGCTTTCTTTTGAGACGGGTGGAAAGAGATTTGAAATTGTATTCTTCAAAAAGGGAAAGCAGTCCCATAAATTTGTCATTGTTTAAACGAGCGGAGCGGAATTTAAATTTCAGAGGAATATTACAAATGATGGTGGCTAATTTTTGCGACATATAAGCATTATTTTTGTCTTTGACTAATTTTTCTCGGACATTATCCCCAATTTCATCGAGGTGGGCATAAATGTTGTCCAAATCTTGATATTTTTCCAAAAGATCAGTAGCAGTTTTGGGGCCAACACCGGTAACACCGGGGTAGGAATCAGACATATCCCCCATCAGGGCTTTGAGATCGATAACTTGAGCAGGGGTAACACCGAGTTTTTCTTTGACTTCGACAGAACCATAAGTTTTAGTTTCGGAAAGACCCCGAATGGGAACAAAAAGGGAAACTTTTTTGTTGACCAATTGCATTAAATCTTTATCCCCGGTAATAATGGTAATTTTTTGGATAAATTTTTTCTTTTGAGCCTTTTTGGTAAGAGTGCCAATTAAATCGTCGGCTTCAAAACCACCCATGGAAATATTGGGGATACCAGTTTTATCCAAAGTTTGGGATAAAAGTGGTAGTTGGGAAACAAGGTCGTGGTCGGTGGGTTTACGTTGGGCGCGATAACCAATAAACTCAGCACTTCGAAAAGTGGGGCCGGGAGAATCGAGACAGACCAATAAATAATCAGGTTTTAACTGATCAATAGAAGACAAAATCATGGAATAGAAACCATAGATGGCGTTTACCGGCTGACCGTTGAGGGTGAGGGGTGGAATGGAATGATAGGCACGATGGGCAATGGCGTGACCGTCGATAATGACAAGATGAGACATAGAAGGATTATAGAACAAAATCCTCTTTATCCCCCCTTGATGAAGGAGAAATTTTTTTGTATAGAATTTCGATAATTTTTGTTTGATAAGATAAAATCGGAATATGAATGAAATTAAATTTGTATATTTTGATGTTGGTGGAGTGACAATTAAGGATTTTAGTGACAGTGACACCGAATGGAACGCTGTTAAAAAAATATGGGGAATACCATCAGAAAGAAGTGATGAATTAGACAAAAAATTTGATGATTTTGAAGAATTTGCCTGCGTGGGTAGTGTAGAGATAAATGATTTTTTGCCGATTTTAGAAAAAGAATTTGGAGTGAAAGTGCCTAAAAATTTTTCCATTAATGAGGAGTTTGCTAATAGGTTTTATAAAAATGAAGGAATTTGGAAAATTATAAATGAATGCAAAAATAAAGGTAAAATAGGTCTTTTGACAAATATGTATCTCGGAATGTTGGAGACAATTAGGAAAAAAGAGTTAGTACCGGAAATCGAATGGAACACAATTGTTGACTCATCATTAGTGAAATTTAAAAAACCACAAAAAGAAATTTACGAAATTGCTCAACTGAAAAGTGGAGTTAAAGCAGAAGAAATCTTGTTTGTTGATAATATGGAGAGAAATTTAGTTATTCCGAGAAGCATCGGATGGAAAACCTTTTTGTATAACTCGGGAGATTACGAAAGATCAAATAAGGAACTTGAACAGTTTTTAGGGTAAAATTTAGAAGATGGAACAGCATCCGATTCCACAACAAATAACTTCCTACGAATTTAAATTGGTGGGAGAAATGACGCTGAAACAATTTGGGAAGGCAGCTGGGGGAGTTATCTTGGCACTAATTATAAATACCACTCAATTGGTGTTTTTTATAAAATGGCCACTTATTTTTATTTTTGCGACTGGCGGATTGGCTATGGCCTTTGTACCTTTTCAAGACAGACCATTGGAAACTTGGGCAGCCGCTTTTTTGAAATCGATTTATTCACCCACTATCTATTTTTACAAAAAGAAAAAACCCGTAAACTGGTTGGATATCGATTTGACAAAAGAAATTAAAAAACCGGAAGATGAAGAGATAGAAGTACCAATCAAAGAAAGCAAAAAGGTGGAAGAATTCATTGAATCTTTACCGTCGGTAGGAAGAGAGACAGGTGATGCTAAAACCGATAAGTCAACAGAAGAGGAAATGGGATCAGAACTTATCAGAGAAAAACTTGGAGCAACCGGAGATGCGGTGTTTGGAGATATCCCAATGCCAGATATTCCGGATAAACCGAACATTGTAGTGGGAATGGTACTAGACAAAAAGAACAAAATTGTTGAGGGAGCAATCGTGGAAATTCAAGATAAAGATGGTAATCCAGCTAGAGTCCTAAAAACGAATCAATTAGGTCAATTTAGAACTCTGACTCAACTGATAAATGGTAACTATTTGGTGGTACCAGAAAAGAAAGGCTTGGAGTTTGATAGGGTGGAACTATATTTGGAGGGAAAAATCATCAAACCAGTCAAGATTATCGCCAAATAAATTGGAAATAGGTTATCATTATGTAGCATGCCAATTGACCCACTAAAAATCGCTATTAAAGGGAGTACTCAAGACAATCTTCCGATTGAAGATATTGTTGATGGAATCGTAATTTTGAAAGATGGATCAGCCTCAAAAGTGCTTCAAGTATCATCGGTAAATTTTGATCTTTTATCGGAAAAAGAACAAAGTGCTTTGATTTTTGCTTATGGAGGAATATTGAATTCTTTAAATTTTAATATTCAAATAGTGATTAACTCCACCACAAAGGATGTGGGGAATTATTTAAATAATTTGGAACTTGCAAAAAACAGTCAACAAAATGAAAAACTAAGAGAAAGAATTGCTTCATATAAAAAATTCATTGAAGAGACGGTTAAAAGAAATGATGTTTTGTCAAAAACTTTTTTTATTGTGATTCCTTTTTCAAGTATTGAATTGGGAATCAAGCAAGCAAAAAATCAAATTTTTAATACGCTGAATCCAATTAAAAAAGAAGTTCAACTACCCTATTCAAAGGAATATATTGTAGAAAAAGCCAAAGCGGCCCTGCAACCAAAAGAGGACCATTTGATAAGATTATTTTCCCGATTAGGATTGGAAATTAAAGCATTAAATACAAAAGAATTAATCGAGTTGTTTTATAAAATATATAATGAGGACACGGCAAACAATCAAAAGTTACAAAATGTAAATTACACCGCGCCCGCGGTAATAGGAAAATAATGGGAATATTTGATTTATTAAAAAAGAAAGACAGTAAAACAGCAGCTACAGCAACGCCGGTTTTTGGCTTTTCGGCGGCAACTCCAACCACCCCGACCAACACGACGGTGACACCCCCACAACCAGGACAGACGCCGACGACAACAGTGCCTCAAGGCCAACCAAAAAAAGTAGCTAAACAATTTGTGGAAGGGTTGGTCTCAATAAAAGATATTATCGCCCCTTCAGCAATTGAAGTTGATTTTAATCACATTAGAATTGATAATAAATATTTCAGAACATTGTTTGTGGCAGGATATCCCCGGTTTGTGGGTATAAATTGGTTATCAACTTTAATTAACTTTGATGCCTCAATGAAGATATCAATGTATATTTACCCAACTGACGGAAAAGAAATTTTGGATGATTTAAGACGAAAGATAGCAGAAATGGAGGCTGAAATTAGTACTGATATTCAAAGAGGAAGAGTGGTTAACCCGGCCACACAGGCAAAACTAGAGGATGCTTTAAATTTACAAACGGATTTGGTTAAGGGTGAAGAAAGATTTTTTCAGTTTGGACTTTACATGACCGTATCAGCAAAAACAAAAGAAGATCTAGACCGATCGTCAAAAAATTTGGAATCAGCCCTGGGAGCACTGATGATAATTTCTAAAAAATCCAGTCTACAGATGGAAGAGGGATTTACCTCTACCCTCCCCCTGTGTTCAGACAGGTTAGATGTAACCAGAAATATGGACACAACTTCTTTGGCCAGTACTTTTCCTTTTGTGTCATCAGACCTATCCGACGACAAGGGAATAATGTATGGAATCAATGAACACAATGGTTCTCTGGTCATTTTTGATAGATTTTCAATGCAAAACTACAACTCGGTAGTGTTTGCCTCGGCTGGTGCCGGTAAATCCTACATGATTAAGCTTGAGGCGATGAGATCTTTAATGTTGGGAACAGACATTATTGTCATCGATCCAGAAAACGAATATCGAGATTTGGCGGAATCAGTGGGAGGACAATATATTGCTTTTGGATATGGAGAGGCCTCAAAAATTAATCCTTTTGACTTATCATTGGTGGTTGATGAGGGAGAAAATGCGTTGAACGATAAGGTTTTAACCTTGCATAAAATGTTTAAGATAATGATTGGGGCCATGGATCCTATGGAAGAATCTATTTTGGATAAAGCCGTAATGGAAGCATATAAAGCAAAAGGAATTACTCCGGATCCAGAAACTCAAACCAAGGACGCACCTTTAATTGAGGATTTGTATAAAGCATTAATTGGAATGGAAGAAGAAAGAGCAAAAAATCTAGCGGCTAGACTTGAAAAATATATTAAGGGTTCCTTTGCCGGAATTTTTAACCAAAAAACAACAGTAAATTTGAAAAATGGTTTTGTAGTGTTTGGTATCAGAAATCTGGAAGAAAGCCTCCGGCCGGTGGCCATGCATATTATATTGGACTATATTTGGACAATAGTTAAACGACAATTAAAAAAGAGAATTTTGATTGTGGATGAGGCATGGTATCTAATGCAATATGAAGATTCGGCCTCATTTTTGAGAGGAATTGTTAAAAGAGGAAGGAAATATTATTTGGGAGTAACAACAATTACCCAAGACGTAGATGACTTTTTAGAAACTCCTTACGGAAAAGAAATTGTAACCAACAGTGCTATCCAAATACTGTTAAAACAACATAGTGCGGCAATAGATACGGTCGGAGAAACTTTTTATCTTTCCGAAGGTGAAAGACAACTTTTGTTATCGGCCGATAAAGGGGAAGGTATATTTTTTGCGGGACAAAATCATGTGGCAATTCAAGTAATTGCTTCTGAGGAAGAACACAAGTTAATTACTTCAAATCCGGAAGATATTTTGCGGCAAAAAATTGCTGAAAAACAAGCAGCTTTGGCGAAACAAGTCTTGCCCACCACAAATCCGGTTGAAGAAGAAAAAGTAACCATAGAAATTAAGCCTAACTTACCTCCATTACCCGATAAACCGTTAACACCAGAGACGAAACCATTAGCAGTACCCGCAGAAGAATTGGGGGGTATAAAAATGGAAGAAATTAAATATGATAAAAAACCGGAAGAGATAAATCAGAATCCACCTCCGGCGACAGTAGTAACACCTCAAAATGAGGTAAAACCAGAAGAGCCCAAGACTGAAGAAGTTGGACCTAATCCCTCTGTCCCGATAGGCGTCGAGACACCCCCCTTTCCCACTCTTGTGAATCAACCAACTACTGAACGGAAAAACGAAGAAGAAAAAGAAGAAGCGATTCCTTTTGATAAGGGAGTTATGAAGGTGGAAGTGGAGGAAAGTCCGGAAGAAATTATGAAAAAGAGAATAGCTGAATTAGAAGTGTCGGAGAAAAAAGAACTAGAAGAACACAGACTAAAAACTGAAAAAGAGGCTGAAGAGGCAAAATCTACCGCGTCTTCGGAAAATAAACTCAGTGGAACTTTTGGATCATTGCCTAAATATCAAGAACTATTTAAATCTCCTTCAGCGAAATTGCCACCACTACCCCCTCTACCAAAATTTGAGGCTCCAAAACAAGGTGGTAATTTACCAAAATTTGAACCTCAAAAGCCAAGTTTTTTAAACCAAGTTAAAGAACCAATAATTCCTCAACCTCCACAATTGGCAAAAAAGCCTAAAGTAGAATTCGTTGAACCAAAAATTGAACCACCTACGCAGGAAACTCCGACGGTTAAAGAAGAGATTAAAAAAGAGACTTTGACACTGGAAAGTGTCAAAAATGATGAGGTTAAGCCGGTCGAGGTAATTCCAAAAATAGAAGAAATTAAGACAGAGACTCCCCCGACACCGATAATCGAAGAAAAAACAGAAGAGGTAAAAACAGAAAATAAATCTGAAGAAGCAGTTGATGAGACCAAAATGACTTATGAGAAACTGTTCGGAAACGACAAAACATAGGATATAATTTAATCTATGAGTGGGTCTCCAAAAAATATCAACGAATTAATTGCCGCTCTGGGAGGACTTAAGGGACGAATTTTAGCTGATGACAGAGGTCTTTATGCCGAATGTCGGGATGTATTTGAAAGACTCAAATTACTAAGCGATTTTGACCCTGCTGACATCAAAAAAACAATTGGGGTTTTGGAAAAATTACCTCCGGACATAAGGGAATTGGATTTCGAAAAACTTGGGGACCAGACGGAAGAATTAGAATCTAAGTCTTTAAATAAAGAAGATTTAAAACAGTTAATTGATGATTACGAAAAGGCACAGGGTGAAAAGAAAACCGAAATTGGCGAAGAAATCACCAGAAGAACCGGCAAAAAAGATGTTAATCAATTTGTTAAAACTCAAAGAGAAATTGCGGCAAAAAATGCAGAAAATTTAGACCATTTGGATCCTGAACTAAAAACAAAGGTAGCGGCCGACCTGACAATAATTAGTGAGAATAAGCCCAAAGAAGTGGTTGAAGCAATTGAGAGGGCTAGTCTGGCAGATAAATTTGATAGAAAAAGTCTTGAGGTTGAAATAAAGAAAAAAATAGAAAAACCTGAGGAAGTTGAAAAAATATTGAAAAGGGTAGAAGAGGTTCGCGCAGAAATTAGGGTTGAAACAAGAGCGGAAATATTGGCAGAAAAAACGTATGAGAAATTAAAAACTGAAAATGTACCAGTATCTCCAGAGCTTAAAACCCAATTAAAAACAGAAATATTAACCTCATGGAAAACCGGTGAACAACTTGATTTAACAAAATCGGAACTATCTGATAGAAGTGAAGATTCAACGGTAATTGAAGTGGTCAAGGAAGTAGAAAAATTTAAACAAGAAAATTTAAGAGAAGTAGTAAACTACCGAGCGGTAGAATTTGGAAGAGAATTGTCGCAGGAATTGAGAGATAGTGGAGTAAAGGACGAAGAACTAATTGAAGAATATGTCTCAACGGTAAATGAGCTAACCAATAATCCTGATACTGCTAGAACAGAAGTAAGTAAAGAAGAAATAGTCGGATTTGTAGAAAGTAGACCTCACCCACCAGATTTTGAATTTAAAACATCACCGGGAGTAGCAGCAGAAGAAGCCCAATTTATGGCTAAAAATGTAGTGATGGCACCGAAAAAATTTAATAAAGCGATTAAACGTTTTGAAGATTTACATGAAAAGGTAAGGGGGATAGTTGGTGAAGATAAAATTCCAAAAATAGAAAAAATAAAAGAGATTAGAGTCTTGGAAAAGATGTCTCACCTATTTAAAAACGAAAAAGTATTGAAATTGATGAATGGGGCTCAGAAGATGGTGGGGTTTTTAGATAAAGTAAATGCGTTTCCAGGAAGTGTTTTGGCCAAGATTGGTATTCAAAGAGCTGGTTTGCAACTGTTGGGAAAAATTGGAGGTCAAGCAGCGGTGGCATTTGTTAAAAATGCGGCGGTAGTAATTGCGGAACAAGGAACAGCTCAAGGAATAAAGTCCATCGCCATGGCTCTATTGACCAAGGGAACAGTAATAGCGGGTGAAGCTGGTGGAGCCACAGCCGGAGCTTTAACCGGATTGGTGGCGGCTTTTCAGGCTTTGCCGGTGGTGGGACAAGTAATTGCAGTGGTAGCGATAGCAATTGCCGCAGTGGTGACAATTATTAAACCAATAATTGACGGAGTAAAAAACTTTTTGGAAAAAAACCTAAAGATTGACATGAATGGAGTAAAACATTTCTTGACAGATACTTTGGGTTTGGGTGGTTTTATCGGCGGAGTTGGACAATTTGCCGTCGATGTGGTTGGTTTTCTAGTAGGTATTCCAATGTTGATAGGCTTAATCAGTTTTACAGCCATAATTACCCCGGTGGTAATATTTTTCTTATTGGGTGTCTTTGCTTATTCTTTATTTCAACACGGATTGGTTTCGTCAATAGTTCCTCCGATAAATATGGGCAACTGTGTTTTGAAGGGTGAAAGTGGAAATATTAATTGTGATCCAAATGCTCCGGAAAATACCTGGGCGGCAGTGAATAAAGCAAATTTTGTTGATATAGCAAATAGGTGGCAAGCCGGAACTAATTTTGCAGAAATATGTTATAACGACGTAGTAAATAGAGCTTTGTGTGCTGGAATTAATCCAACTTATGCATTATGGACCTGGCTACACGAGTCAGGAGCAAGTAATTATTCTAGAGATGATATTGAAGATTTTGGAATTCATTTTATTCCTGAAAACAAAGATTTTAATGCCCAAATAACAGCCTTCGTAAAACTTGATCCAGCCAGTGCCTGTATAAGTGATCCACGAATTGGTGGTGATTATTGGTTGGCATTTTCGGCAAATTTTCTAAATGGAGACTGTGATCCAGATAGAGGTAATTCTATTTTTCCTGATGTAACCCCAAGAACCTATGCCGCAGAATTGAGAGAAACCTGGAGTTGGATAAGTAATGCACCAATGCCCAACAGTATTCATGTCCCAAAAGGGGGACAAAATTGTGGAAGTATTGGTACCCCAGAACCCTTGCCAGGAAACGCTCATGAGGTAATTAAGGATGGAAAAGTGTGGATATGTACAGAAAATACTCAAGAACCAGTGGGTGACTATGATCCAAATTCACCAGGTTTGGGAGGAGTAATTGTAGATGGAGAATGTAGTGTTGGAGATGTGGTAGTACCAACAAAACAATGTGATCCTCAGTGGGGTAGTACCCAACTTCGGGGAGGTAATTGTGATAATGGAAAACCAGGAACCATTTGTTCTGCCGGATGCGGACCAACTAGCGTTTCAATGATGTTTAGACACGTGAATGGTTCATTAACACCCGATAATGTTATTTTTGGTTCAGGATCGGCTTATTCTGGAATGGGTTGTGCGGGTTCTAGTTTGGATCAAGCCAGAACAGAATTAACTAAAAAATTTGGATCAGGGGCAGTAACATATGACGCGACAACACAGGGGTGTGATGAAAAGGCTATTGCAAAGTGGATATGTAGTGGAAAAGTGGTGATGATTTTGGCCAACTTTTATAGAAATTCAAGTTTAGATTTGGGTGGACATTTTGTATTGGCAGTCGGGGTTAAAAATGGAAAAATTGTAGTTCGTGATCCATATTACAGTACAACCGAAACGCCGTTTGACGGAACCAGAGCTTATGGTTATGCTCATGATATTCGGGGTTGTTTAACAGTTAATAAATCAGCGATAAAATAGATAAATAGAAGAAATTATGACTAAAAAAAATATAGCGATATTAGGATTGGTGACGGTAGTGGTGGTAGTTGGAATAATCGCTTTTTGGCCAAACAAAAAGGAAAAGGAAGAAGTTGTTGAGGAAAGAGTAATGATTCCCAGTCAAGTGGTAACAGATTTTGGAAGCGAAACCGGAGCGATGGATATTAAATTAGATAAGGAACAGTACAACGAAGTATATTTAATCAAAGATTTAAGAAATTCCGCACCTATAGACAAAACATATTTTGTAATTGATTTTGATTACAATATTAATAAATTTGTAGTGAAGCTAAAGGATGTTAGGAGGGGTGGAGCGGAATTTGAAAAATGGTTGAATGATACCGGTTATAATGTAATTTCAAAAGAATATTTTCAAATACAATAAAAATTAGTTTTTGAAAACAAGAAAGTAGATTTTAGAAAAAATGAATAAAAAAATAGAAAGGTATTGGTTGGTGGGATTGTTGGTAGTTATTGCTATTACCATGGGAATAACAAAAATAAGATATAGAAATGTGGATTGGGAAGTAGCGAGCAACCTTATAACACCGACGGTGATACCTACAAGTGGCCCTGAAATCAACGAAGAATATCCTCTATGGGAATTACTCCCTTATTCGGGAAAAGACTTTGTAATTGACCGTTATACAGAACCGGGGGTTTTGGCGGTTAAGACAAAAATTGTTGACAAAGAAATAATAACTCAAGAAATTTATAATTGGATGATGGAAAATAAAGTGGCCACTGAAAGTCATAAATTAATTTTTGAAAAAACATTATGAAAAAATATCTAATAATCGCCAGCTTAATAATATCGGCAGTTTGCTTGAGTGGTTGTGGCTCTCAAAAAACGGAAAGTTCAGTATCAGCAGTAGTGACAAGAGAGGGAACGTTAACTATGAAGAGTGGTGAGGTTTATCTACTATCAACTGAAGATGGAATTGTAAATATAACCAGTAATAAGGTTAATTTAGATAATTATTTGAAAAAGAAAATTAAGGTACAAGGGATGTTTTCCGGTGACACATTATATGTGGACACAATGCTGATACCTGAACCACAAGCAATTAATTAATATTTTAATCCTGAATACGAACAGGCATGATGATGTGAGTTAGGTGGATATCTGATTGATCGCGGAATAAGCCAGGAGAAAGAGATTCGTTTAATTCCAAAACAATTTCGCTACCGGTACAAATAGCTAAAAAGTCGGAAATAAACTTGTAATTAAAAGCAATATCAAGGGTTTCTCCCTCAATCCGAGCATCAACAATGGCTTTGTTTTGACCAATTTGGGGAGCGTTGGCTGATAGTTCAATTGAATTGGCCTTGAGACTAACTTTGACCACGTTGGCACTCTGTCTAGCAAAAACTGAAGTTTGTTTTATGGCTTGAGTAAATTCATCACGATTTAAATATACTTTGGTGCCACAACTTTTCGGAATAATCCGATTAAAATCCGGATATTCACCATCAATAAGACGGGAAACTAATTCCAAATCCTCTAAAACAAAAACTATTTGATGGGCATCTTTAGTTAAACCAATTTTTACTTTTTTGGTATTTTTTGCTAGTTTAACAATTTCTAAAAGTGATTTAGCAGGAATCAATAAGGTTTCTTTTTCAGTGGACAAACCTAAAGGATTGACTAATTTAATACTCTTTAAAGAAAGTCGAAAACCATCTGTGGCAACTAAAGTTAACTCTTCATTACTAAAGGTGCATAAAATAGCGGTTAAGACGGGGCGGGAATCATCAGTTGCAGCCGCAAAAGCTATTTGATTAATAGCTTGAGTTAAAACTGGAAGATCAATTTCAAAAGCGGTTTTAGGATCAAGGGTGGGAATCTCAGGAAAATCAGCCGGAGGAAGACAGGCAAAATTGGATTCTGTTTTTGAAGAAGTTAAAGTGAGAACATTAGAATCTTTTAAAAAGAGATCAATTTTACCGGCAGGTAAATATGAAACGAATTCAGTAATTTCCTTGGCTGGAAGACAAAATGAACCCTCTTTTTCAATTTTGGCACCTAACCAATAGTTAATAGCGAGTTCTAAATTGGTAGCTGATAATTTAAGCCGGCCATTATCGGTGGAAAAAAGAATGTGATTTAAAATTGGGAGTTGAACTTTTGAAGCCACAAAACGTGAGGTGTGGGATAGGGCTAAGGAAAGGTTTTCCTCTAAAAGAGAGAGCTTCATTGACCTATATATTAACAGATTGGGGCTTTAGAAAACAGTAGTATTATTAATAGGATTGGTGGATTAGTTGAGAAGTAATTTAGATTGGTAGTAGAACAGGTAATAATTAGAAATAATCGGGGTGAATATGTTGAAAATGATGGAAATATATGGTTTGTAGTAGCTGTTTGGCTTATAGTGTGTGGGTGGAGTTTGGGAAAACTTCGGGGGAAAAGATAAAAGAAAAAAGTGGATAAGTTGGTGGATAAGTTTAATAAAAAAGTGGATAAGTTCAAAGCGAATTTTTGATTTGGTTGATAAGCTCTTTTAATTGTGGAGAAGTGGCTAACTCGGCTGCGACCTTATCACGGGCATGCATAATGGAAGTGTGATCCCGACCACCCAATAAATCACCAACTTCTTTCAGAGGAATTTTAATTTCGTTTAGTAAAAGATAGGCGGTGATGTGGCGGGCGGTAACCAATTCTTTTTTACGGGATGAACCACACAAATCACCGGTCTTAATATTAAAATGTTTAGCACAAACAGAAAGAAGATGGCGGGAATTTAATTTGGGAGAGGTAGAATTAAAAGCCGGAGTAAAAGTGCCGTTTTGTGAGCCAAAATAACCCTGAACAAAATCAATATCGACTAGCTTGTGACCTTGGGATAAGGATATAACAGCAATTTCCTGAACCTTACCTTCAATATCGCGGGTATTGGACTGAATGTTGTCGGCTAAGAACTGAACAGCTTCAAAAGTGAGGTCGATTCCCTTCTCTTGGGCTTTCTGCTGAATAATAGCGGAACGCATTTCAAGATCAGGGGGTTGAATATCGACGGTTAAACCACCCATAAAACGAGAAACCAGACGGTCTTCGAGGTTTTTGATATCACCAGGCTTACGGTCAGAGGTGAGAATGACCTGTTTTCCGGCTAAATGGAGGGCATTAAAGGTGTGAAAAAATTCTTCCTGAATATATTCTTTACCGGCCAAAAATTGGACATCGTCAACCAGAATACAATCTAAAAGACGATATTTGTTTTTAAATTGGTTAATGGATTTGGATTTTAAGGAATTGATTAATTCGTTACCGAAAGTTTCAGCAGGAAAATATTTTATTTTTAAATCGGGATTATTTTTTAATAATTCGTGACCAATAGCTTGCATTAAATGAGTTTTACCGACCCCTACCCCACCCCAAAGGAAAAACGGATTATAGGAAAGACCAGGATTTTTAACAATTCCTTGAGCGGCAGCATAAGCAAAATTGTTACTATTGCCAACAATAAGATTGTCAAAAGTATATTTTGGATGAAGTCCGGCTTGAGAAAAATTAATGGTAGATATCTGGGGTTTATAGGAGAACAAGGGGGTGGAAGCTAAGTTTTCAGATTCGTTACCCTTGATAATTTCCTGAACAACAAAGTTAAGAGAACAATTACCCTTGGTTTGATTGTCAAGGGCACTTTTAAAAAGCTGATAATATCGTTTCTGATTAAGATCACAAAGGTAGGCATTTGAGCAAGCGATGGTGGCCTCGAAGTTGACGAGAGAAACTAATTGGGTTTTAACAACGAAGGTTTGATAAACAGCCGGAGCCAAAACAATCCGGAGTTCTTCCTGAGTATTTTTCCAAAGTTGATCAATATCCATTTGTTTGTTTTTAAACCTGAATTTAGGTAATAGTAATATCCGGCAGAGAGATAATGGGGCGGGTTATCCACATCATCATAAATGAGTTTTCCACATTTTGAAAGAGGTCAAATTATTAAAATCTACCCCCCACCTCTCCCTTTAAGGAAAGGATGGGAATAAAATTAAAGATCAGATTACGTTTTTCTTTTAAAAAAAATAGTAAAAACAGAAATAATTAATAGGATTAAATTAGAGGTAGTTGTGGTAGAATTCAAGTTATGAAACAAAAGGGTACATATCAACCAAAAAAGAAAAAGAGAATCCGAGTTCATGGATTTTTAGCCAGAATGGCGACCGCCTTGGGGCGAAAAATAATTAAACACAGAAGAGCTAAGGGAAGAAAGCATTTGACAATTTCCTCTCAATAAAAAAATTAGAACTTATTTTAAATTTAAAACCCGTCGAAAGGCGGGTTTTTTTGTTTAAACCTACCGGCCTTTCAGGCCACCTCCCTTGAGAAAGGGAGGCTATAATAGGGTGTGTTGAAAAAAATAAACAGGATTTCCAGTAAAAAAGAATTTGCGGAAGTAAAAATTAATGGAGAGATGAAGGCGGCGGAATTGTTTTCGATTGTTTATTTAAACTTACCTCTAATCCCTTCCTTAATTAATGGAGGGGAAAATAAATTATTAATTAATAATTGTAAGTTTGGAATAATTGTTTCGAAGAAAATTTCTAAAAAAGCGGTCTTAAGAAATCAAATTAGACGAAGATTGATGGAAGCCGTGAGATTGAACATGGATATTTTTCCAGAAGGTTTTAGGGGAATTTTTTTAGTGAAGAAAAATATATTAGGAAAAAGTGAAATGGAGATTGAAGAATGCTTAAAAAAATTATTTTGAAAAGTTTAGTTTTTTATAAAAAATATTTATCGAGAGGCAATCACTGTCGCTTTATCCCCTCTTGTAGCCAATATACCTACCAAGCTGTAGAAAAATACGGAGTGGTTAAGGGACTTTTTAAGGGAATAAAAAGAGTAAGCAAATGTCATCCCTGGGGCGGAAGCGGAATAGATTTGATAGAATAGTAAGTTAAACCAGAGATTAGAAAAATAATAATTTAAAAAATAAAGATGAATTTGTTTATTGCACCATTTGTTAACGCTCTTTTTGGACTTTATTATCTTTTGGGGAATCTGGGATGGTCAATTGTGGCAGTGACTATTATTATTAGGCTGGTTTTGATGCCTTTGGTGTGGCCAAGTATGAAATCAGCGATAAAGATGCAAGCCTTACAACCAAAATTAAAAAAACTGCAAGAAAAGTTTGGAAAAGACAAACAGGGCTTGGCAAAGGCTCAGATGGAAATGTATAAGGAAGAAGGAGTTAATCCCCTGTCTGGGTGTTTACCAAATATTTTACAAATTGCAGTGCTGATGATCTTTTTTTCGGCATTTAATATGGTGTCCGGATTTTCAGAAGGAAAAGTTACAGTAGATAATGTAAACCAACAATTAATTCAAAGTTTTAAAATAGATGAAAATTTTAAATTTAGCGATCAATTTTTTGGAGTTAACCTCTCAGCAACCCCATCTAAAGTTTTGAAGGATGGTGTTAGTTTAAGTTTGATTTTACCGTTAATTTTATTGCTCGGATCCGGATATTTGCAATACTGGAGTGCTAAAAAAATGATGCCAGCCTCCTCCCCAAAAAAATTACAGAACGGTAAGCCGGTTGATGATACTGCTTATACGAAGGAAACTCCCGGTAAAGAAGACGATATGATGGCAGCCATGAGAACTCAATCGACTTATATGATGCCATTGATGACAATTTTTATCGGATTTAATTTTTCGGTGGGAATTTTAATATATTGGTTTGTAAATAGTGCGGTTATGGCAGGTCAACAGATATTAATGGCCCAAATTGACAGAAAAAAAGAATAAGTGGTGTGATAGAATTCCCAATATGGATAATAAAAAAAGAAACGAAATCATTTTAAATTTGACCTGTGAAATGCTGCAGACAATCAACTATGAAGTTGACAATGCTTTTGTGGAAGATGTTGAAGGAGAAGAAGGACAAGTGTTGGTTTCAGTTACGGTGGGAAAACCAGGTGGACTGATTGGTTTTAGGGGCCGAAATATGGCGGCTTTACAACTACTTTTATCATTGATGGTGAAGAAACAACTTGGAGAATGGGTGCGGGTAGTTTTGGATATCAATAATTATCGCGGAGAACAAAAAGAAAGATTGGAAAGTACGGCTAGAGATTTGGCTCAAAAAGTGATTGAAACCGGAAATGAGGTGGAAATGTCCAACATGAGTTCATACGAAAGAAGAATTTGTCATATGGTACTGACTGAAATTGAAGGAATTACCAGTGATTCTGAAGGTGAAGGCGAGATGAGACATATTGTGATAAGACCAAAGCTGTAAATTTTTGTTTCACAAAAATATTTGGGTTTGAAAAATTATGACTGTTTTTGGATTAAGTGATTGAGAATTTTGAGCTTATTGTACATATCTTTTAAAGTGGTGTAGAAATGTTTTTTGTCGCTTGGTGAAACACCACCAGTATATTCTCTACTCATAGAAAATCCGGTATAAGTATCGAGGTTTTCACGTACTTGCCAGAGTAATTGGATATCCATCATAATTTGGATAAAATTTTGTGAATACTGACCAATAAAGACATTGAAGTAGTTGTCTTCATCAGACAAGTCACTATAAGCAGATAAATCGGTTCTGATTTTAGAGATGTCCCAACACTCATCAGCAAGATTGTCGAGTAAATCGGAATCAATAGAGTCGATGTTGGGAATTTTATCTAAGAATTTGGTGCTGAGATCTAATAAATACTTAACATTATTTTTAAAAAAAATATCGGAAATTTCGCAAACAAGTTGACGATCGGGTGACAATTCGAAAAGCATGTTATTTGGGTTTTTTTATATATAAAAATTTACCGATTTTATCATTTTATGTTAGGATAGGGCGTGGAGAGATTTTTAACCATTTTTTGGTTGCTGTTGATTCCGACACAATTGGGAAGACATTTTTGGTTGGCAGAGAGTAGTGTAATGGGAGTAAGAATTGACTATTTATCGATAATTTTATATTTTACCGATATTGCTTGGTTGGGATGGATAATGAGTAAATTACCAATTACTAATTATCAATTACTAATTACTAATTTAAAATTAAAAACTAAAAAACTTTTAAGTTTTCAAAATTTTATTTTGCTTTTGTTAGTGGTAGTAAACATAATATTTTCGGAGGCTAAGTGGGTAGCGGTTTACCGCTGGTTGAGAATTGGGCAATGGTGGTTGACCTGGCAAATGGTGAAAGAAAATAAAAATATAATTATTGGATATTTAAAATATATTATTCCGGTTTGGATAATTTTAGAGACGTTTTTAGGATTGTCTCAAGTGATAAAAGGTGGAAGCTTGAATGGAATTTTTTGGTGGTTGGGAGAGCGAAGATTTACTTATGGAGGCATAGGTATTGCTCAGATAAGATTGTTTGATGAAGGCTGGATAAGGGCCTATGGAACTTTTTCTCATCCAAACTCATTGGCCGGCTTTTTATTGTTAGCTTGGTGGTGGTGGAAAAAACAAAAATTTAAAATTATTAAAATATTTTATTGGGTGGTAAATTGGAGTGCAATATTGGGAATAATATTAACCGGAAGCAGGACTATATGGGGACTAACATTGGGTATGTTGATGGCATCTCAATGGCAAATGAATGATTACCGATTGCTTATGAAAGACGATAAATTAAAAAGACAGTTAATTGGAAAAACATTCTTGTTTTTGGGAATAATATGTTTAATTTTGGGAGTAGTTAGCATTAATTACAAAATTAGTGACTTTGTTGGCGGTTGGGATGTAAACGGATTTCAAAAACGGGAAATGTTGGGATTATCAACAATAAAGATGATTAGAGAAAATCCCCTGTTTGGAGTTGGTGCCGGGAATTTTATGGTTAATTTACCAAAATATCAGACAAGGGGTTTTTATTGGATGCAGCCGGTTCATAATATTTTTTTGCTAATTTGGAGTGAGATTGGAATATTGGGAATAATAATGTTTTTGATTTTGGGGGCAAACAGACTAAGAGTATTTAACGGAAAAAAACAATTTTGGTTTTTGCTTATTGTTGGAATAACTGGAATGCTTGATCATTATTGGCTGACTTTGCCACAAAATACTTGGCTTCTGGCGATAATGTTGGGATTGATATAAACCCCTGTATGGTTGCAAATACTTCCCTTGACTCCTTTTTCTTCGGCTCTGGAAGGGCGAGGTAAGGAAGACTTTGGTGGAAGATTTAAGGTAAAATAGATTATGTTAAAAAGGTTGGCGGTAAATACTGTGGTGCAGATTTTGGGAAAGATATTTTCGGTGGCAATTTCACTAATTACGACAGGAATTTTGACCAGAAAATTGGGAGCCACTATTTATGGACAATACATTTTAATTACTTCCCTCTCAATTTTTTTTGATTCTTTGGCTGACTTTGGAACTTCGATTATCGGAGTAAGAGAAGCCTCTAAAGAAAAAGATGAAGCTGGACGAATAAGGGTTTGGTCTAATGTGACTATTTTAAGACTATTAATGTCCACTATTAGTCTTATTTTAGGAGTCATTTTGATATTTTATTGGCCTGATCTGAAAGAGATCCGCTATGAGGCAATATTAGCTTTTGTCATGATGATTTTTACTTCTATGGCGGGGAGTTTGGGAGTGGTGTGGCAAACAAGAATTAGAATGGCGCCAAAGGTTTTGGTAGAAGTAATGTTTCCGACGGTGTTTTTATTGTGTTTGTGGTGGTTTAAAGGTGAAATTGATTTGGCTTGGGTATTTGGAACATATCTAATTGCCAGAATAATTACCCTAGTTTGGGGATGGTGGATAGGAAGAGGAACAATTAAATTTAGACTATTAGATAAGAAATTGATTAAAGAATTAGTAAAAATGAGTTGGCCAATGGGAGTATATTTGTTAATTTTTTCGGCATATGATCGGGCAATTGACTCACTAATGATTAGAAGATTTTTAGGAGTTAATGAAGTGGCATGGTATGGATTGGCATATAAGATATATGGAGTTTTAATTCAGCCGGCATTTTTTATAGTTAGCGGAATATTTCCAATATTGTCCAATCCATCTCAGTCTTCGATTACTTCTTCTTTCGACAAAGGAAACATTAAAAAGAAAAACATTTTTTGGATGACGGCGGGAGTGTTGCTGGTATTGGCGATAACAATAACATTGGGGGTGTGGATATTTGCACCGGTTATGGTTTATATTTTGGCGGGTAATCAATTTGCGCCATCGGTGGAAATATTGAGAATACTGATGGTGGCTTTAATTTTTGCTTATCTGGGACACCTGGTGGGTTTTTCTTTAATATCAAAAGAAGGTCAAAAAGAAATGTTGGGATTAGGAATGATAATTTTGTTGTTTAATTTAGTTGGTAATTTGGTAGCAATTCCCCTGTTTGGCATTACTGGTGCGGCAGTGGTGACGGTTTTGACTGAGGCCTTGTCCTTGTTGTTGATGAGCTTGAGACTAAGAAAGCGCGCCTAATTTTTAATTTTTGTTCTATTTCCCTACTTAAAATACTGACGGATTTGGCATGCTAAAAAATCGGTGTACTGACATAATTTTCCTATCTTAATTTTTTAGAACACTCTTACGTGATGAATTACCCTACTGGCTCGTGCCTAAAAAATTCATACTTTGAAATTAATTAAAAGATCTCGACGCTGAAAAATGCATTTTGAACTAAAAATATAGTTTATTAGAAGTTCATTGTTATGACGATTTTTCACGTAACATAGAGATGGTTTGACAAGTTATGACCGATTTAACACTAAAATAACCGCAAATTAACCGAAACATTACCGCAATGCTTTACTTTGCTTTAAAATGGAAGCATGGTAGGGTCATCAACAATTGCAGTTATTTTTGGGAGTGATAGTTTTGTGGCCGAAAAACTGGAAAATCGACTGGTTGAGCAGGGGATAAAAGTTGTTCATGGTGACTATGAAGAAATACCGGTAAATACTGTGTATTTTTTTGATTTTGTAGGAAATGAGGCGGCATGGGAAAGATTGGATAAAAATCAAAGATTAGTGGCAGTTCAGGTTAATAGTGACGACGATATTAATCGTTGGGAAAACACTTTGAGAAGAAGTGGCCTAAATTGGCGGATAGTGGTGGGAGAAAATGTTTACGGTGAGGGAATGGATGAAACAACTTTTATGGGAAGAGCTTTTGAACAAGCTGCCAGAAACAGAAATCTGGTTTTACCCAGTATTATGCAGCTTTACCGTTTATTGGCAGTAGACGATTTGGTGGAAGCAATATTAAGATCATGTTTTTTTTCCGGAACATCAGGGAAGATATTAATAGTTGGGGGAAAAGAAATTAATTCAAAAATAGTGGCTGAAGTTTTGATAGAAGAAGCAAAAATGACAAAAGTTCAGGTAATTCAGGATGAAAAAGAAGTTTTGGGCATGGATCCAAATTACATAAAAGAAACCAGTGAAATATTGAGATGGGAACCGGAAGTAACTTTTACTGAGGGGGCTAGACCAGTGGTTCAGTATTTTGTAGCTAAAGCAGATACTGAGGATAGAAAAAAACCGATCAAAAAAAACATTCAAGTTATAAAACCTCAAATTCAAAGAGAAGCAGTTGAAAGAAGATACCAGGTCGAAATTGAGGAAGAGGCGGATGAAAAGGAGGTAGTAATTGAGCCGGATAAAATTGAGACAGTGACTCCGGAACCAATTTTAGCGAAAGAATATGACAAAGTTAAAGATGAATTTAAGGTAGAAAAATTTAATAAAAGTCCATTGCCCGAAAGAAAAGTTATTAAGAGAGAAGAGGATTCCGAAGAAGAATTCTATGTACCTCCTTCTTCAAAATTTAAACTTTTAGATGGTTCCTGGACGGGATGGTCAAAAGAAATTGATTCTGTCGAAGAAAACAGTGAAACAAGTGATGGTTTGCCAACGACCCCCCCAGACAGAGAGGAGAACAAAAAAGAAGTGGTGCCGGAAGAAAAAAAGAGGAAAAAATTCAATTTTAAATTTAAGATTCCAGGAGGATGGTGGTGGATGTTTTGGGGAATGATGGGAATATTTTTAACAATATTTTTTATAAATATTATTAAAATAATTTCAATTCCAAAAAAAATTGAGGCTGTAAAAATAATGATAGAAAATGGTAAATATACTGAGGCCACCAAGGAAATTGAGATGATGTCAAAAAATAACCGAAAGATGTTGGATATTTTTGGAAGCGGTACTGTTGGGGTGATACTGAGAGCAGAGGGAGAGGTAATTGGTTTATTGGATTCAAGTTTAAACCTGTCTCAGAGTGGTGAAAAAATTGGCGAGGGTTTATTTGGAGATAAAGACATTGGAATGAAAGTTGAATTACAAAAGGTAGAGACTAACCTGGACGGAGCAATTTCAAAGATGGGAATATTGCAAGGCAGATTGTCGGGACAATGGAAGTCAATCCCTGGAAGATTTAGAGAAGAACTAATTAAATTAAGAGATCAAATTGCTGTCGAAAGAAATACCGCCGAAGATATCAGGAAAATTTTGCCAATATTGCCAGAGTTATTGGGTTTAGATGGAAAAAGACGGGAATACATGGTTTTATTGCAAAATGAAAACGAATTAAGACCCTCCGGGGGATTTATTGGCTCATATGCAATTATGGGTTTTGAAGGAGGAAAGTTTTTAGGGTTTGAAGTGAAGGATGTTTATGAGGCAGATGGTC
>Ga0265297_10004326_pt1 | contig 23455 bp, 21 predicted proteins | sample Munlanlwell13791_FD_192502 | JGI IMG/M metagenome (GOLD analysis project Ga0265297, IMG submission 192502) | Leachate microbial communities from a municipal landfill in Southern Ontario, Canada - Leachate well 137-91 | ecosystem: Engineered > Solid waste > Landfill > Unclassified | place... | reverse complement strand
TCAAACAAGGGACGGAAGCTTGCTTCCGTCGAAAAATTGAGGCGGCGCTCTTTTAAAATAAAGTTCGAACCAATCTTTTCCAGAAATTCTTTCTGGGATTCTAAATTTCCCTCTTCTCCACCAAGAAAGGAGCTTTGCCCTATGAGATATTTTATCTATGCGCGTAAATCCACAGATGACGAAGATAGACAAGTCCTCTCTATTGAAGCGCAGATTAAAGAAGTAAGAGAATACGCTCAGCGTGAGAATCTTTTTGTCGTTAAGGAGATTATTGAAGCTAAGACCGCTAAGAAGCCGGGGCGCCCACTATTTAATGATATGCTTATTGATATTGAGCGTGGACTTGCTGACGGTATTCTTGCCTGGCACCCTGACCGCTTGGCAAGAAACAGTGTTGACGGCGGCCAGATTATCTACCTTGTTGATCAAAAAGTTATTAAGGATCTGCGCTTCCCTACACTTCGCTTTGATAATAATGCTCAAGGTAAGTTTATGCTCTCTATCATCTTCGGCCAGAGCAAATACTACATAGATGCTCTTTCTGAGAATATTCGCAGAGGAATAAGGTTAAAGTTAAGCAAAGGTATCTGGCCGCAGTGGGCGCCCATCGGCTACCTTAACGACCGTAAGACGCGCACAATAATATTGGATACGGGCAAAGCTCCTTTCATCAAGAAAGTTTTTGAGCTCTACTCTAAAAAAAGTTACTCCCTAGCCGAAATACGCGAAAAGGTTAATGCTTTAGGTATGACTGGCAAAAAAGATAAACCCTTGTCGGTTAGCGACTATCAATACATGTTGAGCAATCCTCTCTACTACGGCGTATTTCGGTATAAAGGTGAAATGTACGAAGGTACACACGAACCAATTATCACCAAGAAACTTTTTGATAAGTGTCAGGAAGTAATGCTCCAGCGCGGCAAGCCCAAGAAAGAAACTAACAAATTCATTCTTAGAGGCTGGATGCGTTGCGGTGAGTGCGGTCGAATGATTACCGCGGAGCTTCAAAAAAACCATGTTTATTACCGCTGTACTAAACGACTAACAAATTGTAAGCAAAAGTATGTCCGTGAAGAAGAGCTTGCCGCGCAAATCAAATCCTTCATTCAAAAAGTTTCTTTGTGCGATGATTGGACTAAGAAGATTCTGGAGCAATTAGAAAAAGACAATAATAGCAGTGTCCAATCCTCGTTGCCCCAGCAGCAAAATCTGGAAACTAAAATTAAGGAGATTAACACTAAGATTAGTAAGCTTATTGATGTTTATCTTGCAGAGTCTTTAACTCTTGAAGAATATCGGGCCAAGAAGGAAGCTTTTATCAATGAAAAAAGGAAACTACAGGATGGCTTACGGGATTTTGCTGCTGGGGCAAATAATTGGTTCGAACCGGCGAGGGAATTCGTAACTTCTTTAAATTCAGTACATTCCGCTATGGAAGAGGGAAATTTAGAATCCCAGAAAGAATTTCTGGAAAAGATTGGTTCGAACTTTATTTTAAAAGAGCGCCGCCTCAATTTTTCGACGGAAGGCTCCTTCCGTCCCTTGTTTGAAGCAGCGCCCTATCCCTGTTGGCGGAGAGGCAGGGATTCGAACCCTGGGAGCCTTGCGGCTCACGTGTTCTCCAGACACGCCCGTTCGACCACTCCGGCACCTCTCCAAATCAATATTTAATAAATAATAATACGTCGGGTAGCCGCTAATTCTACACTATTTCCCATGGCTAACCCTTAATATCTTTCCATTATCTTTCGAGATCTCTATAACAACCACGCCACCTTTACAGTTTTCTCCTTCAGGACAATTCAAAGTCCCTTCTGCTACCCAAACACCATCTTTAAGCTCTGCTTTAAACGGTTTTTCTTCCGTGATTGTTTTTTCGCCATAAATGGGAATTAAAACCGCTTCAGCAATTTTTAAGGCTGTAGCCTCATCCGGCACATATCCATTTTTAGCCTCATAAGAATGTTCTTCTGATTGCGCGCAGGCTGCTGAAACAAATAATAAAACGCATAATAACGATGATACAAATATTTTGCTCATAATGATCTTTTTAGAAGGATTTAGCCAAAAACTGGCGGACACGGTTGCAACCAATTCGCACCGCCTCCGAAATAACCGCCAATATTGTAATCCAACCTTTACAGCGAACTCCATTATATCAAAAATTAACTAAAAAGATAACAGAATTACGCTTATTGGCATTCCTTGTAAGGACATAGCCAAGAGCTTAAACATTGCTAAAGGAACCGTTACAAAGGCTTGGAAATTTCAGGAGGAAACCCAAAGAAAGATTCATCTGGGCACAAATCAGGATCATCCGTGAAACCGACAAAGCGATTCTGGCAGATAACGCCCGGAAATTCTGGTTCCCTAATTGGTTTAACCATTTTGTTGGCATCAACGAAATGGTCTGCGATAAGAAAGTTTAATTTTTAATCTGGTTATTTGTTGGGGTCAGGGGTATGCTGTTTTAAGGTAAAAGTGTAATTCTTATAATCTACAGTAAGGATGAAGTTGCTTAGGAAGCTTTTCACGCCAAGGAGAACTACATTCAAATTAGGCATAAAATCTATCAAAACATTGTTTCTTACTATCCCGTGAGTTTCAAAACACAGTGTATGCGAATAAGCTGTTGTTACTCCATTACCGGTATTTATTGATTTTTGATTCCCTGCTTGAAGATTATGACCAATTAAAGGAGCATAATCAGCAGGAACAGCGCATTCGTCCGCGCCAGTATCAATTAATCCGTAAACGTTTATTGATTGATTCGTATGAGGATTTCTAATTGTAACGGGTAACCAAGGCCTGGGAATATCACCGGGGAACAACTTTGTAAAAGGATATTCAATAATATCCATCAATAAATCTGCACCATGTTTCTAGCAGGCACAAAGGTAATAACAGCCTGCTTATATCCTTTTCCTAAGGCAGTATCGTATGCTTCTTTAGGAGTTACACCTTCAGCGATAACCGTATGATCTTTAAAATCTTTTAAAGCAACATACTTACCATTAAATCTCGCGCTTTGTATTAGTGTCTGGATCATATAATCGCCCTTTTAAAGTGTGCCACAAATGGAAAGAAATGCAATTTGAATAATACCTTGGAGATGTTTTATTATCAGGAATGTAATTATTGTATCGTATTATACGGTATTGTCAAGCATTTTAGCTTGTATTTGCATGCTTCGGCCACATTAACCCCTTTTTTCGTATTGTTTTAGTTCCTTAAAGGCTTCGCCTACGGTCCAAGGATGGATATGGAAACGCCTGGCAAGCTCCTGTTTTGATATAGAATATAAATCCTCCCCCTTGGATTCAAGCAGGGACTTTATCATAAGCAGGAATTTCAGGCGATAAGAGATTTTCTGGTTAGCGATAAGCTTGGAATCTATACTAAAGGCCTCCTGGTGAAAATCTATGAGCTCAACCCAGGCATCCTTGCTATGGAAAAACTTAACGCGCAGCAGACCATACTTATCCCTTAATCTTTTAAGGCTCCTGATAACCTGGCGCCTAAGGCCAAAATCAAGCCAGGAAACAGGCATATTCAGGCTAAGCGCCATACTCTCCAACTCAACGAAAAAACCTGATTTTCCCACAACCTGGCTATGAGCCAAAAGTAATAGATAAAGATCCATACCGCGGGAATCTCCCGCGGTAAACATTTTAGGAAAATATCGTTCTTCAAGTAGAAGAAGTTTAGGGATAGCTATATTGTCGGGCAGGTTTTCCAAATATAATGCCCTATGAACCTCTTTTTCTTTTGGCTGGATGGTTAACGGCAGCATCTTAAGCCGCAATAACTTTATTTTGGCAAGCTCGGGCGAGTCTATAAGCGTGGCGGATTCGCGGTTGGTTTTCAAGGCAGAGATAGACCAATTTGTGCTCCCCTCAACTACGAAACGGCTATCCACTATGACAAGTTTGTCGTGAAGGCGAAGGCGCGAGGGCAAAAGATGGAAAATACATCCGGCATCCACTAACTTCTTAAAGAAAAGGTTCCTGATAAGCTGATGCGGCTCTTTGTCAATCTCCCTGAAATTGGTGTTCAGGTAAATCGTAACATCAACTCCGCGCTGGCGCGCCTCTATTAAATCCTGAAGAAGGAAAGCTATTGGGTTTCTATCCTTGGCGCCCAGGCTGATGTTATACATTGAGATAACAATAGATTTCTTAGCTCCATCCAAAATCCCGATCACTGCCGGTTCATAGGCGCGGTCTGAAATATCTTTTACTTGCGCGGGTGAAAAGTTTTGGGCGGATAAAGGAGAGAAAGCGGAGGCCAGAAAGATAAGAATTATGAGCAAACAACCTGATTTTTTCCTAATGCTCAGGCGAACCAAATATCACCTACCTCTTTAGAATATCTAACTAAAGATTTTAATTGCTACGGGCTTAATATGGATAGGAAATTTCTCGGACACGGTTGCAACCAATTCGAACCGCCTCCGAAATAAACGCCAATATTATAATCCAACCCTTGCAACGAACCCCATTATATCAAAAATTAGCCAAAAAGATAACGGAATTACGCTTGCTGGGCATGCCTTGTAAAGACATAGCCAAGAGCTTAAACGTTTCCAAAAGAACAGTTATCAGGGCTTGTAAGTTTAATAAAACTACTCAAGGAGGTGAAAAATGAGTTGGCCGTTTAACATTCGTAGTATTATGTACCCTATGGAAAGGTATATTTGGGCGAAAGTCAGGATCATCCACGAAACCGACAAAGCTATTCTGGTAGATAACGGTAGGAGAACCTGGATTCCTAAATCCAGGATATACGGGATAAGATTAAAGAATAATACCTTTGAGATTTATGTTAGGAAGAGTAGCGCGGGATAAGCATAACTTTATATTCTTAGCTCCGCGAATCAACAATTACCAAGGCCTCTCTTAGTTCAGGAGAGCTTTCGTTGGCGTTTTCCTCTTCCAGTTTAAAAATATCCGCAATACAAAGTAATAAACCATCAACCTGCGAATTCATCTCCTTCTTCTGTATGCAAGCGGCAACTAACTCCTTAATCCTTTGACCAGAAGGAATAATCCCAGATTGCACCATGTTCTTAATCTGCTGAATTTCTGAATCAACATTGATCTGCCTAAGCTCTGCTTGACTTAATTGAGGTAATTTGAAATTCAGACCCGCAAAGCTTCCCATAGGTTGGATAATCATAGGCAAAGCGCGAAAGTCTATACCGCCGGTTTTCTCAGGCACTAATTTCAATGGAGAGCTAGAGCCTTTATCTTCCAGGTTATGTTCTAGTCCTTCTAAATATTCTAAAGTTTCTTTAGCGGTAGCGGCTACAATTGGATCTTCCAAACCCAATCCGTAATAATCTTGGTTTTCTTCTGATGGAGACTTATCTCGAGTAGCATTATATTTGTCTTGCAACAGTTGCATTAACTGCCTTAACGGTTCCAAAGATAATTTAGATGCAACATCTTTGGCTAAAGCTCTAACATTAGAATCAGGATTTAATAATTTATTAAACAATGACCCTAAATCTTCTCCATTTGTCCCAGGTAGATCAGAAATATCAATTGCCATAATTTGATTACCGCTATTAAATTTTAAAATAATTTCTTCTATTTCATAATTTGGGCCATCATAATCCATTAGTTTTTCGCGTGTTATGTCAATAAGAGTTACCGTCCGCGTTGAATATTGTTCAAGAATAGTAGCGATATTTTTGAGTTTTGCTCGACTGAACACCAAATCGGCTCGGCTGCTTTCAGATGAATGGTGTGGTATCATCTCCGCAGCAACATATTGTATGTCCTCTTCTATCGTTACAGGCAAACTAGCGGCTTCAAATTGCGCCAGAGAAGTGAGAAATATTTCTATCCTCTCTTCCTGTTTTACTTCATCCAGAGTTGCTTCCGGGGTCATAAGATCTTTATATTGAGGATCGGTTGGATGGTACAAAAACCTGGTCTTCTCAAGGAAATCTTTATCGTTTAATTTAACTAAATTATAAATTGGCTCTCCTCTTTTTAGGCCAAATTCGGTAATTGTATCCTTAGCTGCCATCTGCCGTATTTTCTCAGGTGGATTTTTATATTCTGTGTTGTGGACTAACTCTATTTCACCTTTATCGTTTCTGATCGCATAAAACGCAGCGCCTCTATTTTCATTAAAAGATCCGTAGTAGGAATCCTGATGCCAAGTAAGCCAATCAGCCATAACTAAGGGCTCAGTCTCAGAAATATTTATACTGACGTGGCCATAACCAGGGAGCATTATGACTATATCTCCGGCTTTGGCTCTCACTACAATAAAATCCTCTATCTCTCCCTTATCCAACTCTTTCTTTATCGCGTCCTCTTTTGCTTTTTTCGGGGTTTTACCGTTTTCAATCCCCTTAGCCGTTTCATCCCTTACAGCGTCTTTATCAATCTTGCATTTCTGTAAAATCCAAAGCGCCTCTCCTGAAACTACCTGATAAATCTCAGGATATTCAACAGGGAAATGATAATGTCCAATCGTCTTCGCGTATTCTTCCCCCCAGAGAGCCGGGGGTATGACGGTGATGTCAAAACGAAGCTTATTGGCTCCATAGAACGCCTTCTGAATATCTTCTCTGCTAGCATATACACCACGGTGCATAAAATAAGCGTCCCGTGTAACCGCAGAGTCTTTGTCCATTAAATAACCTTTTGTTTCTCCTTTTGCGGTAGTTTTTGGTTTCAGGTCAGAACCATACCTTATGCTCTTGAATGGACCAGAAGAAACTTCATAATCGGGCAATTCGGCGATTTGTGAGTCACTAAAGACATTCACTGCCCCTACAACTCCCGTTGTCCTCTCCCCTTTTTTATCTGCAGTATCTACGGTCTCCACTCTTCTATAAACAGGACTCTCAAAATTAAGCTTGTGTAAAGTTTCCGACCAAAGATCATTATCAGAAACTCCCGTGGGCACTACAGGAAGAATCGTTGAAATCGGTAAGCCTGAATTCTTTCCTATTTCTTTTAATTTCTCTGAAACACGAACGCTAGTATCCGCTGCTGAACCGATACTGGAAGTTTTAACTGGTGAACTAACGACAGCCGATTGCAAATTTACGTTTCGCGGATCAATAACCGCCTTGCCTCCAATAACATCTCCTAACTTACTTGCATTATCTTTGGCAAGAACAATACCATTCTGGGTATTGATAGTTCCGGCAGCAACATTTATTCCGCCGCTAAAATAACTTCTGATAACTTGGCCAGTAGGAGTATAAACTGGTTCTTTGATATTATATTCACCATCTGCGAATGATTTCTGATATTGCTTAAAATAATTTGTCTTTGACCAAGCCTCCTGGGAAATTAAGTTAGTGAGGTTCTGAGAGTTGATTAAGGAGGCGTAGGTCCCAGTCTTGCCGGTGAAACGTAACTTAAACCAGCGTGAAAGGATGAGCGAATAGTAAACCTGCCTCAAAGCAGCATAACGCTTGGATGAGTTTACTTCTTTGATGAGCTTCGGGATAATCAGTTCTCTGATGAGCTGTGAAGAATATTCGTTTAGGGCCTTAGAACGTTCATCTTTAAAATTATATGTAGCAGAATCTTTAAGGTAATCCTGCTCTAACATTACCTTAAGGGTGGCCTTATAGATATATGCTGAATCTTGAGATTCGCGGACTATGATTTCACCCGGGACTATCCAAGGACGGGTAAGGGTAGGTATAGTAACATTATCATATCCGTAAAGTTCGGCGGCTTTCTTATAAAGCTTATCCCAGTATTTTTTGCCTTCAGGAGTAGCTGGAGAAGTCATTTGGGCTGTGTCTTTCTTAAGTTGGAGGTCAGCTTCCAGCATAATCTTGCCCACATCGGTCTTTCCCAGGTATTGATCAATTATCTGATCTTCGGAGTCGGGGCGTAGATTTACCCAAAACATGCTATCTGGAAGGGCAACACCTACTAGGAAATAACTTAATAACGTCTTAGTTGAATTCTCAAGTTCCGGGTTTTTTAAGTTCTTAAGATCACCTTTATCCAAAACCACCTTAAAATTGTCATTTAAACCATCGTACGAGAAGTAGCGTAGGTGCAGAGGCCTGAACTTATCTTGAATGATATTACCGCCAATTTTGGAAAGGTAATTCGCAAGATTTAGCTCTGCAGCTACCTGAGCAAAGCTTATTTGCTGGAAGAGTAAACCAAAGCTTAAAACTAATGAAATTATTCTACGTGACATAGCTGCCTCCCACTTTGAGATCTACTTTCTTAATTAATGAGCTATTTGTTAAAATCTTAATTGCTGAAAAAACAAAAAAACCGGAAGCCGACCCAATATTGTTTTCCGTGGCATTCCGGTTACTTAAGCTAGCGTCTTCGCTCCTCCTGCGAAAACGCTTTCCAGCTAAATCTAGTTAGAATATAACACAAATTTAAGAAATTTCAAGTTTTTTTGTGTACGAGCGCTCTTTTTTGGGCTACTTAAGATCTTTCGACTTCTAATGCTATCTTCTCCAGTCCTGCGGGTAATTCCTTCTTTTCCTTATTGTTAATCGTATATTGCCAGTCGTCCTAGTCAAAGCTTACCGCGAAACAACGCTCAACCTCTTTTCCGTCAAATTTGACCAAAAATCCGCCTTCGGCCATGTTAACCCCCCTTTTCGTATTGTTTTAGTTCTTTAAAGGCTTCACCTACGGTCCAAGGATGAATATGGAAACGCCTGGCAAGCTCCTGTTTGGGTATAGAATACAGGTCTTCCCCCTGCGATTCAAGCAGGGATTTTATCATAAGCAGGAATTTCAGGCGATAAGATATTTTCTGGTTAGTGATAAGTTTAGAGTTTATGCTAAAGGCCTCCTGGGGAAGATCCACGAGCTCAACCCAGGCATCCTTGCTATGGAAAAACTTAACGCGCAGCAAGCCGTAATTATCCCTTAATCTTTTAAGGCTCCGGATAACCTGGCGCCTAAGGCCAAAATCAAGCCAGGAAACAGGCATATTCAGGCTAAGCGCTATACTTTCCAACTCAACAAAAAAACCTGACTTACCCACAACCTGGCTATGGGCCAGAAGCAATAGATAAAGATCCATGCCGCGGGAATCCTGGCTGGTAAACATTTTAGGGAAATATCTTCCATCAAGCAAAAGAAACTTGGGGATAACTATATTGTCGGGCAGGTTTTCCAAATATAATGCCCTATGAACCTCTTTTTCTTTCGGCTGGATGGTTAACGGCAGCATCTTAAGCCGCAATAACTTTATTTTGGCAAGTTCAGGCGAGTCTATAAGCGTGGCGGATTCCCGGTTACTCTTTAAGGCAGAGATAGACCAGTTTGTGCTCCCCTCAACTACGAAACGGCTATCCACTATAATAAGTTTGTCGTGAAGGCGCAGGCGGGAAGGCAAAAGATGAAAAATGCACCCGGTATCCACTAATTTCTTAAAGAAAGGGCTCCTGATAAGCTGATGCGGTTCTTTGTCAATTTCCCTGAAATTGGTATTCAGGTAAATCGTAACATCAACTCCGCGCTGGCGCGCCTCTATTAGATCCTGGAGAAGAAAGGTTATCGGGTTCCTTTCCTTGGCGCCCAGGCTGATGTTATACATAGAAATAACAATAGACTCTTTAGCTCCATCCAAAATCTCGATCACTGCTGGTTCGTAGGCGCGGTCTGAAATGTCTTTTACTTGCGCGGGTAAAAAGCTTTCCTGAGCGAATAGGGGAGAGAAAACGTAAGCTATAAAGGAAAAAATTATGAGAAGACAACCCGATTTCTGCCTAATGCTCAAGCGAGCCAAATATCACCTACTTCCTCAAATAATTCAGGGTTATCGAAATCAGCCGGCAGGATATCTTCTACCGGCCTGGAGAACATATAATCGCCTTCTTTGTAGAATCCAATCGCGATCAGTTCCGAACAAAGAAAGCGCTTATTACTACTGAACAACCTGTGTAATATGTAAAAGAATTTGGCGCAGACAAGAGACAAAGGAAACCAAAAGAATTGCAGGGTATCATAAGGCAGGTTGTTCATTGTGGCCCACCAAAGCGCAACCTTGTAACGCCTGGCTGCCTCCTGGCCTTTGCGCCTCACTACCTTTATTTCACAACCCCTATCTACATATTCCTTTTGCAGGTTTATCAGGCGGGAACGCGGGATACTTGCTTCAATAGCTGTATAACCTCCGAGGCAACCGGCGACATGCGTCCATTTGGAGCTGTCGCCGTAACCGGATTTTTGCTGGAATCTTCGGATGGCAGGTTTATGGGTTGCGACCAGAATGATATATCCAATTTTAAGCTTGTTGGGGTTTAGTGTGGGCATAAATAGAGACGCCCCCTAATTTTTTCTTCTCCTACTTTTTTATGTGCTTATTTATAAACTGCTCTAATTCTTTCATAGAATATGAACCTACGCCATTTGGTGAAATATTATTTAATATATAATAATTCTTTATCTTGTTTAAAAATCGTATTTTCTTTCGAAGAAAAGGACTTCGCGCTATTCTTTCCATATAGGGAGGCCGTCTTCCCAAATTAAAGAATTTATAGGTGTTGTTTATAGCGCTCCATTTCTCCATTTTATTATCGTATTCTTTCCCTTTATCTTTTGCATATCTCACCCAAATATTATGTTTTCTCACCCTAGATCTAAAGTCTCTGATTTTTGTATCTTCCCACCCAGCTTCTTTATGAATGTAATAACTGCCCTCCGGTTGACCATGCCTCAAGTGAGGATTATAATTATCATAGTCTAAATCTAGTGGCCTATACCTGCAATCTGCAATTTGCACACCCCATTCTTTACAATTATCTATTTTCTTAAGCATCTTTTCATGCGGGATATTGAAATTATAAATCATAAAGATCGAGATATCTTTTGCCTTATATCCGGCTGCAACTAAGATATCTACTTGTTTCTTTATGGAAGTCTTATCTTTAAGGCCATTATCCCATGCAATCCTAACGTTTCTAAAGCCTGCTTTAATAATCAATTTTGCTAGCTCAGGGTCCCTTTCGAGCAATCTTCCATCAAAACCACTTTGCGACTCAAAAAATACTGATTTATTGTTAATTTTTAGCTCTGAGAAGGCTTTTAAAATTTCTTTTATATTGGGGTTAGCAAGAATATTATTATCATAAAAAATTACCTTATTTTTTCCGATGGCGATAAGCTCTTTCAGAATTTCATTCTTTGACTTATTGGTTCTTGATGGCTCTAGAATCCAAGTTCCACAAAATGTACACCGGCGTATGCACCCTCTCATCATATGTGTCGCATGATATTCCACATCAGACAAAACACTATAATCGGGCAAGAAATTCTCTGCTCTCTTATGAATTCCTTTGTGAATTTTAACTTTAAATTTTCGTCTTTGCTCTTTAAATTTCTCATTCTCTGCATGTAGAGTTGCATAAATACCACCTAGCCTAATAAGAGAATTTGGAAATAATTGCCTATAATGACTAATACAATCCCAGACATATTTTGACCAATAAGTGAAAATTGATGTTACAAGGATCTCATCTGGGACAAAACCTATTTCTTCTTTTCTTATTTTCCCCCTGACAAGCTTTACTGCATTGCCCTGATTCTTATGCATTGTGGAAAACTTCAGCAAAGCTATAGGTAGGAAATTCTTGTGAATTTGATTGGCCTTATTCCTACTTTTATTTGGGAATGGAAAATTTGGCTCTACTAATAGAATTTTCATTTCGAAGAAATAGAGGATGACTCTCTTTTATCAATACGTACTTTAAATTATTAACTTCGAGAATTGCTGCAGAAGCTGGCTTTCTAATCGTTTGTTATAACTGCCAAATTGCTCTTTTATCACGTCGTTTTTTAGGTATTTTAATCCGCCAGAGGCATATTCTTCAGCAATAGTGTAAACACGTTTTTTATCCAAAAAAACACCTAAGTTGCCAGTTTTATCAAATGCAATTGCGCTCATTAAGGCGTGTTCCGGCTCTTTGATATTCTGTATTAAAATATAGCCTTCTTTAGCCTCCAATTCTTCATGTTCCTTATTTAAGAAACCTAATGCCATCGCCATAAAAAACACATTTTTAGCATCGACATCAAGGTCGCTTGCTAATTGACGAAAGTCAACTACATAACGCTTGCTAACATATAATCTATCTGGAGTTGGCGTATCACGCATCTGCTATCACCTCAACTTCGGATCCATTTCTTGTTTCATCAAACTTAAGATGGTATTCCTTAGCAACGCTTTTTTTAAGAAGGACCCGAACTTCATTCGAATATTCAACTTCGGTTACAAGTAATAAAACTTGTCGACCTTTTAAAAAATCATGCAGATTCCGAGCGATATTTGCCTTAGGAACTTCGGAAATTCTTCCTAACGGTGTATCAATAACAATTGGGAATTGGAAACCAGACACAGTATTCAATGCAGCCATGAAGGATAAAGCTAAAACTTGCCTCTCTCCTGCAGAAAGCGTACCAACACACTCTCGTTCCATTAAATCTTTTACTGAAATGCTGTAGTTATCATCAATTGAAACTTTGCTATAGCTATTCTTTTTCCATATTAGTTCAAAAAACTGTTTCTCCGTCTTCTCTTCAACCGAAGCCCTAATTTCTTCCATGATTTCATTTTTTAGACTTTCTAGAATAGTCCGGGATTCTGTGCAAAATAAAGCTTTTTGCTTTAATTTCTCATTTGCATGCAGCTTATTTAATTCACGTTTATATAAGTCCGAATAGTTCTGTGCACTTTTCTGCTGAGAAAGCATATCAACTCTAAACCTAGCAATCTCTTCTTCTTTTTCCCGCTTTATTTTTTTAACATCTTTGAGCTCGCCATCCCATCTTGTTACCAGCGCAACATCACAACTGCCGATCTGATTATCGATCTGATTAAGTCGATTATAACTACTTTCTATCTGACCTTTAATATCTGTAGTATCTTCACAAAACTTTTTTTGTTTTTCCTCAAATTTTGCTACCTCTTGTGTAATATCATTAAGTTTAGGCTCTATTATACCGACTTCGGTCACTAAACTCCGAGTAATATCATATTGACTAACCAAATCTGTTATTCTTTTACGAGCATCCTTTTTGTTCTCTATATCGCAGCCGCAGATGCATCTACCTGAAGCCAGAATTTCTTTCAAGAAATCGGGGGTCACAGGAGGAGGAAAATCACCGGCAACTCTTTTTTCTTTTATTATCTTCAACGTTTTAGCAACAGGATCGTAACACAAGATTTGCGGCATGATTGTTATTAAATACTTGAAGAAATCCTTTTCTTCATCTTTCAATTCTTGTTTATGTCTCTTCAGGTGCGCCTCAAGAGATTCGCGCTCATCTTGGAGTCTTTTTATTTGCTCGCTAGATGAATTCCTTAGCTTTTCGCTCAAATCTGAAATTAGTTTTTCTGCATCCTCTATCTCAATGGATATATCCTGTATCTTACCAGATAATTCTTTTGCCTTCCCCTCAGCTTGCTCCTTTAGTTCATAATATTCGCTCACTTTGGGGCTACTAGCTCGCAAGCCTCTGTTTATTTCCTTCTCGACATAAGATACGTGAGAAATACAACATTCCAAGGTTTGCAACTGCGACAGGTTGAAAACTTCATTTTTAATATCAGTTGGCTGACGAAAATACTTATCTAAAGTCTCCCCATTAAAAAGAAAATACCTACTAATTTCCCTGGGGAAGTTTTGTTCTATTAGCTCATCCAAATTGCCAGTTAATGGCTTAAGATTAAATTCTTCCTTCTCTTGGTAAATACTTAACGTAGTTCCATCATGCGAATTAACAGAGGCGTCTAGAATAGGTTTACAAGAGATATTAATTCCTCTCTTAAACTTTTTTGACCTCAAGAAAATAACTTTCCGATTTTCATCGTCACGCATTGAAATTTCAACGCTTACTATAGCATCTTCCCCGTCTCTTGCCGAATTTAATGCGACATCATTTACTAATGGCTTACCTTTGTTTTTGTCGGTAATATCCATTTCCTCGCCATAAAAACACCAAAATATTGCATTCAAAATATTTGTTTTACCAGTGCCATTCGCTCCCTTTATAATAACAAATTGCTCATTGCAATCATCTAATGGGAACGCGATTTCTTGCATCCGATATTGGCGAAAATTAGTTAATTTGATCTTTTCAATTCTCATTCTTGCCTTCTCGGAACTTATATTTTTCAGCAAATTTCTCAATAAGCTTATCGTATTCTTGGCTAAAGTTCCACCGGCTGCCTTTCTCGAGTTCCATTCTTACGGCTTCCAAAATAAAATTTCTTATTTCCTGAGAAAGGCCTTCTCGTTTTCCTAGCTTTTCTTCTATTCGATGAATCAAATCATGCATATTTACCTTCCACGCCTGGTCATTTCTTCAATTTCAATCAATTTTTTAATACAGTCCAGTTTGTTTATTGCAACGCTAGAAAACTCCTTGTACCTTATTAACTCTCGTTCTAGAAACTTTTTCTCAATAGCAACAATTTCTTTAGGTATTCCTTTGTCAATTAAAGGCACAACTATTATATCATAGATTACTGCTTTTTCCTTACCTGGAAATCTACGCAAAATACGTCCCCTTCTTTGGATATATTGCCTTGGATTTCCCGTACTGGCCATAATTATGCCTGTTTGGGCCTTGGGAATATCTACGCCCTCATCCAAGCATCGAATCGCTACCAACGCCTGTATTTTGGCTTCCGAAAACTGACGAAGCAGATAATCTCTTTCTGAGAGCCCATCATATTCCTTGCTTGGCTTTGTATCTTCTGCCATCGTAAACTTATGTTGAATGATATTCATGTTATATAAAGTCTGTTGTACGCGCCTCATTTGCTCAGGAGAAGAATAAACTAGAAGGTGATTTATATCCTTAATTTCATTTAAAATTTCTTCCAAGCAAACATATTTATTTTCTGCATTCTTTATAATTTCCTGACGTTTAATAGCAATTAAATTAAAAATGTTTCCCTTTTCTTCTCCTTGCTGAGAAGAAAAAAATAATCTAACTAATTTTTTGCTTTCTTCAACATACCTCTCAAGCTCCTCACTCCTGAGGGAACAAAAATAAGGACGATATTCATAGGGAGTTAAATAGGTTAGACCTGTTGCGGGATTTATTTTCTTAATGGCATCTTCGAGAGAAAATATATACTTATCATCATCCGTTTTTATACCGAAAAACTCTAATAAATCTTTCGTTCCCTCAGGGTCGAACCAGCGATCCGGTGTTGCGCTAAGTCCTAGTCGATACGGAAAATCACCAACAAAACCCTTCTTCCTTTCTTCTGACCACATTCCATGAACTTCATCTCCAATAAAGAAAACTTTATCGTCTTTTGTCTCTCTCATAATTTGCATAAAATCATTACTACAAAAAGTATCATGAGTAGTAAGTATTATAAATTTATCATTTCTGCCATTTTGAGAGTCGAGAATCCCATCCATTAATTCATTTTTCCATTTGATATTAGTACTATCTGCTATCAATACCCTCGCAGTAATATCAAATTCTTGCAAGTCGCCATACCACTGGCTTATTAGATGGCTATATGGACAAGCTATCACTGTTATAAGCTTCTTTTCTTCTTTCATTAAATACCGCAAACAGCCTAAAGCGGTAAAAGTTTTTCCTGTCCCCGTAGCCATCTCGAATAGGCACCGTTTATTATTACTAAGCCATTTATCGATTGCCTTCAGCTGATGATCCCATAAGGTAACTTCTTTTTTTACAGTAGATTTATGGTATTTTTTTAAATCTAAAATGACTATATCTATATCTTTTGGGGCAATCTCAACAAGTTTATTCTTGACTGCATCCGGCACATCAATCACGCTCACCCGTTTTCCTTGTCCATCCCAAAACTTCTGGAACTTTTTTAAATCGGCCCCCAAATAACTCTTTTGTGATTCGTCCCAACTACGGAAAACTTTGAATTCTTCAATGTTCCTCGTCCAACCTGAGGCCGATTCATTATCAGAACCGCTAAAAGAAATTATATTATTGTCAGCATCGTAAAGTATCCCGACTTTTTGATGAAAAATACCAGCATGAATAAGGCTAAAATAGTCCATGGGCTTATTAACAAGATCCTTAACTATTGCCACTTTAATCTCAAGCAGACCATTAGCAACCATCCACCCAAGGGCCTTTACATGATCCAGGATAAATTGGTTTTGTAAAATTTCTATTTGGGCAAGGTCACTAATAGCATTTGTTGCAATCAAATCTGCTGGGTCCTTCCCAGCTGTTATAATAGCCTGGACATCTTCTTCACTGAGCTTCGCACTACAAATTAATTGCATTTTACCACGATTGCTTATTAAGGAAGCTATCCCTTTGGCAGCTACTGCAAGACTCGTGGAAGAGAAAAAACCAGCAAGTCTTTGATATTTGACAGAAGCTTGTAAAGAAGGAATATAAAAAGAACTCAAAATGTCGTCTGTGTCAGAATCGTAAGATTGTCTTATGTCTAAATCTCGAAAAGTCATAAAAACCTTTTGATTTATTAATTATGGTCCTATCTACTATTTTATTCTCCGACAAAATAACCTATAGATTTCTTAAGCGTCTTTGCAATTTTAACCAGCGTCTCAACGGAAGGCATTGATAGGCCAGTTTCGTAGCGGGAAATACTCTTCTGCTTAGCTTTAATCTTATTCGCCAGATCAGTTTGATTCATATCTAGTTCTATCCTAGCGATCTTAATCTTCTTACCTAGTTTTTTAGCGTCCATTTTACCTCCGAGAGAATACCTACAAAAGTGGAATATTGCGAAGAGTTTATTTAATTCTTACCTGATACCCGGCTGCCTTAAGTTCTTTCATTATCTCAAATGCTTGAGTACTAAATTTATCATCAATTTTCTTATATAGAAGTCCGCCAAGATCACTGGGCAATTCTATGTCTCCCCTATAAAGACAGCAGACCCTATTTCTGCCTAATTTTCCTACAAAATAACCAAACTCAAATATGACATTGGGCCTTGCCCTCTTTTCCTTCTTTCTCTCTAGGTCACTTAGCTTATCTTGCTCAATAGTATAAGCTATCTCGTCAGGGGTGAGTAAAATAAATGCATAGCCCACATCACTATGTTTTTCGAATTTCTCGATTATAGTTTGCCCCTCATCAGGTTTTTTATGGAGGATAATAGGCTCTAGCCCAACATCAGCTAGAAAGTTTTCGAGATCTGTTTTCAGCCCATGATCGTGACCATGGACCACAAATATTTTGTTTGATGAAGCAATAGAAGGATTTCTTGTTGTTTGTTTTTTGAGCTCTCCAAATGAGTCATTTTTAATACTTAGAGCGCTTAGTTTTAAAGCCTTGACCATTGTTTCTTTTAGGCGCTCAAACTCGCTTGAGTATTCACCCTCAGTTCGTATTCGTATGGCTGTTTCTGCTAATTTCATTGCAGGAGAATTAGGTGCAGCAATTTGGGTAACTAAATTATAAGTTCTTGTTTTCCAAGCCAGCCATTCTGGCTTATCTTCACCACCATATTCACCTGGAAGTTGATACGGATAGCAAAAATTCTGAAATGTGAATTTTTCCCCTTCTTCAACAAGGCCCTGTATTTGATTTACTAATTTTCTCTTCATCATTCTTTACTTAGAAAACTGCTAAAATAATACTTGACAATTATACCTTCTGAGGTATAATTTAGTCATTAAGGGAATACCAGGTTTTATACCTCTTGAGGGTAATATATACCTACTGAACTATAAAAGCAAGGAATTTATGGGTAATGTAAGTTTAACAGAAAGTATAACTCAGGAACAGTCCCCTGCGGGGACAGCCCCTTCGTTACAATGCCTGTTAGATGTCATTTCTTCTATTATAGCCGAAGAATACATCACAATAGCTAAGCAGCATCCGGAAGTATTTTCAGGAGAGGTGAACAAATGAAAGCGGCGATTTACGCGAGATATTCCTCTGAAAACCAGAGCGAAAAGAGCATTGATGATCAGATAAGGGTATGCAGGAACTACTGCAAGGAAAATGGGATAACTGTTTGCGACGAACATATATACGTGGATGAGGCTGTGTCCGGCTCTCTTATCAACCGGCCGGGACTTCAAGCTTTAGAAAAGGCCGCAGAAAACAAAGAATTTGAGGCTGTGGTGGTGGATGATCTATCAAGGCTATCCAGAAGTAACCACCAGATGCTTACCTTAGTCCTTAAGTTTAATTATTACCAGGTTAAGCTGATATCTGTATCTGACGGCATTATTACGGATGATGAGAACTCAAAGCTGGGGATACAGATGCGCGGGCTGATCAATGAGCTGTATTTAGACGACTTGAGGAAAAAAACCCTACGCGGACTTGAAGGACAGAAGCTGCGCGGCTTTAGCGCCGGTGAGAAGGTATACGGCTACTACTCAAAGCCGGTAGGCGAGCTAAAGCTTAACCGTAAAGGACAGGCTAAATACGAAGGCATGGTGCATAAAATAAACCCCGATGAGGCTGAAATCGTAAAGAGGATATTCAAGGAGTTTAGCGATGGTAAAAGCATACATAAAATAGCCGCTCAACTTAATGAAGAAAAGGTGCCTACCAAGAAAAACTGGCGCGGCGGATGGAATATTTCAACGGCATCAAGGATCCTTAAGAATGATAAATACATCGGGATATGGAACTGGCGGAAATCCAAGGTTGTCAGGGACCCGATGACCGGGAAAAAGAAAAAATTCGCCCGCCCTGCAAAAGATATGATCCCGATCTATCGGGAAGACCTGATCATTATTGATAAAGAACTGTGGGAAAAGACGCAAAAACGCCGGCAGGAACTTAAGGGAACCTGGCCGGTGAGCAAAAAGAAGAAGGCCTTCTACCAGCAGAAAAGTTATGTCCACACCAGCCCTAACCATTTATTTTCCGGTTTAATGAAGTGTAATTCTTGCGGCGGAGCAATTGTCCTCATCAGCGGTAAGGGCGGCGGTTATTACGGATGCTACAATTCCAAACGAAAAACCTGTAATAACTCCCTTCTTATCCCCCGCAAGAGGATAGAAGAATGCATTATTAATGAACTTAAAGATACAATATTGACTGCTGATAGCCTGGAGTATATATATAAGAATGTGGAAAAGCTGGCCGCAGAGGGATTTAATGACACGCCGGAGTTAGTTAAGAAGAAAAAGGCGCAATATGAGAAAAACCAGCAGGAGATACAAAATTACCTTAATTTTATCAGGGTAGGCAACCTTTCAAAGGCGGTTTCCGAGGCTTTGACGGATGCCGAGAAAAGAAACGAAGAATTAAAGCAAGAGGTGGAATCTTTGGAGTTTCAGAAGGAGAACAGCTTTAAGGCGCCGCCGAAAGAATGGATAAACCACAGGCTGGAAAACCTGCGCGAGACGCTGAATAAGAACACCGTCTCCTCTTCCCTAGCGCTGAAAGAACTGCTTGCGCCCATAAACTTAGAGCCGGTTTTAACCAAGGAAAGGGATTTTTATCAGCTTTTTAGCGGGGATGAACGGAATTTTAAGCCTTATTATGTCGCGCATACCAAAATCCGCACTTTGGCGCTCCTTGATCAAGCGCAGCAAAGTGCGAATTGGTATCACTGGCGGAGAGTGGAGGATTCGAACCTCCGGTCATCTTACGACGACAACGGTTTTCGAGACCGCCGCATTCAACCAGCTCTGCCAACTCTCCCTTGGCTATACATCCTCAAAATATTCTAAAGCGCAGCTGCTTAGATCTATTACGCAATTCACTATCGCAATCACAAAACTAAGCCAAAAGTAAATTTCCAGCTTGAGCAGAAGCTTACCGGAAAACCAGGGCAAGCCGCGAAATAACAACCAGGCCAGCGCCAAAAGGGCAGCGAATAGCAGGTTATTGCCTATCCAAAGGCAAAATTTCGCCGGCACATTTTTTTTGGAGTATTCAAGCCTCTTGCGGATCCAAAAAAGCCAGGCGGCATTTAAAACAAGCAGGACCATTAAATCAAAATAAAACAAATCATATAGCTGCAGGGAAGCATTATAACACATACGGTAATAAAGCAAAGAGTGGGAAATCAATATAGGGATATCCAGAAAGATTATCTTCCTGGCATTGACTATATTCATAGGTAAAGAATAGACCAGGGCTCCCACGTTATGCGAAGGCGCGAAGAAAAAACGAACTAACACAAACATCGCGATCAATAACGTTGCCCAGTCATAAATATTCTCAAAGTCAAAGAACTCCGCTATCCGCGCGAATCCCCAGGCCATGAGGATGGCGTAGAGTATCTCAAGAACTATCAGGAATTTGGTATATTTTTTCCCGCCACCCTGCTCATCGGGCCCGGGAATGCGCGGCACACAACCCATATTTCAACCTCGCTGTTCTATTACGGTGGGGTTGGTGCTGGAATCGACCAACCTACCGCTCTTTTTGAAATACCCGCTTTAATTAATATTATAACAGAAATTAACTAAAAGGGAATTAACAGATTCTTGCTTTTTTGTATTTCGTAATATGCTTAGGATTGCTGGATCCTACTATCCCAAAATACTTCACAATGTCTTCTTTCCCGTATAGATAAACACGCTTCAAAGTTTTGCTGGGCCTAAATCGCGCCCCATTAAGGATGCTGTAGGCCGAATTTATTAAATTAACCGAATGATTGGTAAAACAAAGGGCATAGTTGCGATACTTGGTGTTTCTTATTACATGGGTGTATTGATAAAATGAACCATCGGTATCCATTAAACCGCGTAAACATCTCAGGCTCAGCATACGTCTTTGTTTAATCCAAAAGGGAATATCTGCCTTATTTTTTACTTTGTTTCCTTTAGCAAGCCCTAAACTGACAAGAAACTCAATCAGGCTTTTACTATACACGACAATATCGAAATAGGATCCATTTTTGGGGAATATTATTCTTGAAGATAATCCAAACAGCCGCTTTATCAAGCTACGGACAAAAACCCCATATTCCTTATCAGTATCGCTATTAAGAGTAACTCTTAACTGGTAAGCCGTAAGCCCTCCATCCCCCAAAACCACACCCACAAATTCAGCTAATTCCAAAGATTTTCTTGGATATTTTATTTCTTTTTTTAACTTCACCCCGAGTTTAGCCGCAAGATGAGGATTAGCCCTAAACTTGTCCATGGAGATAAGGCCGCCCTTTCGTCTTCCTTCTGCGGTACCAGGGTTACCATATAATTTATTCCTCATTAAAGCGCCGAGCTTGCCTGCCTTTCTCGCATACCAAAACCTACTAATAATTTTTGCTTCATTGGGTAATGATACGCTGTATTTAGCGCCTAATCTGGAAAAACTTTCGTAGCTTAAGGTGGTTTTTTCTTGAAACAAATCACTTAATGTACGGATGTTGATATCAAATATTTCAGCAAGCTCTAATCTACATAAATTAAATTTCAATAAAATATGTTCTAAGAAATCTTTTTGCCTGCCTTTTGGAAACTTTATGCGGCTTTTATATTTCATCGGCTCAGTCATACCACTGAAAATAATTCAATAAAATCGGAGAGGGCGAGATTCGAACTCGCGAGGGAGACAAGCCCCCTTCCGGTTTTCAAGACCGGTGCACTCAACCAACTATGCGACCTCTCCAGAAAAATTGGACTAAAAGATAAAAAGCTGCTTAAAAACAGCGTAAAATATTTTACCGGCTATACAAAAATAAATGTTACAGAAATTAACAAACGAGAATTCCTTAAACATTGGGCTAAAACCCGAGGCAAGCAGCGTAAGGTTCAGGATAAAAATAAACGAGAAACCAAATATGTAATTTCCTTTTAAAAAATCGCCTTTTTTCGTACGGATGGCCTTGGCTGAAAACACCAGGTGCAGGATAGCGCTGAAACCGATTAAAAAAAGCGCGTATTCAAGCAGCCAGGCGGATTTAATCACCAGCGACAACAGCCCGTAAATAATAAATACCAGTATAGTGTATATCGGCAGAAGAAAAGGCGCCACATTAACCATTGGCTTAAAGAAGCTGAACACTATCTCCAGCAGTTTATGGCCCTTATTGTAAATTGCCGCCGGTTCCCAGATAAACAGATAAATTGCCAAGAAACAGATCACCCCGCGCCAGAATACCCCCTGTAAATTCCTGTCCACCAGGCCAAACTCATTCAAAAAAGATACAACGCTTGAGTAAACAAACGGTAAAAGAACTATGCCAAGAATGAATTTGATTATTCCGAAGGCTTTGCTGGATAACCCGGAAAACTTGCTGGAGAAATCCCCCGAAATACCGGCGGGTTCCTTGGGTAAAGGGCTGTCTTTGAACAACTTTTTATCTGGTAATTCTTTCCTGGCCATTTAAATATGGTTGTAGTATTTTAGGAATTAATACTGAACCATCCTCCTGTTGATAATTTTCCAATATCGCTACCACCGTACGCGCTAAAGCGATACCGGAACCGTTTAGAGTGTGCACAAAATCCACTTTTTTACTTTCTTTGCGGCGCATCTTTATATTCGCCCGGCGGGCCTGAAAACTCTCAAAATTACTGCAGCTGGACACCTCAAGCCATTTATCTACGCCTGCGGTATATGCTTCAAGGTCATAGCACTTGCTGGCGGCAAAACTTATATCTTGCGTAGAAAGCAAAACCAACCGGTAAGGCAGCTCTAAAAGCTGCAGAACCTCTTCGGCATTAGATACCAGCTTTTCCAGCTCGTCATAGGAATCTTCGGGCTTAACAAATTTTACCATCTCTACTTTATCAAATTCATGCACGCGGATTAAGCCTTTGGTATCCTTGCCGTAGGAACCCGCCTCCCTCCTGAAACAAGCCGTATAAGCGGTATAATAAATAGGCAGCTTATCCTCATCTATGATTTCATTGCGGTAGATGTTGGTAACCGGCACTTCCGCGGTGGGAATAAGAAAAAGATCGTCATCTTTAAGCTTATACATATCCTCTTCCAGCTTGGGAAGCTGCCCGGTGCCAAGCATAGAAGCGCGGTTAACCAGAAACGGCGGAAAGATCTCGGTATAACCATGCTTAAGGGTATGCAGGTCCAGCATGAAGTTAATCAAGGCCCGCTCAAGTTTTGCGCCCCAGCCCTTGAAAAGAATAAAATTCGACCCGGTAATCTTAGTGGCGCGGTTAAAATCCACGATATCCAGATTCTGGCAAAGCTCAATGTGACTAAGCGGTTTAAAATCAAATTTTTTCGGGTTTCCCCAACTGCGTACAATCTTATTATTGGAAGCATCTCCTACCGGCAAAGAGGCATGCGGCACATTAGGAATATTTAAAAGCAGTTTATTTAATTCTGTTTCCTGCTCTTTTATCTGCGCCTGGAGCTCTCCGATACGCTTTGAGATATCCTTCATTGAGGATATTTTGCTCTTGGCGTCTTTTTTCTCTTTTAAAAGAACGCTTATCTCATCGTTGGCTTTATTGCGCCTGGCTGCAAGTTCTTCAAACTCGCTCAAAGCTTTGCGGCGGCTATCATCAATGCTGATAACAGCGTCGATATCGATATTCAAAGCCCGATTTTTTATCGACTCC
>Ga0265297_10004325_pt1 | contig 23457 bp, 35 predicted proteins | sample Munlanlwell13791_FD_192502 | JGI IMG/M metagenome (GOLD analysis project Ga0265297, IMG submission 192502) | Leachate microbial communities from a municipal landfill in Southern Ontario, Canada - Leachate well 137-91 | ecosystem: Engineered > Solid waste > Landfill > Unclassified | place... | reverse complement strand
TAGTAATCAGGAAAGAGAGTCCAAGGACTCAAGAAAAGGAGGAGGGCACCATCATGGCAGCGCTTCATACCTGTAACAACGACAAAGAGCTGGGTAGGGCAGGAGACAGGGACGGCAAAGAAGGGGCTGGCCCAACGAACAAGGGTTGCGGTCATCAGTTTGTCAGCCGCACTCTCTCCGGCATTGTTCAGTGCTCTTATTGCGGCCGGATATTCAATTCCAGTGCTGATAAATGGCTAGACGATAGTGAATCGCCAGATCTTCTCGTGGATCTCAAAAGCGATCCCATCCCCGGCCACGTGAAGCCTGATGCTCCGGTATCGCCCAAACTGGTTCCGGCCGCCGCGGCAGCCAACTTGGTCGGCGATGGTGCCGACAAGTCTGGTGACTACGGCCCCAGCGACAGCAATGAAGGCAGCCCCGGCGGCGGTGACCCAAACGATTGACGATATCATCATCGGACGTTGCCTGCCGAAGCGATCTTCATTTCACCGCCGACTTTCTACTCGCGTTCTTTTGTTCACGAACTTCTACAGCTCAGGTGCTGTTTCGGCAGTACCTGGGCTCTTTTTTTAGCCAAGAGAACAAAAAATCAAGAAATCAAAAAAGCAAAAACAGTAATTGTTTTATTGTTTTCTTGGTTTTTTGACGCCCTCCTTTCCGCAATGCTATAATATAGCTAACTTCACTATATTTGGTCTAAGTTTTGGGACAACTTTTGGCAGTAGGGTATCTAAATTAGTCGCCGCTGTGGCGGTGACTTGCGAGCCCAAAAAGGCTACAACTATTGGTTGAACGCTGAAATGTAGCGATATATTTCAGAGGTTTAGCCCGCAGCTTGCCGGTTTTTACTCAGCCAAAATCTTAGCCAATTTCGGTGAAGTTATAAATTTGGTAAATAATTGAGCAAGTTTATTTTAGTGGTTTGAATCGGGGTGTAGTTCAGTTGGTAGAGTGCGCGCATGGCCCCGCCCCAAACCCGGATAAGTATTTTTAAAAATTGAGTTTTACACACGGGATCGCCTTCGGCTTACTTTTTACAAAAGACAAGTTTAATTAAAGGTTTGAGGCGGGGTAAAGGTGCTCGAAGTTATTATCGGAGTATAGCGCAGTTGGTAGCGCGCGTGCATGGGGTGCATGAGGTCCCGGGTTCGAGTCCCGGTACTCCGATAATAATTTTGAGGCCGTTCATTTGAACTTGCCCGATGTAGATTTTTAAAATCTTGAAAATATTTTTACAAAAATGAACTTTCGTCAAGTATTTAGGCTGGGTGTTTTTGTCAAAGGTGTCGATGGCATTTTGGAAGCTATCGGCGGAGTCATTTTATTTTTAGTCAAACCCGAAACCATTGATCGGGTTTTAATTTTTTTTACAATGTCAGAATTGGTAGAAGATCCTAAAGATATCTTCGCCAATTACCTAAGTAATTTAGTGGGCAATTTCTCTGTCAGCACGCAAATGTTCAGCGCGGCTTATCTGATGTTCTATGGCATTATCAAAGTCGTATTGGTTGTGTCATTATTGAAAAACAAGCAGTGGGCTTATCCTTGGGCAATTATTTTTCTACTGACTTTCATCACTTATCAGCTGTATCGCTTTAGTCATACCTTGTCGGGGACGTTATTGGTCTTAACGGTCATTGATATTTTGGTGGTGACCTTGGTTTGGCGTGAGTATTCAATTATAAAACGAGAAGCTAACTGAATCTTTTCAGTAATGTATTGAAGTTAACTCCATTTGGAGCTGACAACTAAAAAAATTTGCGTTTATCATAGGGGCGATTAATGAATCGCCCCTATGATATTATTGGAACGCAAATTTTTCGTTTCTTTAGATCAGGTAAATTTGACAACCCAGGGATTTATGTTAATATGCTTCGACGATTGGTTTGAGAGGAAAACCAAAGCCATCGTTGCCATTTCACATCGTGAAGGAGGTTTCACACCATGCCTATAAGAGTAGAGAGCTGTTTTGTATTTACGCCTTACTGCCTCAGCGAGGGTTGTAAGGGATTGGCCGTAGTGGCGCTGCAACTGTTTTTGAAGGCATTTTTTCTGTGCCATCCCAAGTTGTCCGCTGACCTAACCCAAGTAGTCTTGGCCGGTCTCCGGATCAATGGTGTTTATGATCAAGCGACTGCCGAAGTGGTTAAGGATCTCCAGGCCGTTTTGGGTCGGGATCGGAGCGGGGTTCTTTGTCCTATGACTCGGTGCGCGCTTCGGCAGCAGTACGGTATCAGTCTCGGGAGCGTCCAGGCAAGATGGTTCAGTCAGGCCGCCGGACCAAAACTGCGCCGGATCGCAATCGTCCATCTGATCTTGCTGGCCAGCGGTTGTTGTCTACACCGGAATTTCTTCGGGACGATTGACCAGGGTTGGCTTACCGATTTCCAACGGCAGTTTCTGGCCCCAGCCGACGTCACCACCCACCTCCTCGCCGAAGACGAAGCGGCGATACTGAGGTTCCTCGGCCTTGAGGAGTTTTTCGACGACCTTTTCCTGCAGCCGACCACGTTTCCCGATGACGTGGAAGGTTGACCGCGTTCTTTGGTCTCCCTGAATGTTTCGCCAAACTCTGAGCCCCGCTGGTTAACAACTGGCAGCGGGCTCATTTTTTTTACAATCAAAAAAAGAGGGTGAAGTCACCTTCTTTCTTTAATCCAGTTAAGGCTATTTAGTCTTTTTCGTCTTAGTTCTGGCCGCTTTGCCCAAAGTCTTCAGACAGCTGGTGCAGACGGTTAAATTTTTACCCTCAACTTTTTTGCTCTGTAAATTGAGCTTTTGCCGTCTGATAGTTTTGATGTTGGAATGGCTTTTCCAATTGCCTTTTAATGGCGGTCGAGCGCAAATATCACAAGTTTTCATAATTTTTTTAGTCATTCTGAACTCGTCCCGACTCCTTATTTTTTATAAAATGTTGTCGGGATCCCGCCATTCGGCGGTGATTTCAGGATTTATAGATTAATTTTAGACCCTGAAATAAATCCAGGGTGACATTACTAACAAAAATATTCTAGCAGACTTATTTTAAAAAATCAAGAGGTGTGCTATTATATCATTTATGAATAGTCTTATCCTACTCATTTATTTGGCGGTTTTTTTATACTCAGTGATTTTGCACGAAATCGCTCACGGCTTTGTAGCCTATAAGTTTGGTGACGACACCGCCAAAGTTTCCGGCCGGTTGTCGCTGAATCCATTGGTTCATCTTGATTTTTTGGGTTCAATCATCGTGCCTTTATTGCTGTTTATGTCTCAGAGCAGCTTTTTGTTCGGTTGGGCTAAGCCGGTGCCAGTCAACCCTTATCGCCTGCGCGGCGGCCGGGCATCTTATCGGTTGGTTTCCGCCGCCGGGGTGCTGACCAACCTGAGCCTGGTCTTAATCTCCGGGTTAATTTTGAAAATTGCCACTCAATCTTTCCATTTGCCGGTGGCTAACCTGGGTATTATTTTTTTTGGTGCCACTTTTTTTATCAACATTATCCTGGCGGTTTTCAACTCGTTGCCCTTGCCCAGTTTTGACGGTTTTAACTTCCTTGCCACCTTTGACTGGCTGGCCAATTTATTGCGAAAAACACCTCTAACCAACCCGCTTTTTATGGCTCAATATGGCCTTTTTGTCTCCCTTATATTGCTTTTTATCCTTTCTCCGCTCATCGGTCGTCTCATCCTTTTTATTCTCAGCTGGCTTACTTACTTTTTTGGCATCACGCCGACGATAATTGGTGTGCTTGACTTAATATGAAATATTTTGTAGTATAATTTTGTATTTATTCATACTGCCTATAGGGCAGCTTTTTAAGACCCTCAATTTAAGAAAGACGTAAATATGCCGACAATTAACCAGTTAATCAAACACAAGCGCAAAAGTCAGGTTAAAAAAACCAAAACCCCGGCTTTGCGGCAGGTTCATAACACCTTAAAGCGTCGAAAACACGATTTGCCCAAGGGTTCGGCTTTCAAACGTGGTGTCTGTGTTAAAGTGACTACTACCACTCCCAAAAAACCTAACTCGGCGCTTCGAAAAATCGCCAGGGTCCGGCTTTCTAATGGGATGGAAGTTACCGCTTACATTCCGGGCGAAGGCCATAATCTGCAGGAGCACTCGATCGTTTTGGTCCGTGGCGGCCGAGTCCGAGACTTGCCTGGTGTGCGGTATCACATTGTCAGGGGCGTTTATGATACGACTGGTGTTGAAGGTCGCAAACAAAGCCGAAGTTTATACGGCGCAAAGAAAACCGCTGGCGGTGCTAAGAAGGCCGGCGCTAAATAAATTTTATGCGTGGAAAAAGCCCAAAAAGAGAAATTTTACCCGATGCTAAGTATAATAGCATTGCCATTTCTAAATTCATCAATCAGATTATGCGCGCCGGCAAAAAGTCAGTGGCGCAGAAGGTGGTTTATGATTGTTTAGAAATAATTAAAGAAAAAACCCAAAAAGATCCGCTGGAAGTTTTTGATGCCGCATTGAGAAATGTTGCCCCAGATGTTGAAGTTAAATCCCGACGAGTCGGCGGTGGTAATTATCAGATTCCAGTGCCGGTGGCGGGTAATCGAAAAAACACCTTAGCTTTTCGTTGGATTGTGGCTGCGGCTACCGCCCGAAAAGGCGCGGCGATGCGATATAAATTGGCTGATGAATTTATTGCCGCTTTCAATAAAGAAGGCGCGGCAATCAAGAAACGCGAAGATACTTACCGAATGGCGGAAGCTAATCGGGCCTTTGCTCATTTCATGCGCCACTAATAACTAATAAATAATTTCGAGTAAATTAGATGCCCCGAGAATATTCTTTGGAAAAAACAAGAAACATTGGAATTATTGCCCATATTGACGCTGGAAAAACTACCGTTTCCGAGCGCATTTTATTTTATACCGGGAAAAAACATAAAATCGGTGAGGTTCACGAAGGTGCGGCCGAGATGGACTGGATGGAGCAGGAACGCGAACGGGGCATCACCATCACTTCGGCGGCCACCACTTGTTTTTGGGCGCCGCGCGGCGAGGAAGATAACAAATGCCGGATTAACTTGATTGATACGCCCGGTCATATTGATTTTACGGCGGAAGTCCAGCGGTCTTTGCGTGTTCTTGATGGTGGCGTAGTTCTGTTTGATGGTGTCGCTGGCGTTGAGCCGCAGTCCGAAACCGTTTATCATCAGGCGGAAAAGTTCAAAGTGCCGTTGATGGGTTTTGTCAACAAGATGGACCGCACCGGGGCTGATTTTTATGCTGATTTAGAGTCAATCCGGGAACGTTTGACCAAAAATGCTTATCCGATTCAGCTGCCGATTGGCGCGGAAGATAACTTCCAGGGTGTAATTGATTTATTGACCCAGACCGCCACAGTTTATAAAGATGATTTGGGTAAAGAAATGGAAATGATTGCCATTCCGGATGATATGAAAGAACTGGTTGCCAAATATCGCAGTGAAACTATTGAAGCAATCGTCCAACACGACGAGGTGTTGATGGATAAATATTTAGCTGGCGAAGAAATTGATTTGGCTGAAATTAAACGAGTTTTACGCCAGGCGGTTATCCATAATGAAATTATGCCGGTTATGTGCGGCAGTGCTTTAAAAAATAAAGGCGTTCAGAGTTTATTGGATGCAGTTTGCGATTATTTGCCTAGTCCGTTGGATGTTCCGCCGGTGGTTGGCTTTGATCCGCGTGATCCGGAGAAGTCCGAAGAAAGACCATGTGATGATACGGCGCCATTCGCGGCTTTGGCCTTTAAAATCGCGGTTGACCCGTTTGTCGGAAAACTTTGTTTCTTCCGGGTTTACTCCGGTAGACTAGAGGCCGGTTCTTACGTCTATAACAGTTCCAGCAATAAGCGGGAGCGGATTGGCCGAATTGTTCGAATGCACGCCAATACCCGGGAAGAAGTAAAAGAAGTTTTCGCCGGAGAAATCGCTGCGGCCGTCGGTTTGAAAGATACTTTTACCGGCCACACTCTATGTGATGAAAACCATCCGATAGTGTTAGAAACCATTACTTTCCCCGAACCGGTTATTTCCGTGGCGATTGAACCAAAGACTAAAGCCGATCAAGAAAAGATGGGCATTGCTTTACAAAAATTATCCGAAGAAGATCCGACTTTCCGAGTTCGAACTGACGAGGAAACCATGCAGACCCTAATCGCCGGTATGGGCGAACTTCACTTGGAAATTATTGTTGATCGAATGAAGCGGGAATTTAAGGTTGAAGCTAACGTCGGTCAGCCTCAGGTCGCCTATAAAGAAACGATCAAAGCCCTGGCTGAAGCGGAAGGCAAGTATGTCCGTCAGTCCGGCGGCCGCGGTCAGTATGGTCATTGTTGGATTAAGCTGGAGCCCCAAGAACGCGGTAAAGGTTTTGAATTTGTTGATGCGATTAAGGGCGGCACGATTCCAAGGGAATATATTGCGCCGATTGGCAAGGGTATTAAGGAAGCAATGGATCGGGGTGTTTTGGCCGGTTATCCGGTTATTGACCTTAAGGCGACAGTTTACGACGGTTCATTTCATGAAGTTGACTCTTCCGAAGCGGCTTTTAAAATCGCCGGTTCCATGGCTTTTCAGACCGCTTTCCGCAAGGCCAGCCCAATCTTATTAGAACCAATCGAAAGAGTCGAAGTAGTTACGCCAGAAAACTTTATGGGGGACGTGGTTGGTAATTTAAATTCCAAACGTGGTCAAATAGAAGAAATGTCCACCCGCGGTCAAACTAAGGTTATTGACGCTAAAGTGCCTCTGGCCAGCATGTTTGGTTATGCGACAGAATTGCGGTCAATGACCCAGGGCCGGGCATCTTACAGCATGGAATTCGATCATTATGCGGAAGTGCCGTCTAACGTGGCTAATACAATAATTGGTGAGGATAAAAAGGAAAAGAGGTAATTCGTATGGCGACCGGGATGAAAAAAATCATCGATTTAGTTAAAAAAACCGGTGATAACTGTGTTGTCCTGGATAGTAATGGTGACCCGGCATTTGTGGTTTTAGGCTTATCGGATTACGAGAAATTGGTTGCTGGTGCCGCCAACCATCTGGGCGGCCTCACCGAAGACGAGCTGCTAGAGAAGATAAACCGCGATATTGCCAGCTGGAAAGCGACTCAAACTGATCAACTGGACAATTGGCAGTCGTTAGAGAGTGCGATAAAACAAGCCAGAAGCCGGATTATTGAGTCTCAGGACCTGGTTGGACCAACCGGCAAGGCCGCTGAGGATAAGTATTACTTTGAGCCGATTGAGGAATAATTTCAGCTAAATTAAGACAAATTACTGCTAGCCTTGACAGATTGAATCCGTTTGTTATATACTCAAGAGTGCATTTTATTAGACCATTAATAAAATTATTTAATAATTATTAAAATTTAATTTAAGTAACGCGATCTGCCCCTTTATTGACGCTAATCCTTCGGCGGATAGGGCTGGCTTACAAAAGATCGCACAAGAAGGAAAACTATGGCAGAAAAATTTGAACGCAATAAGCCCCATGTTAACGTTGGTACTATCGGTCATGTTGACCACGGTAAAACCACTCTAACGGCGGCAATTCTTGCTTATATGAACAAGAAGGGTATGACGGCTCAGAGTAAGTCCGTCGACCAGATTGATAACGCTCCGGAAGAACGAGAGCGCGGTATTACTATTGCCACCGCTCACGTTGAATATGAAACCGAAAAACGGCACTATGCCCATATCGACTGTCCGGGCCATGCCGACTACGTCAAGAACATGGTTACTGGTGCGGCTCAAATGGATGGCGCTATCCTAGTGGTAGCGGCTACCGACGGCCCGATGCCTCAGACTCGCGAACACATTTTGCTAGCTCGGCAGGTCGGTGTGCCGGCTATGGTTGTATTTTTAAATAAAGTTGATCAGGTCGCTGACAAGGAATTAATTGACTTGGTTGAAGAAGAAGTCAGGGATTTGCTCAAAAAATATGAATTCCCTGGAGATGAAATCCCGGTAATTCGCGGTTCTGCTTTGAAAGCACTGGAAAATCCGGATGGTCCGGACGGTGAATGTATCGGTGAATTACTCAAGGCGGTTGATTCTTACATTCCTGAGCCAGTCCGCGATATCGAAAAGCCATTCCTAATGGAAATCGAAGACATTTTTTCCATTGAAGGCCGCGGTACGGTAGTAACCGGTAGAATTGAACGCGGTATTATCAAAGTCAATGATGACGTGGAAATCGTCGGTTTACGGCCAACCCAAAAGACGGTCGCGACCGGTATTGAAATGTTTAACAAATCATTGGATGAAGGCCGAGCGGGTGATAACGCCGGTGTGCTGCTTCGCGGTACCAAGAAAGATGAAGTTGAGCGCGGTCAGGTTTTGGCTAAGCCAGGTTCAATTACGCCTCACACCGAATTTGAAGCCAAAACCTATATCTTGTCCAAGGATGAAGGCGGTCGACACAGCCCATTCTTCAAAGGCTATAAACCGCAGTTCTATATTGGTACGGCCGATGTTACCGGTGACGTTGAATTGCCAGAAGGTACAGAAATGGTTATGCCGGGGGACACGGTCAATCTAAAGATTAAATTAATCAAACCGGTAGCTTTGGAAGAAAAACATAAATTCGCTATCCGCGAAGGCGGTCGAACGATTGGCGCCGGTGTGGTTAACAAGATAACTAAATAAATTAAAAATCCCCGTCCCGCGATTGCGGGGCGGGGGATCTTAATAAAGTTCTTTCCTTACTACCATGGCGATAAAAAAGATACCAGTTTCTTCAAGAAAGACCGATGAAACTGAGGAAAACAAGCAAAGGATCAGAATCAAAATCAAAGCTTACGATCATAAGATCATTGACCAGTCGACCAAAACTATAATGGAGACGGTTAAGCGTACTGGTGCGGATATACTTGGTCCGATTCCTTTGCCAACCGAGAAGAAGAAATACACCGTTCTGAAATCGTCTTTCGTTCACAAGGATGCCCGCGGTCAGTACGAAATGCGAATTCATAAGCGTTTGTTAGATATTTTGAATCCTACGCCTAAAACCGTTGATTCGTTAACTAGTTTGAACTTACCGGCGGGTGTGGACGTAGAAATTAAAATGCAATAAAAAAGAGTAATCTTTGGAGAGATAGAGAAAGCTTCCAAAATCAGGAAAAACCTCTATCGGTCTAACGATTATCAAGGGGATTAAAGGTTAAATAAACCTGCAGACAATTTATACCAAAGAAATATCCAACATAGTTTGGGTTTGGTTGTCTGGCTCTCCTTAGAGGCAGATTTTATTTTAGAAACGAGACTATAAAATTACTATGAAGTTTATTCTAGCGGAAAAAAGAGAAATGACCCAGAAGTACGCTCCGGATGGTGCGGTGGTTCCCGTTACTAAATTATTGATCAAACCGTGCGTCGTGACCCAGGTCAAAATTCAAAAGTCTGACGGCTATACGGCAATCCAGGTTGGTTTTGGCAGTAAAAAGAATTTGTCCAAATCAATCAAAGGACATTTAAAAAAATTAGGCAGTTTTCAATATTTGAAAGAATTTCGGGTTGAGCCCGCTCAGGCCGAAAGCCTAAAAGTCGGTGATGTTGTGGCCGCGGAAACATTTGAAGCGGGTGATACAATTCAGGCTACCGGCACTTCCAAAGGCAGAGGTTTCCAGGGTGTGGTAAAACGGCATGGTTTTCACGGCAGTCCGGCTAGTCATGGCCATAAAGATCAATTGCGTATGCCTGGTTCGGTTGGTGCGACCGCTCCGGCCCGGATTTTTAAAGGAATGCGGATGGCCGGCCAAATGGGTGATGCCCAGGTGTCGGTCAAAAATTTAAAAATAGTTGAAGTTGATTCTGTAAATAATGAAATATTTATCAAAGGAGCAATCCCGGGTGCTAAAGGTAATTTAGTGATTGTTTCCGGTCCGGGTGAAATAAAATTGGTTCAGGCGTCAAAACCGGCACCGGTTGTTACTGAAGAAAAAATTGAAGAAAAAATTGAGGCCGCTCCGGCCGAAACGGTTGTTGAAGAACCGAAAGCGCCAGTCCCCGACAAACCAACGGAGGTAAAAGAATAAAATTTATGGCGACATTAAATGTTTACAATCAGCAAGGCCAGTCGGTCGGTGAAGAAAAATTGAACCCGGCAGTTTTTGATGTTATCGTTAAGTCGGGGGTGGTTCATCAGGCCGTAGTGGCTCAGCAAGCCAATCGCCGTCAAGTTCTCGCTCACGTTAAGGATCGGGGCGAAGTCCGCGGCGGCGGCAAAAAACCGTGGCGCCAAAAAGGTACCGGCCGGGCTCGTCATGGTTCAAGTCGTTCCCCAATTTGGCGCGGTGGCGGTGTTACTTTTGGTCCGAATAAAGAAGTCAACTTCAGTTTGAAAATCAATAAAAAAGTTAAGCGCCAAGCAATTTTGATGGTTTTGTCGGACAAGGTGGCTAACGGTAAAATCGTTTTACTTGATAACCTTGAGTTGGCGGCAGTGAAAACCAAAAATTTTTTTGGCATTTTACAGAATTTAAAATTACGCGATAAAAAAGTTAAGGCCATCGGCACGGACAAGAAAGCGGCGGTAAAAAAGGCCGGTAAAGTCAAAAGCATCTTGGTAGTGATGGATAAAAAGGATGACAAGGTCATGAAGTCGGCTCGCAATATCGCTGGAGTGATGACGGTTAACGCCGGCAGTCTGAATGTTTTGGATTTGTTGAAGTATCAGTATCTATTAATGCCGGTTGCGGCTGCTAAAAAAATCGAAGAGATTTTTAAAGGTAAATAATTGTTATGGGTTTGTTCAATCATTTCAAAAAAGAAGAAAACGCGGCAACTCAGGCTAAGCCTGAGGTTAAACCCGTGGTTGATAACAAGACCGAGCCAGTAAAAAAACCGACGGTTAAATCAACTACCGCCGAGGTTAAGGATGAAGTTAAGAGGCAGGCGCCGGTTAAAAAAGAAAAAGATGCCAAGGTAATCAAAGGTAAAACCGACGAGGCTCACCGAATTTTAATTAAACCTTTGGTGACGGAAAAGGCAGCGGAGTTTAGCGCCGTCGGTAAGTACATATTTGTTATTAACCCTCGGATGAACAAGATTGAGGTTAAAAAAGCGGTTCGTAAAATTTACGGGGTTGATCCGGTACGAGTCAATATTATTAATGTCTCCGGCAATAAAGTGCGCTACGGCCGGATTACTGGCCGAACTAAGTCTTGGAAAAAAGCCGTGGTTACTTTAAAACCAGGCGACAAAATCGAAATCTACGAAGGGGTATAAAGTTTATAAAACAAATTATGGCAATTAGAATTTACAAACCAACCACTCCCGGCCGCCGACAAACTTCTGTCGATACTTTTTCGGATATTATCAAAAAAGCGCCGGAAAGAAAGTTGATTCGAATCAAACGGAAGACCGGCGGCAGAAATTTTTCCGGCCGGATTACCGTCCGTCATCACGGCGGCGGCGCTAAACAGTATTATCGGTTGATTGATTATAAGCGCGATCGGTTTGATTTGCCGGCAACGGTGGAAGCGATTGAATACGATCCGAATCGACGAGCGCGAATTGCTTTGGTAAAATACGAAGATGGTGATAAACGTTACATTATCGCCCCGGTTGATTTAAAAATTGGCGATAAAGTGGTTTCGTCCAAAGGCCAGCTGGAAGTTAAACCGGGTAACCGGATGCCGATTGAATTCATTCCTTTGGGTCTGATGATCTACGAAATTGAAATTACTCCGGGTAAGGGCGGTCAGCTGGTCAGAACTGCCGGTACCGCCGCTAAATTAATGGCGGTTGAAGGCGATAAAGCGACGATTAAGATGCCGTCTTCGGAAGTGCGATTAGTTTCAAAAAAATCTTTAGCGACCATCGGTCAAGTTTCCAACCCGGATGCAATGAATGTCAGAATCGGTAAAGCCGGCCGGAAACGCCACATGGGAATCAAGCCAACCGTCCGCGGTAAAGCGATGAATCCAGTTGATCATCCTCATGGCGGCGGTGAAGGTGTCCAGCCGATTGGCCTTAAGGGTCCAAAAACTCTTTGGGGCAAAAAAGCCTTGGGAGTCAAAACCCGCAAACGCACTAAATATTCTAATAAATTCATAATCAGCCGACGGAAGAAGCGGAGTCGATAAAATTTATGTCAAGAAGTTTAAAAAAAGGACCATACGTTAACGAAAGATTGCTCAATAAGTTGAGTAAGATTAAAATTGGCGATAAAGTGGTCGTCAACACCTGGGATCGGTCTTGTACCGTGACTCCGGAAATGGTCGGTTACACTATCGGTGTTCACAATGGTCGGATTCATATTCCGGTTTTGATTGTGGAAAATATGGTTGGTCATAAGCTGGGTGAATTTTCGCCGACTCGCAAATTCATCGTCCATGGCGGTAAATTAGCTAAAGAAACCGCGGCGGCAGCTCAAGTCAAAGCGGCAACTGATTCCAAACAGGCTCAAGCGTCAGCAGTCAAAAAATAGTTAAAATAATTATGGCTAAAAAAGAACAGAACAATAAAAAGGCGTTAAAACCAGCTGGCGATCAAGGCAGCAAGCTTGAGGTTAAAGAAAAAAAGGAAAAAGCGGTTAAGCCAGTTAAAAATGCAGCTAAAGCAGTCACGGAAGTGCATGCCAGTCTCCGCCATTTAAGAATCGCGCCGTTGAAGATGCGGTTGGTAATCAATCTGATTAGAGGTAAGAATGCAATGGAGGCGGTTGATCGTTTGCGTTTGATTAATAAAGCGGGTGCCAATCCGGTGTCTCGGTTAATCAATTCCGCTTTGGCTAATGCGGTAAATAATTTCAGTTTAGATAAGAATGATTTATATATTAAAAAAATTATTGTCAATGAAAGTCCGATTTTAAGACGTTGGCAGCCAAGGGCTCATGGCCGGTCAGCGCCGATTCGAAAACGGGGCAGTCATGTGGAACTGATTCTTGGTTTTAAACCCGGCATGGAATCGACCAGCGTAAAAAAGACCGCTGCCACAAAAAGTCAAAAAGAAGAAGTTAAAGTTGTAAATCCGTCTGAAGTTAAACGCTCAGCGCCGAAAGTGGCCGGTCAGAACTCCGGTGACAAAAGTCATGACGAATCAGGATTTATAAATAAAATTTTTAATCGTAAAACCGGTTAGGATTTAGTTAAGTAAAAATATGGGACATAAAGTCAATCCAAAAATTTTCCGTCTCGGTCAGACTCTTTCCTGGGATTCAAAATGGTTTTCGCAGAAGGATTATATTAAATTTTTGCGCGAGGATCTTTTAATTAAGAAGTTTTTGCAGAAAGAATTAAAAGAAGCGGCGGTGGAAAGAGTGGAAATTGAACGGTCTGCCAATGCGATTACAGTCGTGATTCATACGGCTAAGCCGGGTATCATTATCGGCCGGGGTGGTCAGGGAGTTGAAGATCTAAAGAAGAAAATCAAAGCCGGAATTTTAAAATCAAAAGTCAACTTGAACATTACGATCAAAGAAGTAAAAAATCCTAATGCCTCAGCTGAACTGTTGGTCCAGTCAATAATCGCTGATTTGGAAAAACGAATTCCTTTCCGTCGGGTAATGAAGCAGGGGATCGGTCGGGTAGAGAAAGCCAATGCCCTGGGGGTTAAGGTTATGGTCGCCGGTCGGCTTAACGGAGCGGAAATTGCCCGAACCGAAACTTTGTCTTCCGGCAGTCTGCCTTTGCATACTTTGCGTGCCGATATTGATTATTCTCGCGGTGTCGCCCGAACCACTTATGGCGCGATTGGCGTTAAGGTCTGGATTTATAAAGGTGAAAAATTTAAAAAAGATATTGAAGCCGAAAGATTAAATTCGATGGCTAGTGCCGTTCCGGCAAAGAAAGTTAATAATAAATAGTCATTATGTTAATTCCGAAAAAAGTAAAACATCGCAAATGGCTATGGGCCGATTGAAAGGCATTGCCACCGCTCGCAATACGATCAGTTTTGGTAAGTTCGCTTTGAAGGCGGAAGAAAATTGCTGGCTGACTTCCCGTCAGATTGAGGCGGCTCGTCGGGCGATGACGCGGTTTATCAAACGCGGTGGAAAAATTTGGATTCGAGTGTTTCCCGATAAGCCAGTAACTAAAAAAGGTGAACAGTCTACCATGGGTTCCGGCAAAGGTCCGGTTGATCATTACGTCGTAGTGGTTAAGCCCGGGATGATTCTTTTTGAAATGGACGGCGTGCCGGCCGATGCGGCGCAGGAAGCCATGCGGTTAGCCGCTTCCAAATTACCGACTAAATGTAAGTTTTTGACTAAATAAATAATTATGAAATTTAAGGAATTAAAAATTAAATCAATCACGGAATTGCAGAAGATTTTAGCCGAATCACGGGAACAACTGCGTGATCTGCGGTTTAAGGTTGCTTCAAAACAATTGAAGAATGTGCGGGAAATCCGGGAAATTCGAAAAAGAATTGTTCGTATTTTATTTATTCTGAACCAGCCAAAAACCGAAGAACCAAAGAGTGAAGCAAGGGTGGCTGAAGATAAAAAAATTAATTAAATTTTATGAAAGCTAAAGCTGAGGAATCAAAAAATAAAATTCAACGATCGTTTAAGGGCCTGGTGATTTCCGATAAGGCGGATAAGACGATTGTGGTGGTTGTGACAAGAACTAAGGTTCATCCGAAGTATTTAAAACGATACACGGTTTCCAAGAAATACAAGGTTCATGACGAAAAGAATCAGTATAAAGCTGGTGAGACAGTTGAATTTATCCAATGCCGACCAATCAGCAAAGATAAACGTTGGCGGGTTGTTTACGCTAAATAATTTCATTCATTAATTATGGTGCAAGCAGAATCAAAATTAAATGTCGCTGATAACACCGGTGCAAAGAAAGTAGAAATTATCAAAGTGCTAGGTGGCTATCAAAAACGTTACGCTCAGGTGGGTGAAATTGTTACTATTACCGTAAAGAAGGCCATACCGAATGGTGCCGTAAAAAAAGGTGAAGTTTTGCACGCGGTTGTTGTCCGCACTCGGAAAGAGATCAGACGCAAAGACGGTTCTTATGTCCGGTTTGATGACAATGCCGTAGTAATCATTGATAAAAAAAATAAAGAGCCCAAGGGGACCAGAATTTTCGGACCGGTTGCCCGAGAGTTACGCGCCCAGGGTTTTAATAAGATAATTTCGTTAGCACCCGAAGTTCTATAAACTTATATGAAGATTAAAAAAGGTGATAAAGTAAAAATTTTAGCAGGCAAAGACAAAGGCAAAACTGGAAAAGTTTTGCAGGTTTTGCTTGAACGCAATAAAGCTTCAGTCGAAGGCGTTAATTTATTATTTAAAAATATGCGACCCCGAAAACAAGGGGAGAGCGGTCAGCGGATTCAGTTTCCGGCACCGTTGATGGTTTCTAACATGGTGTTGGTTTGTCCTAAGTGCGGCAAAACTACCAGAGTAACCTATCAAATTGCTGAGAATAAAAAGAAGCTGAGAACCTGTAAAAAATGTCAACAAGTTATTGACTAACTAAATTCAGTTGGCCGTAGTTAAACGTAATATATGCATCGTCTAAAGGAAAAATATCAAAAAGAAGTTGTCCCGGCTTTAAAAGCTAAGTTCGGCTATAAAAATAATTTAGCCATACCTAGAGTTAACCGGGTGGTGATTAATGTTGGCACCAGTTTAGGGCTCAAAGACCCAAAATTCAACGATCTGGTTGAGGGTACTTTGGTCCGAATTGCCGGCCAGAAACCGGTCAAGACGGCCGCTAAAAAATCAATTTCTAATTTTAAAATCAGAAAAGGCTTAGTGGTCGGAATGATGGTTACTTTGCGCGGTGACCGAATGAACGATTTTTTGGACAAATTGATTAACGTAACTCTGCCGCGGGTTAGAGACTTTCGTGGTTTGGACCCAAAGATAATTGATCGGCAGGGCAATCTTAATCTGAGTTTTAGGGAACATATGTCTTTCCCGGAAATCAAAGCGGACGAAGTCGAAAAAATTCATGGCTTGCAGGTAACGGTGGTCACTACCGCCAAGACTAAGGAGGAAGGTTTAGAATTATTCAAATTACTAGGTTTTCCGTTTCGGCAAAACTAGTTAAAAATTAATTACACTAATCAATTATGGCAACGGAAGCCCAAAAAGCAAAATCTAACAGAAAACCGAAATATTCCTCGCGGATAGTCCGGCGGTGTTGGCGTTGTGGCCGGGCCCGGAGCTATATGAGAGATTTTGGCTTGTGCCGTATTTGTTTTCGTGAATTGGCCGATCGGGGTCAGCTGCCCGGAATTAAAAAATCCAGCTGGTAAATAATTATCAATAATCAATAAATTCAAGTTACTATGACTGATCCAATCTCCGACATGCTCACAAGAATCAGGAATGCCCAGGCTGTTCTAAAGCCCGAGATTGTTTTTCCATTTTCAAAAGTGAAATATGCTATTGCGGAAATTTTAAAGAAAGAGGGCTACGTTGCAGCGATTGAAAAGTTGGCTGGCGAAGGCAAGGGTAGTTTTGATCAAATCAAGATTGTTTTAAAATACCTGGGTCCAAAAGAGGCGGCGATTACCAATTTGAAAAAAATCAGCAAACCGGGCCGTCGGATTTATGCGACCAAAGATGAATTGCCAAGAGTTTTAAATAATTTAGGTATCGCGATTATCTCCACTTCCCAGGGCTTGATGACCAATAAACAGGCCAGAAAGCAGGGTTTGGGCGGTGAAGTGATCTGCGAAATTTATTAGCTGTTAATTGTTAAAATATGAGTCGAGTAGGAAAACAACCTATCACTATTCCAAGCGGCGTTGACGTCAAAGTCAGCGATAATTCGGTTATTGTCAAAGGCCAGAAAGGGGAGTTGCACTTGAATGTCATCAAAGGTGTTACGGTCAGCCAAAAAGATAACACGCTGGAAGTCTCCGTCAACAAACCGGATGATAAAAAACAACGATCTCTCTGGGGTCTATACCGTAAATTGGTGGCGAATATGATTGATGGCGTAACCAAAGGCTTTTCCAAAAAATTAGAAATCAACGGCGTTGGTTATAAAGCTGCGGTATCTGCCGGTAAATTAATTTTAAACGTCGGTTATTCACATCCGGTCGAATACCAAATCCCCAAGGGAATTGAGATTGGGGTTGAGAAAAACGTCATTATCATCTCCGGTTTTGACCGCCAAGCCGTTGGTCAGGTTGCCGCGGAAATCCGAAATGTCCGTAAACCGGAACCTTACAAAGGCAAGGGGATCAAATATATTGACGAAGTGATTAAACGAAAAGTTGGTAAAGCGGCCGCTAAAGGCGAGTAAAGTTTAATTTAAAAAATTATGATTAACAACAGTAAAATTAAAAAAGATTTAAAGAAGCAACGACAGTCACGAGTCCGGGCTAAAATTTCCGGGACTCAGGAGAAGCCGCGGTTGAATGTTTTTCGTAGTCTAAAAGAAATTTACACTCAGTTGATTGATGATGAAAACAGCAAAACCTTGGCCGCCGCGAGTAGTCTAGAAATAAAAGGTAAAGATTTAAAAAAAACGGACTTGGCCTTCAAAGTGGGGGAACTGCTGGCCTCTAAGGCGACCAAAGCCGGAATTACCAAAGCGGTTTTTGACCGAGCGGGTTATAAATATCATGGCCGAGTCAAAGCTGTGGCTGAAGGCGCCCGAAAAGGCGGACTGGAGTTTTAAATCAATAACTATTAATTCCCAAAATTGTGGCAACCGAAAATCAATCAAAAAATAGAAATCAATCCCGAAGAGAGGCGAGACCGGACGATGGTTTTGATCAGGTTATTATTGATATCGCCAGAGTTACTCGCGTGATGGCCGGCGGAAAAAGAATGAGATTTCGGGCTTGCGTAGTTGTTGGTGACAAAAAAGGTAAAGTTGGTTCCTCAGTCGCCAAAGGTGCTGATGTTACAATGGCGGTCAATAAGGCAGTTACTAAGGCAAAGAAGAATTTAGTCAATGTTTCGATAATCAACGAGACCATCCCTCACCAAATTCGTTCTAAATACGGTGCGGCTAAAATTTTGTTAAAACCGGCGCCAAAAGGCAGCGGGGTTATCGCCGGTGGCGCTGCCAGATCAGTTTTAGAATTAGCCGGAGTTTCTAATGTGGTGGCGAAGATTTTAGGTTCAAAAAATAAAATCAATAATGTCCGGGCGACGATTTTAGCTTTGTCTAAACTTAAAAAGGTAGAATCGAGACAAGGTGGCAAAAGCCAGGAAGTTAAAAAATTTAAAGTCGATCAAGATATTAAAAAATAGAAATTTATGGAACTGGGATTAAACAATTTAAAAAAATCTAAGGGCGCCACTAAAAATAAAAGACGAGTGGGCCGTGGTAACGCTTCTGGTCGGGGAACCTACAGCAGTCGGGGGTCAAAAGGCCAACGCGCTCGTTCCGGCGGTCGGGGTGGACTCAAACGCCGTGGTTTAATGACGATGTTGCGCAATAAACCAAAAATCGGCGGTTTTCGCAGTCTGAAGCCGAAATCAAATACGGTTAATATCAGTCAACTGGAAGCAGTTTTTGAGTCCGGTGAAGTTATTAACCCAAAAAAAATGGTTGGTAAAAATCTGATCAAAACGGTTTGGCCGGCAGTAAAAGTTTTGGGCGATGGCCAACTGACCAAAAAGTTTACGGTGATTGCCGATTCATTCTCGGAAAGCGCCAAAAAGGCTATAATCGAAGCAGGCGGAAAAGCGGAGATAAACAAAAAGAAATAAGTCCAGGTAGAGCGATTATCTAAGTTTGGCTTATTTCCTGATTAATCTTATTTTGACTTATCTATGGCGTGGTTACAAAAGTTAATTCGCATTTGGAAAATTAAAGATTTGCGCAATAGCATTCTGTATGTTGCGGCGATGTTGGTTATCTTCCGAATCGCCGCCCATATTCCGGTTCCAGGAGTCGATACTTCCGCCCTCAAGGAATTTTTTAGTTCTAATCAGTTGCTAGGCATCATGAATGTTTTATCTGGCGGCGGCATGGAAAGTTTTTCCATCGTGGCAATGGGTATCGCGCCATACATTACGGCTTCAATTATTTTCCAGCTCCTAGTGATGATCATTCCGAAGTTGGAAGAAATCTCCAAAGACGGTGAAGCCGGACGAAAAAAAATTAATCAATGGACCAGGATTTTGACCGTACCGTTGGCCGCGCTGCAAGGTTATGCCTTAATTGCGTTGTTACGACAGTCACAAGTCAGACTCTTGCCTAATCTTGATCTTTGGCAGCTGGTTTTAACGATTGTCACTGTTACCGCCGGAACCATGTTTCTAATGTGGATTGGTGAATTGATCTCGGAAAAACACATTGGTAATGGTATCTCTTTACTGATTTTTGCCGGTATCGTTTCACGCGTGCCACAGTCACTCTTGCAAACCGTTACGGTTTTTGACCAGAGCCAGATGCTGAATCTGCTTGTCTTTGTCGTCATCGCCGTGGTAACGATTGTCGGCGTGGTGGTAATCACCGAGGGTCAACGCAATGTTCCGGTCTCTTACGCCAAACGAGTAAGGGGAATGAAGATGTATGGCGGCGTGAATACTCATTTGCCGTTGCGAGTTAATATGGCCGGTGTCATCCCGATCATTTTTGCCATCTCGATTATTCTATTTCCACCGATGGTCGCTCAATTTTTTCTTAATGCCAAATCGGTCATTCTGGTTACCGCCGCTCAATGGGTGATTGATCTTTTCCAAAATCAACTATTCTACGGCATCCTTTATTTTTTGCTGGTGTTTGGGTTTACTTATTTCTACACGGAAGTCGTTTTCCATCCGGATCAGATCGCCGAAAATTTGCAGAAGCAAGGCGGTTTTATTCCCGGCATCAGACCCGGTTCTCACACCGTGGAGTATTTAAAGAATACCACCAACCGGATCATTCTCGCTGGTGCTTTATTCTTGGGCTTGATCGCGGTTTTGCCGATGGTTATGAATTCCTTCATCGGTATTTCTACTCTCGCCATTGGCGGCACCAGCTTGCTTATCGTTGTGTCGGTTGTGATTGAGACCGTCAATCAAATTGATTCTCAATTGACCATGCGCGATTACGAAGGTCTCTAGGTTATTGGTCAGCGTCTCATTATAATTATTAGGGGATCCTGAAATAAATTCAGGATAATAGTGTCTATGGGGTTTTTTACCTCCAAAAAAATTTTTACAACTCCTCAGCAGATTAAGGATGCTTTGTTCAAAATAAAGAGTATCGATTATCGTCAGCAGCCGAATGTTTATTCGGCTTTAATTAAAGAACTGGATGATGGCGGAGTCAGCGTTGAGGAATTAAAGAAAGTAATTCGAGAATTAAGACAGAATGGCGAAATTTCAGAAATTGATAAAACTAATTTACTGAAACTAATCGAAAGTTAGAATGAATATTATTATTTTTGGACCGCAAGGTTCCGGCAAGGGGACTCAAGCAGAACTAATCGCCAGGCGACGGAATTTTCCTTATATTTCTACCGGCGATATTTTTCGTTATCATTTGAAAAATCAAACGGCGTTAGGTCAAAAAGTTTCGGAATATGTTAATGCTGGTCACCTGGTTTCTAACGAACTGACCAACGAGATTGTCAAAGACCGGATTCAGCAGCCCGATTGTCTTGCCGGTTTTGTCTTGGACGGCTACCCACGCAATCGTCAGCAGTTGGAGTTTTTGCAGACAATCACTAAAATTGATTACGCGATCGTGATTGAATTAAGTGACCAGGAAGCGATTAACCGCCTGAGCGGCCGATTGGCCTGTAAGTGCGGTTTGAGTTATCATCTTGATTTTAATCCGCCGCAAAAGGCCGGGATTTGCAATAAATGCGGCGACCAATTATTCCGCCGTGATGACGATCAGCCGGCCGCTATCGCCAAACGCTTAGAAATTTATCATCAGGAAACTGAACCGCTTTTTGCCATCTATGAAGAGCAGGGGATTTTGTATCGCGTTGACGGCGCTAAATCAATTGATGAAGTCTACCAGTCGATTGAGAAGTTATTAGCGATTAGCTAGGCGGTAAATCCTGCCGACTTGATTTATTTAAGTTTATGATCAGTATTAAAAAACCAGCAGAGATTGAAGTGATTGCCACCGGCGGTCACATTTTAGCTGCGATTCTGGGCCAATTGGTGGCGGCTGCTAAGCCTGGTGTTAAGACAAATGAGCTGGATCGGCTGGCGGAACAACTGATGATCAAGAAGGGTGGCGTCCCTTCTTTTAAAAATTATCGATCCCGACCGGATGACCCGCCGTTCCCCAGCGCTATCTGCATTTCCGTCAACACTCAATTGGTTCACACGCCGGCTTCGGATTATCAATTGAAAAACGGGGATATCCTAAGTATTGATATCGGGATGTGTTATCCGGCGACGGGTAAAGGTTACTACACGGATATGGCCATCACCGTTCCGATTGGCTCTGTTCCCAGTCTAACCACCAAGTTGCTTAAAGTGACCAGGAAGTCTCTTACCCTGGGAATTGCTCAGGTTAAGCCGGGTAATTATATTTCGGATATTTCTAAAGCGGTTCAGGACTACGTCGAGACCCAGGGATTTTCCGTTGTCCGACAGCTGGTCGGTCATGGCGTTGGCTACCAGGTTCATGAGGATCCCAAGATTCCTAATTATGTTGACCGGCGTCAGCCGGCGATTAAACTGGCCGAAGGAATGGTTTTAGCTTTGGAACCGATGGTCAATATCGGCGATCCGGCAGTTTATACCTTGGATGACGGTTGGACCGTGGCGACAGCTGACGGCAGCCTTTGCGCTCACTTTGAACATACGGTGGCGGTGACCAAAAACGGGGTTAGAATTTTAACAGAATAATTATGTCGATTCTCGGTATTGATTATGGCGCAAAAAAAATCGGTTTAGCTAAGTCCGATCAAAATCAAAAAATCGCCATGCCGCTGCGGACGGTTTTTAACCATAATCAGCCGGCTCTTTTAATCGAATTGCAGTCGGTCTGTCAGGCGGAGAATATCGAAAAAATTGTGGTGGGTGTGCCGGTCAGTCTTTCGGCCAGCCAGGGTAATCTATTGCGGGATAAAGATTTGCAGAATCAGCAGGTTAAAGAAGTTTTATCTTTCATTATCTGGCTGCGGGGTAATATCAACTTGCCGGTGGAAATGGAGGACGAACGTTTAAGTACCAAGATGGCCAATCGTTTGCAAAGAGATTTGGTCAAAAAGAACGGTGACGATCCAGTCGCCGCCATGTTAATTTTGCAGAGTTATCTTGATAAAATCAATTTCAAGTAACGGTGGTCTTGTAATTCCAGACTATTAATTTTTATGACTCACCAAACTCAAGGTATTATTCTTAAAATTACTGACTGGGGTGAAACTAGTCAGCTTTTTAGTATTTACACTCAAGGTTTGGGCAAGATTTTGGCGGTCGGGCAGGGAACAAAAAAAATTAACAGCAAGCTCAATAGCCACCTACAGCCGTTGTCAGTTACTAATCTAATGATTGCCCAAGGCAAAAAGTTTGATAAATTAGCCGGTGCGGTAACAGTAAAAAATTTTTCCGGCCTCAAAAATGACTTTAAAAAAATTATTTTCGCTAATTTTGGTCTGGAGCTGGTGGAAAAGTTAACTCAAGTCCAGCAGCCGGAAGAGCGAATTTTCAACCTGCTGCGGCAGTATCTGGAAGTGTTGGATCAAAACAAGACGGTTTCTAGAAAGTCCTGGTTTTTAATCAAACGCCGGTTTAGTTTGGAGCTCCTGAATTTGTTAGGATACCAGCCGGCAGAACCGGCGACGGTTAGTGATTCTGAATTGAATAATCTGCTGCTTAACCATCTGAATCAGGAGTTAAAAACCGCTAAATTCCTTGAAAAAATGCTACTTGACTAATTTTTGGTCTTGGAGTAACATACCACGAAGGGGAGGTAAGTTGTCCTTTGACAACTCACATAAAATGGCTCAGTTGCCATATTTTTTTTATCCGAAATCGTCGTCCACCAAAATCCAAAACCCGGCAAGGAGAAAGATCATGAGAAACTGTACCAGTATCGAAAGGATGTCCAAGGCGGAGATCCTGAAGGTGATTATTGAGACCCTGAAACTCGTCCCGTATTATTTTCGGGGCCAGAAGCCGCCGTTTCTTGACGAACAGGCGGACTACTGGCGGTCAGCTAAGCTTGGTCTCCTTTTCCAGGAATCAAGTAGTCGTACCCTTGGTTCATTCGGCGAGGCTTTTACTTGGTTGATGGGTCGATTGGGAATTCCCATGACCGCCGAGAGCAGTTCTCTCAAGAAAAATGAGACACTGCTGCGAAGCGTCATCACTCTCATTCAGCAGGGTTGCAGTGCTGTCTGCCTGCGGACCAAGATTGAAGGGGCGGCGGAATTCCTGGCCCAGCAGCTGTATCAGCTTGACGGATCGTTGGGCTGGTTCAAAACTTCCGTTCCCATTCTCAATGGCGGTGACGGGACACGGAATCATCCCACCCAAATCCTGCTGGACATGGTCACCATCGTCCTGCGCCAGATTGGCGTCCGGCGAATGAACGAAGAGGATTTGGTCAATCTTGATCAGTTCCTCAAAGACA
>Ga0265297_10004324_pt1 | contig 23457 bp, 18 predicted proteins | sample Munlanlwell13791_FD_192502 | JGI IMG/M metagenome (GOLD analysis project Ga0265297, IMG submission 192502) | Leachate microbial communities from a municipal landfill in Southern Ontario, Canada - Leachate well 137-91 | ecosystem: Engineered > Solid waste > Landfill > Unclassified | place... | reverse complement strand
GTCGGCGGCCGCTGGTACATGTTCGCCAGCTTTAAGATGCCCCAGGTCTGCCGCGGCACCCAGATCCTGGTCGCCGACCGCCCGGAAGGCCCCTATCGCCCGCACAGCGACGGCCCCGTGACGCCGCGCGACTGGGAATGCCTCGACGGCACCCTGCATGTCGACGCGGACGGCACCCCGTGGCTGGTCTTCTGCCACGAATGGGTCCAGATCGGCGACGGCGGCATGTGCGCCCTGCCCCTCACCCCCGACCTCAAGGCCGCCGCCGATGCCCCCATCACGCTGTTCCATGCCTCCGCCGCGCCGTGGGCCGCCCGGTTCGAAAACCGGGAGGTCGGACAACTGGGCTACGGCATTGTCACCGACGGCCCGTTCCTCTTCCGCGCCCAGGACGGCGCCCTGCTCATGCTGTGGTCCAGCCTCGGCAAAGAGGGCTACGCCATGGGCGTGGCGCGGGCGGCCTCCGGCCGCGTCACCGGCCCGTGGGAACAGCAGGCCGAGCCCGTGTTCGCCAAGGACGGCGGCCACGGCATGCTGTTCCGCACCTTCGACGGCCGCCTGCTGATGACCCTGCACTGCCCCAACCGCACCCCCGACGAGCGCCCCGTCTTCCTCCCCGTGAAGGAAACCGGCACCACCCTGCGCCGGCTGTGAGTCGCGCCAGGCTGTAGGCACGGGCGTGTCGCCCATAGCCATCAGGTTAAGGTTTTTTAAGCGTGCATTGACCGGTGTTCAGGCAGGGCCAACGGCCCGATTTTATAATAGCCTGGGGCAACGCCCCAGGTTTGCGAGAGGGAGAAATAAAGGGCTGAAGGCCCGCTTCATGAAACGCCCCTTCAGGGCTCAAACGTTATACGTCGCCTTTCCTGGGGCGTTGCCCCAGGCTGGTATGAATGCGCGCCGTTGGCGCTCAAAAACGGGCTTAACCTGATGGCTATGGGCGTGTCGCCCGTGGCGGGAGCCACCGTGGGAGACGAGGACAAAGCCATGGCAAACCACTCTCCCAAGGCAGTCTCGCCAATCTGGCATTCGGATGTTCCCGGCATGGTAGGTTGCATTCTCGCCCTGCCGGCCGTCTGCATGTTGACGGGGGTACTGCTGCCAGTGCTGGGCTACCTTCGGCAGACCGATGCCTGGGTCTGGAACGTTTTCGTCACCGGCTTGGCGCTGGCGGCGGCCGGCGTGCTGCTGCTGGGCTATGCCCGCTGGCCGCTGTATCGGCAGAAACGGTTTTTCTGTTTTGGCTCCCGCCTACTCGACACGCCGCACCGGCGCTGCTACCGCGCGGCATACGTCCTGATCGTCGCGGCGATTCTCTTGCTGCTGATCGTGCTGGCGAAGTTGCGCCAGGAAAGTCCGGCAGAGGCAACGGCAACGGGGTTATTCCCTTCAACCGAAGCAGGTTTGGCATTCAGCCCAAGGTGACGCCACAGCCCACCCGAGACCGGGCGGCGCCCCGTCCAGGCGCTCCGAGTTCGGAGTTCCGTGGCAACACTCCGGCGATTTATTTCCGGGGCGTGACGTCTTCGATGTCCTGCGCCTTTTGCTTGTCCATCGGTATCCGCAACCACTCGCCGGACAGGCTGAAGTCGACCCGCTTGAGATCGACCATGCGCACCCGGCGGTTGTTCTGCGTGTGGTAATACATCACCCGGTTTTTCGTGTCGTAACCGCTCGTCCAGATCGTCGAACTCCGCATCCCGCCGGCCTTGGCGTTGCCCGCCCCCTCGGCGGCCCCGAGCGGCAGGTTGAAATTGTCGAGGATACGGAACAACTCGTAAAGGGTTTCCTCGCCGGTAGCCGTCTTGCGGGCAGTCTGGGTGAAGGCAACCGCCCGGATGAACCGCGACGGCGGGGTATTGTCGCCGGGCAGGCCAATCATTCCGCTGCCCCCGCCGAGCGGCTTGAAGTCCATCTCGCCGATCTTTTTGTCTGGAATGGCAACCGGGGACAGGTTCACATAGTTCCGCAGGTTGATTTCGTGCCAGTCATACCCCGGCGCATTGGTGATCACGCGCAACGGAGCGTCAAAGATCTTCATTTCGCCCTTCGCGAACTCAATGACGATGGCGGCCCCGCCCGAATCGGTGACCAAATAATGCAACGGGGGCGCAATCCCGATCGCCGGCTCCACCACCGAGACCACCCGCACCTTGGCCATCGCGGCCCGCGCCTCCGCCACCGTGGCGCATTGCGAAAGCAGGTAGAGCCCGACATCCAGGGGGGACAGTGTCTCCGCGGCCCGCGCCGGATCATACTTCGGATACTCCGCAAAGCCCGGATGATAGAAGAACCCCACCGTGAGCCCCTTTTCGTTCATGCCATCGACAATGATGTCCCTCCCCATCGCATCCAGCCCCGCCACACCGTAGATGGCCCGCCACGCCATCCCCGGTTTCCGGTCCGGGGTCTGGCCGACGAAGGAATACCCCCGCGGCACCATGACCACGCGCGACCCCAGGTCGAACGTGCCCCACTCCATCGTGCGTCCGTAAACCGCCGCGCCATCCTGGGCTTTCAACACGATGCCGGTGCAGGCTTGCGCGGCATTCACGACCAGCAGGCAGAAAAGCGCGGCGGCCGTCAGCAGCCGGGTTGTGGTCTTTTTCATAAGCGCCCTTTTTGCACCTGGGGTTAAGGCATCACGTGCCAAGCCTGGATTGCACTGTATCACGCACGGGGGACGGGGGCAACTGTCGCCCGCCCCGGCCGATCGCCAGTCACGGAATGCCACTAAAGTTCAGGATTCGGCGGGCCGGGTTCGGAGTTCCGCCTTCAGGCGGTGCCTTCACCGTTCATCCCGCACTATCGCACCTGCTCTTGCACCCGCCCGATGAATGCCAGCAGGTTGGCCAGCGGCACATCCCCCTCCACCGCATGGGCCGGGGCGAAGATGTAGCCGCCGTTGCGCCCCATCGCCAGCAGGCGGTCCGTCTCGCGCTGCACCTCGGCGACGCTGCCATAGGGCAAGGTCCGCTGCGTCGACAAGCCGCCATGGAACGCCAGGCGCCCCCGGTACCGGGCATGAAGTGCGTGGATGTCCATCACCTCCGGCTGGAACGGATTGAAACTGTTCAGGCCGATCCCAATCAAATCGTCAAACAACTCATCCACATCGCCGCAGGAATGGATCATCACGAACTTGCCGGCGCTGCGCACCGCCGCGTACATGCGCCGGAGCCGGGGATAAATAAACTCCCGCCATAGCGCGGGCCCCATCAGCAGGCCGTGCTGCGCGCCCCAATCGTCGCCGAAATAGACGGCGTCGATGTCCTGCCTCACCGCGTTGCGGACCACGGCGATATTGAAATCGGCGATGGCGTCCAGCAATTCATGGACAAAGGCGGGATGCTCATAAAAATCCATCATCAGGTTTTCCATGCCGCGCAGGGTCCACGCCCGCTCGTACAGGGAAAAACCAATGGGGTAAACCCGGAACTTGCCGGGCTGGGCGGCGAGCTGCCCGGGAATGTCGCCGAACAGCGCCGCCCCCCGGGCATCGGGAAACGTGTAGTGGGCCAGGGTCGGCTCCGGCAGGACCAAGCCGTCAAGGACGCCGATATCCTTGTCCTGGCTGCGGTCCCAGACCACGCCAAAATAATCGCGCACCCGGTCATGGCCCAGGTCGGTAAAGTGACCGCAGGGACTGCCCAGCCAAAGCTGATGATTGTTGAAGATCGGGTCAAGATCCGTGGTGCCGTAATGCGCCACCAGTTTTGCCCGCGCCTCATGGGTGAAACTAAAATCCCAGGGCACATAGGGCGGCGTCTTCCCCTCCAGCACCAGCCGCATCACCTCGCGCTGCGTCATGAATTGTCTCCTGTGTTGATGCGGAGTCCGCAAGTCACGGACTCATCTCGCCATTTTTCACCATGAAGAGCATGAAGTAAACCGGCAGCAGGGCAACCCAAACGCAGCGGGATGTCCTGAGTGCGTTTTTCTTCATGCTCTTCATGGTGAAAGTTGGATTAAGAACGGGCACTTCGGCCGTTTTGGCGGCTCATCCATGACGCCGCTGCCATACCCTGATGGATAGCTTAATCCGTCCACGGCGGCGGCGGAATAGTGTTCGCTGCCGAAAGCATGCACTTTCAAGCAATTATTTGCGTTATATGGTATGCCATGCGCAATCCCGCCTCTTCGTCTCCGGCCACTCGTCACCGTGGCACGCGCGCCCCCCGGCGGCCCAGGCAGCACGCCCTGGAACTGGCCACCGGCCCCGAATTGCAGGCGCTGCTGGACCATTTCGCCGCCTGCTTCGCCATCCGCATCGCCTTCTTCACCCCCACCGGTGAGCCGCTCCAGATCGGCCTGCGCCAGCCCAATTGCGAGTTCTGCCAGTATCTCCGCCAGGAACTGAAACTGGAACCGCGCTGCCGCGCCCAGGACCGCGAGCAATTCGCCGCGGCGGCCGCCGCCGGCACCCTCACCGCCTACACTTGCCACGCGGGGCTGCGCGAGGCCATCCAGGCCGTCCGCCTCGGTGACGGCACCCTGGCCGGCTTCATCATGATCGGCCAGTTCCGGGTGGACGGCGACACCTATTCCGAATCGTTGCGGACCATCACCCGCCACCGGCCCGCCGCCCGGCGGGAACTGGACCGGTGGTTCGCCTCCGTCCCCGCCCTTTCCGCCGTCCGTCTGCCCCATCTGCTGGCGCTGTTTTCCCTGCTGGTCGACACCGTCTCGGCCCGGCGCCTGGTCCAGCTCCGCGGCGACCTGCTGCTCAACCGGATCGAACAACTGATCCAGGAAAAACTCGACCGTCCGCTGCCGCTCGCCGAAGCGGCGCGGGCCGTGGGACGCAGCCCGTCCACCGTGTCCCACCTCTTCACGCAACGGCTGGGGACCTCATTCAAGCGCGCCGTGCTCGACGCCAAAATGGCCGCGGCGGAGCAACTGCTACGCACCGTGCCCGGCCTGACCGTCACCGAAGCCGCCGCCCGCGTCGGCTACGCCAACCCGTTCCACTTCTCCCGCATCTTCCACAAGCTCAAGGGCCAGCCCCCGTCCGCGCTCAAGCACCGGTAAATACGGTTCAGACAACGTCTATTTCAAAACCATTCTCCCACGGAGACACAAAGGCGCGGAGAAATGAAATTGGCATCACCCGGCTGCCGCGTAAACGCCGGCATCGTGTTCCGGGTAGCTCTCATAAAGGTGTTCAAAGAGGGCGGCACACTTTTGCCGGTAAAGTTCGGGTGAATAGGCCCGCGGCAATCCCGCCTCCAGGACATCCTCGATCTTCAGCTTCACCTGCGACCGCGCACCGACCTTTTGTCGCCAATTGATAACGAGCAACTCCTTGATCGTGGCGAGCAGGGCACGGGCGATCTTTTTCACTTCCGCCCGTTCCCCGGCACTCAGCTCCGGTGCGGGCCGGGTCAGAATATCGAAGACGACCAGCTCTTCTTCGGTCAGGTTTTCGCGCACGTGGCGCTGTTCCTCTTCGGTCAGGTTGCGGCTCACCCGCAGCAATTCCGCATACAGTTCTTCGATGTTGCGGCTGCCCGTGTTGTACGACTCGATCAGTTCCTCGAACGTCTGCAAAAAATTCACGCGCGTCGGGTTCAGGCGGAGCAGCCGCTCCAATTGTGCCCGGATCGCGGCCTTCAATACCTCCAGATCGGTGTTCCGGGTCTTGGACTGTTTGAACCGCTTCGCCAGCGCCGCAAAGTTGATCTTCGACAAATCCATCGGTGGCACTGCCTCGGCCACGAGGCGCACGCCGGTGATCGACGCGTCCAGCACCGCATTGACCTGGTGCATGACCCCGGAAATGTCCTTCGGCTCCGGCCTGAGCTTCGCCTGGATCGCCTCCGCAATCGCCGCCAGACAGGCCACGCGCCCGGCAAACTCCCACCCCGCCGGATCGGGCTTTACCGCGTTGTACAGCGTGGAGACCACCCGCACATGGCCGAGAAAGTCGCGGCGCACCGCGTCAGGCGAGATCACGGCGTCGACCGCCTCGTCCACCCGCTGCAAACGCTCCAGGCTGCCGGTGTCCAGCTTTTCGATGCCGTCCAGGGACACCTGCCGTTCGGCACAGAACGCCGCCGCGGCCGCCGCTTCCCGCCGCAGTTCCTCGACGAGCTGCCGCTTGTCCTGCACCGGCCGCCGCCCGTCCTTGCCCGCGCCATAAATGGCCAGCGCCTTTTCCAGCGAGGCGAACACGTTGGCGTAATCCACGATCAAGCCGCTGTGCTTGCCCGGAAAGACCCGGTTCGCCCGCGCAATGCTCTGCATCAGCGTGTGGTTGCGCATCGGCTTGTCGAGGTACACCGTGGAACAGCTCGGCGCGTCAAAACCGGTCAGCCACATCGCGCACACAAACACCAACCGCAGCGGATCGGCGGGATCCTTGAATTTCTCGTCCAGCGGCGGCTGCGACTCATTCATCCGCCGGCGGTGCGGTTCGATGTCGAGCCCCAGTTTCCGCATCTGCGCAATCTCGTTCTGCCCCGGCGAGACAATCAGCGCCATCTCGGTCGTGCGCAACCGCTCAAGCCGCCGTTGCAGTTCCCCCGCGCTTTCCCGGCCGGGAAGCTGGTCGTACGTGGCGAGGCGCGCCAGTTCCCGCTCCACCCGCGCCGTCTCCGCCGCCCACTGTTGCCGCACCTTGTCGTGCATGCGGAGCGCCGTGGCCTTGTCGAGGGAAACCACCATCGCCTTGCCGGCAAAACCGCGGCCGAGGAAATTCCGCACGATGTCCCCCGCGACAATCTCCAGCCGGTCGTCGCGGGTGAGCAGATGGTACTGCTTGCCCAGCTCCCGTTCCAGCCTGGCCTCCTGCTCGGGATCGAGTTCCGCCGCCTCGATGACCGCGTAAAGATCCTCGTTCAGCTTCGGGTTCACCAGCTGCAATTCCGGCGTGCGGTTTTCATAGAAGAGCGGCACGGTCGCGCCATCTTCCACCGACTGCTGGAAATCATAGATGGAGACGTAATCGCCGAAGACCTCTTTCGTGCGTTCCTCCCCAGCCACCAGCGGCGTGCCCGTAAAGGCGAGGAACAGCGCCTTTGGCAGCGCCGCGCGCATGTTCATTGCCAGCGTGTCGTACTGGCTCCGGTGCGCCTCATCCGTGAGCACGATCACGTCCGGCCGGTCACAGAGCATCTCCGGCGTCTGGAACTTCTGCAACAGCGTGAAGACATACCGATGGTTCCCCCGCAGCAGCTCGCGCAGATGCGCCCCGCTCGCCGCGTGGCAGCGCTCGCCCTCGGTCTCGCTCACCGCGCCGACGGCTTTGAAGGTCTTGGCGATCTGATCGTCCAGCTCCACCCGGTCGGTCACCACCACGAACGTCCAGTTCCCCGCCAGCCGGCGCAGCACCTTCTGCGCGAAGAACACCATTGAAAAACTCTTGCCGCTGCCCTGGGTCTGCCAGAACACGCCGGCCCGGCCGTGCCCCATCTGCCGCGCCGCCAGCATCGAGACGATGGCGTTGTTCACCCCGAGGTATTGATGGTTCTGGCCGATGACCTTGACCAGTCCCGCCTTCAGCTCCGAGAAGAGCGTGAAGTTCTCCACCAGGTCGAGCAGTCGCGCCCGGTCGCAGGTGCCGCGGACCAGGGTTTCCAGCGACACCCGGCGCGGCTCGTTCTCGCGCTCAATGCGCTTCCACTCGAAGAACCGCCCCCAGTCCGCCGTCAGCGAGCCCACGCGGCTCTCCGTGCCGTTCGAGGCGATGAGCAGCGCGTTGTACCAGAACAGCGCCGGGATCTGGCTCTTGTAATGCGTCAGGTTTTCGTCAAACGCCGTCCGCGCGGCCACGCCGGGCTTCTTCAGTTCGACCACCACCAGCGGCAGGCCGTTGACGAACCCGACCAGGTCTGGCCGGCAGGTGTAGAGCGCCCCGGTGACGCTGAACTGGCTGACCAGCAGGAACTCGTTGTTCGCCGGGGTCTCCCAGTCCACCACTCGCAGCCGTTCCGCCTTCTGCCCGCCGCGCTCACGGTCCGGTATGGAAACCTTGATCCCGTCCTTGAGCAGGGCGTAGATCTCGCGATTTGCCGCCTCCAGGCTCATGGCCGCGCGTTCGCGGGTCAGCTCGTCCATGGCGGCGCCGAGCGCCTCCGGCGGCGCGCCTGGGTTCAGCCGCGCCAGCGCCGCGCGCAACCGTGGCGCCAGCACCACCTCGCCCTTCGTCTCGCGCCCCAGCGACCCCGCCGCGTCAAAGCTCTCTTCCACCGCACACACCGTCCCCCAGCCAAGCTCCGCAAACAGCCCGATGGCGGGCTGCTCGACCAACTGGTCTTCGGTGTAGGGGTGGGGCATGATAAAATTAGTCGATAGCGAAACCATTCATTCTGGAACGGGCACACCGGCAGACTCAAACAGCGGTAAGCCATCAGCCAACGGGGGCACTTCGATGTTCTTGAAGTCCAGCCGCTCCAGCCAGTCAATGAATTCTTCACGTTCCGCCACGCTTCCAAACAGGAAGATCAACCGCCCGTCCTCCCGTCTGAGCATCTCCGGATTCTTGCCCTTGTAGTGTCCTTCAATGCGACAAAAGAAGTTTGCCCTCACCAAGTGGCGCAACTCCCGCTGTCGTTTCTTGCCCAAATAATTGAATACTTTGTCCGTGGCATGCATCAGCAGGGTGTCGGTGATCAAAACATAACCGCCATCGATCGCCTCGGTTCCTTGTCGCATGTCACAAATTAAAGCCTGCTGGACACGACGCAGGAACGCTTCCCGATAGTAGTCGCAATATTCTTGCCGCGGGTAATCCTCAATGCTGTAAACCAACAAAAGGTGAATCGGCTCATTGCCATCTTCCAGCGCCGTAAAGATGGCTTCCTGACGCTTGCGGCCCAGATTCCCAACATGCTGGGCAAATGGGGCATCCCAGTGATAGACGATTTTATTCCCCTCCACGGAAAACCCATGAACGGATGACTTGCCGGGGCGGAATCCCATTCCCGCCAACTCTTGGGTCAACACATCCAGTTTTTGCCGCATGGCGTCACGGTCTGATTCCGGGAGGACATAACAGAGCAGGCTTTCGGTTAATGGCTTGAGTACTTCGGCAAACGCCGGACCGTTCGCCAACAGGTGCCCGCGAGTCTGCTTGTCTTTTTCACAGGTGGCAGCCAGGCTGGCCTTGGCCTCAAGATAAATCCCCTTGCCGTCCCGGTTCCGCTTCAGCACCAGATCCGGTTCCGGGGCGAGAGAGATGCGGACGGGCGAATCCTTAGGCAGGTCATTCACCTGCAGACGAATATCGTCGGTCAAGGGAAACGGATTCTCAATCCACTGATATTCAAACCCGAGCTTGTGGAAGAACGGGGAGACAAGCCCCATGTCTTTCTCCGTCACCTCTGGTTGATCCTTGGCCATCCAAAGTAGCAGGTTCAACTGATAACCGGGATTGCGGATCAGTTCCTGGAGGCTCATACCGGTTCCTCCTTGCCAATGGCGTCCGGGCGCAGCAGATCGCCAAATTTACGGCTCCCCAGCCAAGCCTCGATCTGGGGCGACAAGTAGTGCTGGATGTTGGTCACCAACCGGTGGAACGTGTTCCCGCAGGTGCCTTGCGGCAACAAGGCCACCACCCCCCGGTCGGTCAATTCCATAGTGATTGGCTGCCAAAGATGGCGGTCGGCGCCATAAACATGCACCTTGGTCGGCCCCAACCGGATCGGCCGCCCCCACAGCTTGAACGGCGAGCGTTTTTGAAACGCCTTGCTCACCCACTGATCAAAGGTTTCCCGCGACAACCGCTCTTGGAACTTCACGATCAACGGCACTCCCTGCCCGCCGCCCAGCGCGGCCGAAAGCTTTTTCGGCTTTTCCCAAGCCGCCTCCTCGGTGGCGTCCAGCACCTGCTTGTAACATCGCCAAAAATATCGGACCTTGACGCGGTGTTCCTCGAACGACGGCGAATGGTTGGTGACCTGCCCATGCTGGAACAGGTTGTGGCTCCCGCCGCTTGCCGCTGCCGGGAACCGGATGGAATACAGGGCGTTCAACGGTGCGTATTCCCCTTGCAGCTTGGCCAGCGACTTCTTGATCCGGCCAATCCGGTCCGCCATCTCAAAGCGCGCATTCCGCCGCTCGCCGTCATGCACATCATCGTCATCGGGCAACGGCACGGCGGACTCCGCATCCTCTCCATCTTCGGACGGGGGAATTGCGCTATCCGGCATTTCAAAAATGCTGTCGTGCTTGAACACCAGCTTGGTGAAACGGTTGTCGCCGCACTTGGAGACATCCTGCTCCCAAAACTGCTGAAGCAGTTGTCCATTGAACCAGCAGCAATCAAGATCCGGTTCCTGGCACCATTTCGACACTAGCGGCTTTGCTTCCTGGGACGGGCGCGTCGTGTAAAACGCCAGGAACCGCTCATCGTACTGCTCCAGGTGCCCCACGGCCTTGCCGCCCTCCCGATCCTGGACGGTCACGCCATAAAAGGTCTCGTCAATTCGGTTCAGTGTGCACCCCAGGCGCCCGAATATCTGCTCCGGGGTCTTCGGCTGCCGGCCTTCGCTGGCACGGACATGCTCCAGCAGGAACGTTTTCACCAGCGTGGTCCGCGGCTTGCAAACCGCATCTTCCGCCTGCCCGTTCAGCCAACGGTACACCGCAAACCGGTCCGTTCCCGGCATTAAATTGTCAAGGTCCGTCATAAGCCACCCGTCACCCGTTACGCCCCCGCCATTCCGGTATTATACCGCCGGCCGGCGCATGTCAATACCTACCGGCCGTTTTTGGACAAAAAAATCTGGCATACCGGCCCGTAACTCACACCATCAGCCAAGCGTCAGTCAAGTGATTGGTCAAGCGCCTATTGAAGTGAAGTACTTCGATCGAACGTCGTGTCCGTCGTGTCTTCGTGGTGAATTCATTCGCCGGTGCGGCTCGGCATCGGTGCTTTTTGCCTCATCCCGCCCCGCTTATTTTGACGGAATGTGCCGGTTTGCGGAGGCGCGACCCCGGATTTTTTCCATTCTCCGTTCCCTCATATGCCAAGCATCAGTCAAGCAATTGCTCAACCTGTTTTTTCGCCCCCCGCCAAAATCGTTTCGTCTTTTGCTGTTTCAGTTGCCGCCGCAGGTTCCGGTGGCTGTTCCGCTGTGGCACGATGTGGGCGGCGGGGTTCCTTGCATTTCTCAACATCCAAATCGGCCGCCATTTTACGAATCAGGCTTTTGACCAACTTGTCCAACTCCGTGTCTTCGGAATAGTCGGCGGGGGCGATAAAGCTTACCCGATTTTCAGACAGAAGTTTCTTGGCTACTGTTTTCTTATTCCGGCTGTCCGGCTTGTGAACTGCAATCGAATATCCGCCTTGCGCTTTGAGCAACTTCATGCAGGGAACATCGGTTTCGCCATCGCCAAAGTATATCATTCGATTGAATGGAACGGGACGGTCTTCCTTGGCCATGAAAGCGTTTATGCTAGTGTTGTCCGACACATCAGATATACCCTTATTGATCCTGAACACGAATTGCGTTTTTGTCGTGTAGTTTACCGCCATTCCTGGCCAAGTCGCAACATTATGTTGGTCATACATAAAAGATGAGGCGAAAATCCTCTCAAATTTTGAAGCAATGGATGTTCCCTCTACCATTTCGCGAAGTCCAGACGAAATAATGTAGTGTTCAAGCTTGAAACCAAGCATATCTGCATATGCATCCATTCGGTAAAACCACTCCTGTACACCAGGGAAAAGTTTTATGGATTTCCCATAACCTTGAATAGCCTTTTTTGTGATCTTTACCCCGTCAGATGCCCTGGCTTTTTTCAGCATTAGGCACATGTAGGCTAAAATGCCGTCCGCTTCCTGCTCCTTCGCCCATGCCTTCGCCTCCTCCCAAAAATGAGCTGGTGTGATGCCCAGTTCTGGAATAAAGTCATATTCCTGCATATTGCCAGGAGACAGTGTCCCATCAAAATCGTACATTAATGCAATTCGTGGTTTGCGTTTTGACATTTTATGGCCTTATAACAAATTGGTATTTAGTGCATGCATTGTGAAATGAATAAGTATTTCATCCATAAATACAATAATGTGGATTCTTGTCAATAACAGCGGCACGCACTTTCTTCCTAAAAAAGTCAGCCACGTTGTCATTCCTCTCCAATAACTGAACAATATCTTGGAGTGTGCACAACACAACCACCATTCTGGTTAGTGACTCTTTGCAGGTCGTAACCGCTGGCTCGGTGAAACCTGAATACGAAATGAGTAACCCGTGCGCTCCGCTTCGCGAGAAAACACGCACTAAATGCTGCGCGACCTCGCCAGTGCCAAGCGGCTTGTCCCACCATTTCATCTCGACAAGATAAATCGCACCATCCAATTCAATCGCACCATCTATTTGCTCAACTACACCCCCGCCTGTCGGCTCGATGCGCGTGAATGCTTCGCGGACAAGGATGCCTGCGGTGCCGAACAGCCGATTGAGAACGTCTTCAAGTTTTTTGCCGCGCTTGTGCGGGTCGGACATGCTGAATAATGCATACAAGTCTTTCTTGACCTGCCCCAGTTTTGCCTTCCGCTCGTTCAGCGCGTCAATCTTCTTCTGCTCCTCGTCAGTCCGTTTTTTTCGTTCCGCTTCCTGCTCCTGGCGCATCCGCCCGAACGAATCCTTAACATTCACCACACGGCGAATTTCCGCAACCAGTCCCTTGACTTTCAATTGATCATCCGGCCAACACGTCGAAAAATCTTCATATTCAACGACACGCTTCAATACCTCCCGCCGTTCCCGTAACGCCGTTTCTCCCTTATCGTTTAGGCGAATGAGAACTTCTCGCGCAATTTGATACTTGTTTACGCTGGTCCGGTCGATGGCAACTTTCTGCTGGAAGTCCGCCGTCATTACTGCTGGAACGCCTGCCCCTTTGAAGAACACAAGCACGTCCTGTTTACTGGGACACAGCAGCGGAATGGTTTCCACCAAGAGCTTGAAAAGTTCAGGAGGATAATGGTGGATGATGTCCATATTTACGCTTTCCTCCTTCTCATGAAGGATAATCTGCACTAAACAGCAAGCCGCGCGTCCGACATAGGTTGTTTTTTCAAAAAACGGTTAATGCTGTAGCATAAAATCGCGAATCAGGTTTACGGTGGTTTTACCAAAATAAGTGTTTCGGCATCGAGACCTGCAGCGACGAACAATTCGGGGGTCTTATCTTCGGGGATTGACTCCAAAAGTAGCGCCGCCTTTGCTTGATCATACGCCCGTCGCACGGATAACCCAAAGCCGATTGCAGAATAAAACTGAGCCGCAAACACTCGCGCGGCCTCATCGCCAATCGAAGTATTCATTCCGATTGCGGCTGGAATATGCTGCACAACAGCTTCCGCCTGTTCGCGAGAATAACAGGTATTAAAGAAAACGAGTTGGATGTCGCCCGATGCTGCCGCCATTGTTTGAACGATAGCTTCCTTGCTCACAAGCTTCGTGCCGCCGCTCTGATTCTGAAAGACAATCTCGCTTTGGTCTGAACCGTGTCCGCTGAAATGGACGATGCGGGGTTGGTATTCATTGATAGCCTGGAGAACATCTAAAGGCCGGACTGCCCAACACGACTCCAGTTTTACCGCATCGCGATGCTCTGACCTACGAATCATCTCTGCGATGGCTCGCGCTTCTTCATCCAAGCGAAGCTGTGGTTGGTCGAGGGGGTTTGAGGCCATAAACAAAACCACGATTTGTTCCGGCAACTGTGCCAAGTGCTCCAAAGCTGAAAGTGTATGCTGATGTAGAACATCATGATGCGTGAGCTTGCTTGTGATTTGTCGCATCCTCTGTTCGCTTTCCATCAAGCGCCGCTCTTCCACTCGTTGCCGGTCTCTTTGCTCGCGTTCCTCATCACGTGCTTGGTTCTTCAATGCATCATTGAGGCGCCCTTGTTCCCGTGCAATTTTGTCTTCAATGTCTGCGATCTTCTTTTGCTCACGTGCAACCTCTTCTTGGTAGCGTTGTACATCGCGAAGATACGAATTAATTGAAGAGGTGCTTGATGCACGATTTGCAGACTGGACTGCATTGTTGGCCTTCCGCTGCGCGTCAGCAATCCGGCTTGCAACAGATCCCTTTTCCCTCTGGAGTCGAGCAATATCTTGTTGATGTTGCTGCGCTTGTCGTCTGTAGTGTTCGCTACTCATAATGTGACCTGCCCCGCCAGCAGGCGCGGCAGCAGCAGGTCGCGCGTCCGGCGGAGGTTTTGGATTTGGAGGCCGATTGTGGCTATCAGCGAGAACAGAGGCGCGACACGCTGGCGGAAGAGTGAACGGAGTGGCTCGGGTGGAATGACCCGCTGGGTCTTTGCGATGTATTCCGTCCACTTGAAATTCGAGATGCCGGTGGACTGAACCTGGAACTGCTCAATCTCACCGGATTCGTAACCTTCGAGAAACGAGATGTAGAGGAGCTCAGAGCCGTAACCCGTAGCATCGGGGCGGACGCGCTTACAGAAGCTCGCGCAGATGACAGAATCGCCGCCAAGAGCGGAGAGAAGTTCAGGGGTAATCAACAGCGTCCGCCCGACTGACTGACCTTTACTGCCGCCAGAAACCTCAAAGACAATGTCACCGGTTTGAAGACGGCGGGTGCGGAGGTTGGAGGCGGTATGGAAGCGATGCGGGACATTGGCGACTTGGCTGCTTCGTGCATCAGGAATGTCCGTGCCACGAATCACCCAGGCGGGTTCGGTATAATCATCTTCTTCGGTTTCTTTGCCCCAGCCGCCGCCGATATGGTCTGCCATCAATGATTCCAGCGACTTCACCTCCCACCCCATGGGGATCTCGCCGAGGGGCGACGGCACCCGCTTGACCTTTTCATGGCCGGGGAAGCGGAAGTTGACGAACCACTCGCGGTAGAGGGCGCGAGCCATGGTCTCCAGAATCTTGATCCGCCGCTGGCTGTTCTCGATCAGCTCGTCGTACGCCGACAGGATGCCCGCAATCCGCCGCTGCTCGGGGAGAGGGGGAAGGTTGATTTCGAGACAGGGAATATCTTCCAGTCTCATGTGCTCAACCGTCGACCCCGAACCAAAGCTACGAATCTGTCCTTGGAGGTCTTCGCCTAATAGAGAATAAAGCAAGAAATCAGCGTCCAGTTTTTTCGGGTCTGGCCGAAAATGGTAAAGACGTTGACCGAGAAAGATGAAGTCATTGGTGCGAAGTTTACCTACTTCTCCCAGTGGTGCTTCGCGGGTCAAAATCACATCACCCTTTTTCGGAACAAGCCGGCGAGTCCACTTCGTGTAGGTCTCTTCGGTGACATAACGGACGTTCTCCGTATCAATGAAACCGTTTCCGACGTTCGTCGTTCGTATCATTTTAAACGGTGTCGGTTCGCTTAAGACGGGTGCTGTACGATTTACACAATCGACATGTGTCTCACATAACTCGACGATAGGCACGCGGTTCCATAATGTGGCCTTGGCTCCCATCGTCACGCCTCCATAATTTCTGTGACGTTGCAGACGACGGGCATCCGTTCGCGGAACGCGACGCTAAGGCGGGCACAACTCATTTGCAACCGTCCTGTTTCTTCCGCTTGGGCGGGGGTGGCAGTTGCTTGACGGCCCGGTCGAAGTCGCTGCTGGCAGCGTCCGTTTCGGCGATGCGGCGGCGGTTGAACTTGTCATACTCGGCTTCGGCAAGCTCCGTGGCCATTTGGTGGGAGATTTTGCCGGCGTGGCCCAGGATGTCGCGGTCGTTGATAGTGAGGAAGGCGTGGAGCTTGGTGATCCAGTCGCGCATGTGCATGGGCACGCGGCGCATGGCCTGGCCTTCGGCAAAGACGAGGTATTGCTCGACCAGGTTGTTCAGCGCGGCGAGCTCCCCGGCGTCGAGGTAGTTCTTGGCGATGGCGACATCGTCCTTGCGCACCTTGGCGCCGCGCCAGTTGGTGAGCCCCATGTTGGGCTTGGCGGAGTCCGCACGGGCATGGATGATCTCCGCCGCAGTCTGGCCGGTGATGGCCCAATGCAGCTTGTTCTGCACGGTCTGGAAGAACTCGATGCTCTCCGGCTGGGTGGGGTCGTAGTCAATGCTGGTGGCGTAGATGTCGGTGATCTTCTGGTAGAAGCGGCGCTCGGAGGTGCGGATGTCCTGAATGCGCCGGAGCAGTTCGTCGAAGTAGTCGAACGGCTGGTCGGGATTCTTCAGCCGTTCGTCGTCGAGGATGAACCCCTTGACGATGAATTCGCGAAGTTTCTGCGTGGCCCAGATGCGGAAGCGGGTGGCGACGGCGCTCTTGACGCGGTAGCCGACGGAGATAATGGCGTCGAGATTGTAGAAATCGACCGCCCGAGTGACTTGGCGCTGACCCTCGCGGCGAACTAACAAGAATTCCTTGTGAGTTGCCCCGCGTTCCAGTTCGCCCTCCTGGTAAATGTTTTGCAGGTGTAGGCTGACGTTTTGCTGGGTCGTCTGGAACAAATCGGCCATGTGCTGCTGGGTCAACCAGACCGTTTCATTCTCCAGACGGACAGAGATTTTCACCCGCCCGTCTTCGGTGGGATAAACGAGGAACTGCCCCTTGCCGGGGGGATTGGTATCGTCGGGAGTATTCATGCTTCCAGGATCTCCGCGACATTGCCGGCGATGGTGGCCTCCAGGTCACGGGCAGCAGCGTTGAGGGTTTCGAGTTCCTCGTTGAGTTCTTCGAGCTGTTCCTTGAAGTCCTCGTCGCTTACCGCTTCGCCGGGCTCGACGCCCACATAGCGGCCGGGGTTGAGCGACCAGCCCTGGGCCTCAAGCTCCTTCAGTGTCGCCGCCTTGCAGAGTCCGGGAATGTCGCGATAGCGCAGTTTTGCGTCGCCATAGGGGGCCGCCGCCTCCGCGACCAGAAGAAATTCCTGCTGATACGGGGCATCGGGGGCACGGTCTCCCGCCGCAGCCACGCCGGCGCCGAACAGTTCGCGCAACTTCGCCTTTGCCTCCTCGCCGCCCAAGGTGACATCCACGGGCTCGCCGCGGTACAGCCGCACCACATTGGCGAGGAATCCGATTTGGGCGGGCGCCCAGTCGCGATGGGCGCGGTCGATCTGCCGGTAGATGTGCCGGGCGTCAATGAACAGCACGGTGCCGGCCCGCGGGCTCTTGGCCTTGCCCTTGTCGAAAAACCAGAGCGTGCACGGCAGCGTCACTGTATAAAACATATTGGGGCCGACGGCGACGATCACGTCCACCGCGCGGCTGTCGATGAGCTGGCGCCGGATTTCCTGCTCGGACGAGCGGGCGTCGGAGGCGGAATTTGCCATCACGAAGCCGGCCCGGCCCGCCGGATTGAGCGCCGAGTAAAAGAGCTGGATCCACAGGGTATTGGCGTTGTCAGTGCGCGGCAGGCCGAAGGGGAAGCGGCGCCCCGGCCCCACCATGTCCTTAAGCCGTTCCTTGTCCACCGCATTGACGTTGAACGGGGGATTGGCCAGCACGAAATCAAAGCGGCCGGTGGCATCGTGCGGGTCGTCGTAATAGCTGTTGACGTTGCCGCCGTGGCGGATGTCGCCCTCCAGTCCATGCACCGCCAGGTTCAGGCGGCAGAGGCGGCCGGTTTCGTCGGTCTTCTCAACCCCGCAGACGGCGAGTTCCGCCGCCGGATTCTTCCGGTGCTCCGCCACAAAACGGGCGGACTGGACGAACATGCCGCCCGACCCGCAGGCGGGATCAAGCACGCGGCCGTGGTAGGGCTCGATGACCTCGACCAGCAGGCGCACAATACTGGCGGGCGTGTAGAACTCGCCCCCCTTCTGGCCTTCGGTGCGGGCAAACTCGCCGAGAAAATATTCATAGATGCGGCCAAAGGCGTCATAGTCCGCACTCGCGGGAATCTCGGACACCTTTTTGAGCAGTTCCTTGAGCAGCGTGCTGGTAAACAGATTGTAAGTCTTGGGCAGGACGCCGGCAAGATGCGGATTCTGCTTCTCGATCTCGCGCATGGCGGCATTGACCTTGGCGCCCACATTCTCCGCCTCGGGCAGATGCAGCAGATGGTCGAACCGCGCCTCGGTGGGCAGGTAGAGAATGCCGTCGGCATGATAGGCCGCCGGTTCCTCCACACGCGAGCCGCGCCGCGAGGACGCACCCGTTTTTTCCAGCTTGGCGCGCTGGGCGGTGAACCGGACCTCGGCAAAGCGGAGGAAGATGAGCCCCAGAATGGGCCCAGAATATTCCTGCGGCTTGAGCCCGGAATTGGCGCGGAACTGGTCGGCGGTGTCCCACAGACTTTTTTCAAGCGTGGTAGAGGCCGTGTCTTTTTCGGTCGGGGCAATCCAAATCATACGTATCAGGCCGTCATGAAGCGCTTATATACAGGGTTAAGGTAAGCACTAATGTAGACCATCACCGTGCGGGGAACAAGAGAAAGTACCGCCGGGGGGCGCATGTCCGTTCCGTCGGGGCTTCTCTTGCGGTGCGCTGCGCGCAGAGTATCCATCAAGAATTCACAAAAAACGCAAAAACAACGCGATCCCGATTCCGACCCCGACCTCGACCCCGAGGGCCTTCCTCATCCTCGTCTACCACGGCACCCCCCTCCACGGGCGACACGCCCGTGCCTACAGGAACCCATTTCCCTCTTCTGTAGCGGCGCCTGTGCCAGACGCCCCCAAATGACCACTCCCCGCGCGTCTGGCACAGCCGCGGCTACAGCGGAACACCGCAAAAGGGGCTGCCGCCCCCGTGTTCCCCTCGTCTCAAAACGACACACCCGGGATGTGCCGCTTCGGCACGCCGCACCGGCTGCAGAAGGGCTTTTCGGTGCGGTTTTATAAAACATAACATGCTGTGCAGCAAAATATTATTGATTAAAATCGAAAACTTTGGCAATCCTTTTGCTATTTCCCTGGCGCGACACGTTGGTGCGCACGCCGGACCGGCGGCGGAACGCCGGCAATGCCTAAACCCTTTATCTGGAGGTGATATCCCATGATGATCCTGCCATCCATCAACCGTCTCACCCGAACTCCATGGGAAAGCATGGAACGCGACATGCGCCGCCTGCTGCGGCATCTTGACGAGGCTCCGGGGGCCGAGTTTCCACCGGTCAACATCTGGAGCAATGCGGAGAAGACCTACCTGACCGCCGAGCTGCCCGGCATCGACCCCGAAAAATTGGAGATCACGGTGCAAAACAACACCGTCACCCTCCGCGGCTCCCGCGAACCGCTGGAACTCCAGGAAGGGGAGGAATGGCTGCGCCGCGAACGCCAGACCGGAAGCTTTGTGCGTTCGTTCGGGCTGCCGTTCAATGTCGACCCGGACCAGGTCAGCGCCCGTTATGAACACGGGGTGCTGACCGTGACCCTGCCCCGGGTTGAAGAGGAAAAACCGCGCAAGATCACCATCAACGGCTAAATCGAAAGGAGGCCATTGCCATGTTGAATGCAGTGCAACAGAAGGAGCCCCACGCCCCGGAGACCGCCGCCCCCGCGGCGGAACGGCGGGCCTTCCTGCCGGCGGTGGACGTGGTGGAGACCGCCACGGCGTTCATGGTCGTCACCGACCTGCCGGGAGTTGAGGAATCGGCGGTGGACATCGCCATTGACCGCAACCGGCTGACCCTGCGGGCCCGGCGCGCGGCCGAAACCCCCGCCGGTGCGGAACTGACCTACCAGGAATACACCCCCGTGGATTATGAACGCGAGTTCACCCTGGGGGACAAGATCGACCGCGACCAGGTCAAGGCAACGCTCAAGAACGGCGTGCTCCGCCTGGTCCTGCCGAAGACCCGTGAACAGCAGCCGCGGCGCATCGCCGTCGCGGCCGGCTGAACGTCGCCCCGGCGCTCGCCACACCCCAGCCCCCCGCCCCGCCCTTCCCGGCGGCCGGCGGGGGGCCGCTTTTTTTCAGGGAACGGACGGACGGTCAGTTTGGGGCGGCCGGGCCGCGGGCCACCGTCACCGGCGCCAGGCCGACCCGCCGGTGAAAGGCGCGGCTGAAGTAGGAAAGGCTGTGGAAGCCGCTCTGCCGGGCCGCCTCGGCCACCGTCAGGTTCGAACCGGCCAGCAGCCAGCGGGCGTGCTCGATCCGGGCGTTCAACAAGTCGGCCAGCGGACTGACCCCGAAGAATTCGCGGTACAGCGCGGTGAAGCGGGTCGGGCTCAGGTGCACCTGGGCGGCCAGGCCGTCGACCGGCCACTCCTGGAGCAGGTCCCGCCGCATCCGGAAACGGAGGGAGAGGAAGCGGTCCCGCAGCTCCGCCCGGCGCGGCGTCAGGGCCGGGCCGCCGGCCTCCGCCAGCTGCCGCGACAGCTTGAGCAGAAACCATTCCAGCAGCAATTCCACGGCGCGCTCGTCCCCGCCCGGCGCGGCGCGCAGCGCCTCCTCGCGGATCTCGGTGAGCAGCGGCGCGATAAAGTCGGTGCGCCGCGGCCGCAGGGCGGTGGACAGCGGCACCCGGTAGCGCGCCACCAGCCGCCCGAAGCGCGGCCCGCCGGCATTGAACCAGTCGTTGCCCAGGCCGGTGTTGTGGCCGCGGAACCACTGGGGGTCGCGCGGGCCGTACAGCACGCAGGTGCCGGCGGGCACGGTGCGGACGCCCTCCCGCAAGCGCATTTCCGTGGGCGCCAGCACGTGCAGGAACACGTAGACCCCGAAGCCGTGCGGGCGGTCGATGGTATGGGCGCGGGAATGCCAGTAGCCGACACCGATGTTTTGGAGCATGGACGCCATCGCCACTCCTGCGGCAGGGCGGAAGCATTCAACAAATCAGTTGTTTAAGTCAAATAAACCGTTGTTTTGTGTATTTGCAAGCCTTTTTATAATGCTATTATAGGGCAAGTAATCTCAAGCCACAAAACAGCATGACCGCCAAAACCACCAAGGAGTCTCCCGCCATGAAAATCGCCTTCATCGGAGCCGGCAGCTTCATTTTTGCCCGCAAGCTGGCCGCCGACCTCTGCACCTATGCCGACCTGCCGGCCGTCGAGCTGGCGCTGATGGACATCGACGCGGCGCGGCTGGCGGTCACCGAACAGATCATCGGCCGCTTGCTGGCGCAACACCCGCGCCCCATCCGCGTCACCGCCACCACCGACCGGCTGACGGCCCTCGACGGGGCCTCCTTCGTGGTCGCCATGTACGACCCCGACGGCCTGGACGCGCGCCGCCGCGAAGTGATGACCTGCATCGCCCACGGGGTGCCCACCGCCATCGGGGACACCCTCGGCCCGGCCGGCGTGATGAAGGGGGTGCGCACCGCCACCCTGACCCTGGCGATCGCCCGCGACATGGAACGGGTCTGCCCCGGCGCCCTGTTCATGAACTACGTCAACCCGATGGCCATCAACTGCTGGATCGTCAACGCCGGCAGCAAAATCCGCAGCGTCGGCATGTGCCACGGCCTCGAGCACACCCGCACCCTGCTCGCCGGGTTCCTCGGCGTGCCGGACCACGAACTCGAACTCGACGCGGCCGGCATCAACCACATGACCTGGATCCTCGGCATCCGCCACCGCGGCGCCGACGCCTATCCCGCGCTGTGGAAGCGGCTGCCCGAGGTCCGCCACATCGACCCGGTGCGCTTCGCGGTGATGGAGGCGACCGGCTATTTCGTCACCGAAAGCAGCTTCCACACCGCCGAATACCTGCCCTACTTCCGCACCCATTTCAAGCCGCTCCATGTTTCCGGCGAGCATGAGCCGGGCTACAACAGCGGCATGGGCTACTGGGGGATCGAATGCATCCACCCGACCACCCCGCAGGGCGGCACCATCGAGCCGTCGGTGCCGCTGGGCTGGGACATCCATGTCTACGAGCGCATCCACGCCAAGACCTGGGACCGGGTGCAGGAGCAGCTGCTGCGCGGCGACGCCGTGGAGCTGAAACTGAGCGAGGAGTACGGCACTCGCATCATCCATTCCCACCTCACCGGCACCGCGCGCACCCTGAGCCTGAACGTGCCCAACCACGGGCAGGTCCCCAACCTGCCGGACGGCGCCACCGTCGAGCTGCCGGTGCTGGTGGACCGGGACGGCCTGCATCCGCAGGCGCAACCGCCGCTGCCCGAGCCGTGCGCCTCCCTGTGCCGGCGCAATATTGAGGTGCAGAGCGAAGTGGTCCGCGCCGTGCTGGAACAGGATCCGCGCGCCGTGTTCAACGCCATGCTGCTCGACCCGCTGGCCGGCGCCTCCATCGACCTGCCGCAGATGCGCGTGCTCTACAACGCCCTGCTCACCATCGATGCCGGCATCCTGCCGTCCTGGCTGGCCAACGCCCGGCGCTGAATGACCTTCCGGCAAACTGAAGCGATTTAGGGAACGGCCACCAGCCGGTCGAGGAACCGCTCCAGCCAGTGATGCAGTTCGGGCACCCGGTGCAGGCCGCCGCGGATCTGTTCCGCCGTCTGCACGAACGGGCCGCCGGCGCGCAATTCCCCGCCGAACTCGCCCAGCATCGCCTCAATCGTGCCGGCGCCATACTCCAGGTGGAATTGCAGGGCGACCGCGCGGTCGCCCCACAAAAAGGCCTGGTTGGCGCAGGCCGTGCTGGCGGCCAGCCGGACGGCGCCCGGCGGCACGGCAAAGGTGTCGCCGTGCCATTGAAACACGGTCAGGGTGTCCGGAAAGCCGGCGAACAGGCCGTTTCCCGACGGCGCCGGGGCGCACAGGCTGACCGGATGCCAGCCGATCTCGCGCCAGCGGTTTTTCGTGACCGGCCCGCCCAACACCTCGGCCATGAGCTGGGCGCCCAGGCAGATGCCGAGCACCCGCTTGCCGCCGTGCAGGGCGGCCTTGAGCCAGGCCTTTTCCTGGCGGAGCCACGGGTGCTCCGCCTCGTCGCCAACGCTCATGGAGCCGCCCAAAACCACCGCCAGATCCACCCCGGCCAGGGGCGGCAGCGCCTCCCCCGCATGCAGGGCGGTGCGGGTCAGGCGGTGGCCGCGTTCCCGGGCCCAGTCGGCAATGTGGGCCGCATCCTCGACCGGCAAATGCTGAAGGACATGAATGTTCATGGGGGTCTGCTTGGGTTAGGCTGTAGGCTGAAGGTAATTAATTCTACGTTGTTACATTCTCGATAGTGTGTGTTCGTCGTCGTGGTCGTTTCTCGTCCTCGATTCGATCACGACAACGCACACGATAACAACAACGATTTTCAATCTAACAAAGTAGAATTAAGCTCTCTTCGCTAACGCGGCATAACGTAGCACTGGGAGGCGGGACGCCACCGTCGAGCTGCCGGTGATGGTTGTGGACCGGGACGGCCTGCACCCACGGGCGCAGCCGCCGCTGCCCGACCGCAACCCGCGTCACTCCGCCTCCGGGCCATGCCTCCCGTCCGCATGTGCCGGAGGGTTCCCGGCCGGGGCCGCGCCCGGCGCGGCGGGCGCCGCCAGTTCCAGCAGCAACAGCCCGCGTTCGCCCTCCTCCCACCGCCGGCCCACTTGTTCGTTCCCGGTGGCGGCCAGCGCCTTTTCCGCGTCCTTCGCGGGCTTGCCGGGCCACCCGCCTCCCGTCACCCGCACCAGCCGCGTCACCGGCTCGTAG
>Ga0265297_10004323_pt1 | contig 23461 bp, 13 predicted proteins | sample Munlanlwell13791_FD_192502 | JGI IMG/M metagenome (GOLD analysis project Ga0265297, IMG submission 192502) | Leachate microbial communities from a municipal landfill in Southern Ontario, Canada - Leachate well 137-91 | ecosystem: Engineered > Solid waste > Landfill > Unclassified | place... | reverse complement strand
CATAATATTCCGGAGCCACGATTCCGTTTTTAGTGATATAACTGCAATTGATTCCTTTGAACGACAATCCGGCAATATCGAGACATCGGTCCGCGAGCACTGTAAACTCAAGCCCTGAGCCATTTTTGACATCGAAGGCTTTCACCCCGTTGGCTTTCCCGCCAGTAAGGGTATATCCTTTAATTCCAAATAGCTGGCTGAAATCTCCAACATATTTGAGTAGCTCTCTTTTGTTAATTTTTTTTGTTGTCATCTTTTTTTAGTTTTATTTAATCCCAAGTGTAACTATTTCGTGTGGTTTCAGTTTGATTTGGATTGATTTACCTTCAATTTCTGGCGTTGTTGCATTTTCAAGGGGAAACTCAATCAGGTTAAGTCGCCGGACCGATTTAGCCGTAACCGGCAAGTTAATCGTGGCCACTGTTGCCTTTCCTTCTATCTCAACTAATCTAACGATAAGCTCCTCTCCTTCTTCTGACTGCTTCACCCCAGTCATTGCAACGTTTGACGGAAACACCGAGAAAAACGACGCTTCTTCGGGGCGTGATGCATGATTTTTCGCGAGTGCTAAAGATGGTGGTTCTGCTGCATAAACCGGCACGTTAAAGTCGTCACCTTCGGCCCATACCTCACTTTTCCAATCATCGGCGTGAGGATAAAGGGCATAGCTAATGTTAAATTTCCCAAGATTGGGATAGATGTCCGGATCGCCAGCTGACCTCATCAATGTGAGTCTTAATTCGCCATTATGAAACGAATGGCCGTATTTAGTTTTATTCAAAAGTGCAATACCCGTTTTCCCATCTGTTACATCCACCCACTTTTGCGCAGGAACCTCCTGACCATCATTCGGTTCTGCTACAATTCCATAATCATTCCGATGTTTTACAGATTCAGCAATCTCTTTACCTCCTATTTTCCCATTGGCAGGTCTTTCAACAATATCAAACGGAACCTGGCAATAAAACCTTGGATCTTGAATTGCCAATGGGAAAACGGCCCTTAACATAGGTGAATCGGTTGAATCACTTCCTGTTTCGAGCCAGTGGACTTCCATATCGTATGAAATCCGGGGATAAGAACGATAAATATAAGCACGTTCAATAAATCTCGATTTACCCCAGGTTTTAACAGTTTCAATACAGGCCCTTACCGGTCCGTTTTCAACGACCTTCACACTTTTAACATTTGTAACATCCTCTATTGTAACATTTTTATTCAGCGCCCACGATTTCATTCCTCCTTTTTTATCTTCCAGGAACATTCGTAGGGTGTTAAGTTGCCCCCCCTTTTTCACACATTCGGTATTGGTACGCTTGTCAAACAGACTTACGATACCACCGGTTTTCAGGTCAATTTTAATCTTGAAAAAATCGGTATCAAACGTGTTGTCATTAAATGGAATAGGTTCGTTATATGCTCCCGATTTGGTCACATCTACATAGAACGTTTTATAACCACCAGCCGGCAAATTATCGACAATAAACTGAACTTTGGAAGTAAATCCCGGCGGCGTCACTTTCGCCCATACGATTTGGGCAGGATAGCTCTTTCCTGAACCGTCGCGAACCAATACCGTTGGAACTTTTCCCTGTCCTTTATCGATCGGGTTGATATTTTTCGAGCCATAAAAATTTACCCAGCTGTTTACCTTGACAGAAACAGGTTCTGTATGCGAATAGACACTTGCCTCAACAATAGTTTTTCGGGAGGTAGGATGAAGATTATAAGCTACAACGGGTTGCCCCATGTCGGTTCTAAATTTCACCTCATCGGCCATCTTACGGAAGGCATTATCGCGTAAATCAGTCGATTTGCGCAGTACGTCAGCATAACGGCCAACAGCTTCCTTATTGGCCTCGTTAATAGCTGAACCGGGCAGGATATCGTGAAATTGGTTAAAAGCTACCGTTGTCCAAAGATCCCGAAGTTCATCGGCAGGGTATTTATCGCCGTTCAGCCAGCGGAGTGTATTAAAAAATTCGCTACTGTAAAGAGAATTCTCGCAATTCCGGTTCCCTTCCTTAATATCTGAAACATTGGAATAACAACCTTCGAAAATGAATTGCATCTCACCGTAATGGGTCGGCCGGCCACTCATCTCTTTGGAAATTTTACCAAAAAAATCACCGGCAGTGGTAAATTTAACGGCAGGATAGCCGGGTGTTTTGTCCAGCTGATGAACCATGTCGATATTTGCACGGGTTGGACCTCCGCCATGGTCACCAATGCCGGTTATTTGCAATAACCGATGTTTATCCGGAGTGATCTTTTGTAATTCATCCTTAAGTTTCGGCGTGATATCTCCGTTGTAAGTATCATTTGCATAACACAATACTTTTGAAGAATCACTCCCCACCCACCAAAACGAACCTTTAAATGGTTTACAACGGTGAAAATAGAAATAATCACAACCAGCTTGCTTCAGAATTTGGGGCATCTGCGAGATATGACCAAAATTATCGGGCAACCAACCTATGTGTGCCATTTGTCCGAAACGGCTTTGGAAATAGCGCTGACCCAGCAAAAAGGTGCGGCTGATCGCTTCACCCGACGAAAGGTTCATATCACCTTCTGTCCACATCCCTCCGGCCAGTTCAAGTCGTCCTGCCTTCACATATTTTTTTACCAGCTCAAACAAGGGAGGATCAACTTTTTCGACAAAATTATAGACCGCAGCCTGACTTTGCAACATAGTGAAATCGGGAAATTCATCCATAAAAGCGACTGTTTGCCGAAGATTGTCATTGGCCATTTTCATAGTTTCAGAATAGGTCCAAAGCCAGTTCATATCCATGTGCGAATGGCCAACAATATGAATAGTATCCCGCGAAAGTGTGGCATTAGTTTTACCTTCGGGGTTTGCATCCCTTCCATCAGCTAAAGACAACAAAGGCAAACACATCGTCCATAGAAAAATTATAGCTAAGGTGTTGGTAAAATGTGTTCTCATAATAGGTATTTTTAAAATTATCCTGTAAAATTAACTATAAAATTTAATGGGGTATCCAATCGTTACCCCATTAAGAAACTGTTTAAAAATTTCCCGTTAGCGAAAATCTGTCGATAGAAAAATCATTTTACATATTCCGTCTTGTCCCCTGCCCGTCGTTGGCTTGTCAGGCGGGCGTACGGGACAAGAGACCTGCACGTTTTCAATCATTCTACCGACCTTTGGTTCCTCCGGAACTCAAAAACAAATTTTAAACAGTCTAAATTATTCCTATTATTTAAGCTTGATAACTGTCTTTTTTCCTGAATATTTGATTGTTTTTGGAGCAAGCGAAGTTTCAATTCCTGCGCCTGACTTTTCTTTCACAATCACAACCTCAAACTTCCGGTTATTCAGCACGCCAGGAAATTCTCCTTTTCTATCGCTAACAGTAAGTTCTTTTTTTGCATCGTCCCAACTAAACGTGATGGTTGAATACAGCCCCTTTTCGTAATTGTAGTTGTCAGTTTCGTCTTCGTACAAGGTGAATTCACCATTGGCGCCCGGGTAAACACGAATTACGAGGTCATCCCATTTTTTCTCGGCAGCATATTGAACTTTTGGTCCCCAAGGCAAAATCGAACCGGCTTTTATATAAAGAGGCGTAATGTCAATTGGAGCTTCTTTTTCAACTTTCTGACCGCCTTTCAGCTTTTCGCCCGTCCAGAAGTCATACCAATCTGCTCCTTCCGGCAGGTAAACTTTACGGCTTTTTGTCTTGCTGAAGTCGGCTGAGACCTTATCGTTCGTTTCGCTGGTATACATGGGATTAACAACCGGGGCAACCAGAATTGAACTTCCAAACAGGTATTCATCGGTTATATTCCGAACCTTCTTGTCTGACACAAAATCGAGTGGCAGTGCGTTCAGGAACGAAGCCGACTGACTGGTAACCTGCCAGGCCGTTGAATAAAGATATGGCAACAAACGGTAGCGCAGGTTAATGCCTTTCTCAATGGCATCGAATGCCCAACTGCCATGGTCGCCAAACTGGTAGATTTCGCGTGGAATGTCGGTTCCGTGCGAGCGCATCATAGGGGTAAAAGTTGCAAACTGTAACCAACGAACGTAAAGTTCCTGAAACTGTGGGTTTTTAGCGCCGCCGTCTTTCACGTAATGCCCCGCAAAAAACCCGCCGATATCACCATTCCAGTAAGGTATGCCTGTCATCGAAAAATTAAGCGCGGCTGGTATCTGTTTGCCCAGTGTTTCCCAGGTTGATACCACATCGCCCGACCAGGTATTTGCGGCATTCCGCTGCTGTCCGGCAAAGGCTGACCGCGTCAAAAGGTAAACACGTTTATCGGAGGTTGTCGCCCGTTGATGGGTGTAAACTCCACTTGTATGCACCAACGGGAAAGCATTGATGACCGACTGATACGATCCCAGATAGGTGGGCTGTTCAAAATCTTCATCTTTTATGTTAATGTGGTCGGGCTCCGACGAATCGAGCCACCAGGCATCAAATCCTTTGGAGAAAACACCTTTGTTCAGGTAATCCCAATAAATATCGCGGGCAACCGGATTGTACGGATCGTATGGTTTTGCGCCTGAATTTGGTGGCCAGGTATCGAAGTCGATCAACATCTTCTTTTCTTTAAATTCGGCGTACTGTTTGGTCAGTGGGCCAAATCCGGGCCAGGCAACAATAGTCACATGGGCGTTCATTTGGTGTATTTTATTTACCATTCCAACCGGGTCAGGATGGGTTTTTGGGTCAAAACTCATCGAGTTCCAAACGCTGTCACGGCCCCAGTACTGCCAATCCTGAATGATCCCATCTAGTGGTACTTGTAAAGCTCGATATTTTTCAACCACTCCAACCAGTTCTTCCTGCGTTTTGTAGCGTTCTTTCGATTGGAAATAACCAAATGTCCAAAGTGCCATCATTGGCGATTGGCCTGTCAGGGCACGCATTTGGGCGATTACACCTTTTCCGCTTCCGCCCAACATGAAATAGTAGTCGGCACAATTTCCGAGTGATTCGAAAGAGGTTTCCTGTTGATTGTCGGTAAAGGTTGTTGCGGCGTAGTTATCCCAGAAAATGCCATATCCTTTTACCGATAAAAAATACGGGATGCAGACTTTCATGTTTTCATTCTTCAAAATTATGCGTTGGCTCCGTTGCATCAGCTTGTTGTTTTGTTGCTGGCCCAATCCGTATATCGCCTCATTTTTGTCGAGAACAAAAGCCTGACGGGCAAGGTACGTCGGTGTTTTTACGTCCATCGTCGGGGTAAACTGCATCCCAAAGTCTTTTTCAGTAAAAAGTAGTTTCCCGGCCGTATCGGTGTAGGTTATTTTCCCTGTTTCAAGGTTTATGCCGACAGTTAAAGCTGAGCTGCTCAAAGTAACGACCTGCCCTTTTTGGTTGATTTTTATATCCGTTTTTTCGGGTATTTTAATTACCGATAGGCTGTTTTTATTAACCGTGGTTCCTTCAGGATACTTAAAAATCCGAACGATTTCCGGAGAATAAAAGCGGATTTCGGTTGAGACAGCGCTTGCGGTCATCCGCACTCCCGATTCCACTTTTTCATAAGCCTGTGAATAAAGGTTCTGTGCCGCAAAAAGCAGCATCAGGAAAAATAAAAGGTTAGTCTTTTTCATTATCTTGATTTTTGATTTGTTTCGAAATTTCCTCCATTAATGTTTAACAACCATCTTTTTACTGAATAATCAATTACTTTAATGATTTATTTATATTTATATCAATTTATTGTTTTGTAAATTTCTGAACTTCCAGTGAGTTATTTTTTAAGTGTACAAGATAAATTCCTTTAGGCAGATCGGAAATATTAATCAGCTTAGTCCCAGTTATTTCAATCTCTTTAACTAATATGCCTTGTACATTGAAAATTTCAACCTGCTGTTTTCCGGCTATTCCGATTAATTCAATAGTTAAAACGTCACCTGCCGGATTTGGGAAAACATTCATTTGCGAAACATTGCTTCTGGGGACGATGACTCTTGTTGCTCCGGTTGGTGTCAATGTCACCAGAACCGCTCCCCATGGCTCAAACGATGCGAGGGGTACTACTACCTCATTATTAGAAACGGTAAATTCGGAATCGACAACCGTTGGTATACTCGTAAGATTACTTGTTTCACTATTGGGTACGCTTTCCACTTTTACATGAATTTTTCCTTCGTTCACGAGCCCGGACATAAGATCAAGGTGTGAGAAGCGCAGTTGGACCCCGGCGTTTGATGAAGTGTAATTACCGAAAACCGCTTTCCCAATTTTACTTACTGAATCGTACCCCGCAATACCGTCATAGTTACTGTCGCCGGTTGTAACAGCATACAGACGGCCGGTGATATCGCCATATCCTTTGTAAGCCCACCAAATAGACCGCGGGTACAATCCGTCTTGGCTTACAAGGCCGTCCAGGCGGGGGGCGCTGCAGTCACTCCCGCCACCGACCTCGTTCCAGCAACTCTTAGCTGCATTGGACACCCCGGCACGTTCCAGAGCGGCAAAATAGAGAATGGCATCGGCTGGTCGCAAGCCGTTCCTCCCATCAGTAGGCGACATGGATTCATTAAGTTCATAGCCGCTGAACGTGAGCCCGTTGTTTGCCGCGAGGGTTCGCATTGAATTTACCAACGTTTCGATGTTGAAGGGTGAATCCATATAGTGCCAGGAGAGTATGTTAGGGATAACATTGTTGGCTTTCACATAAGTTAAATAAGTCTGTAGCCAAGTCGTGTTAAGTTGAGTACAACAACCGCTCGGTCCCACAATAACCGTATTGGGATTGATCGACCGGATAAGCTGGAAGGTATGAGCCCACATGTCAAGATATTGAGACTGACTGCGGCCCCAGAATTGAGCGTTGCTCGGTTCGTTCCAGATGTCAAACTGAAGGTTTTGACCTTTGTTTTTTGCATTTGTGACAATATTCGTAACTGTTAAGTCCCATCGCGTATAATCGCTGTTATCACCCGGGTAAGGCGCTGAATAACCATATGAATCTGACAAGATAAATTCTCCTACTGCGCCGAGCGATTGGATGCGGGGATACAACGCATCTATACCACCGCTACCAAATCCGTTGTCGAAGCGGAAAAACTTGGGTTTGAGGGGATTCACCAGAGCCGATGAAGGAGTTGTTGCCGATATGCCGAGAAGGAATCCGGAAGCCCGATAAGTAACCGGCCCTCTATCAACGCTAAAATCAACCATCACGGTCAATACGGTAGGTTCAATCGTAATTAGCTGGGAAAGCGTATTGTTGGTTTCGTTCGATTCCGCAAAGCGATTGGCGTCATTGGCATTTGCATTGATCGTGTGCACACCATTGGAGATCGTATTTGTTCCGCTACCGATAGTGCCGGATGCTCCTGCGGCCAGTGGACCTGTTAACTCACGGATAAATAACCCACCAGTTTTGGCTTTCGCATGAAGCGTGTTAATACTTAACAGCAAACAAATAACTGCTGTAATAACTGAAAATGACCATACTTTTCTTTTCTGTGTAATATGTCTATTATTTTTCATAATTAAAAAACTTTAGCTTATGATTTGAAATATGTGTTTTTACTCATGAGATACTACTATTAATTTTTTTATTTATTCTTTATAATGACCTTCCCAATACTCTTGTCTGAGGCTTTCAATAGTTTCAAAAATGACATCTATCTTACAGTCTTCCACCTTATCGTCCATATTGATACAACACACTCCGGTTAAATATGGGTAGCCAGAATCTTTCACCAGCTGGATAATGACTGCTTCCAATTTGCTATTAGGACAATCGCTTATTGTTACAGGGTCTAACCTGATATTTAAGAATGTGTTTGACAGATACTTCCTGAGAATTTTCACATCACCACCCCAGCCGACGTCCAGAAAGTCGAGATTCGATATTTTTGCAAAGGTTTCGGCATATCGATGAGGGTCGCTACCGCAATAATGAATGCCGAACGGACGGAACTTCGAACTCCAAACCAGATCTATCGGGAGAAGGAACTCTTCGTATTGTTCTGTGGCAATCATTGTGTGAGAACATTCAGAATGGAGAAAAACCGGTTTTTTGATATGCCTCACATTTCGGTTAACTGAAATGGAACTGGTCCCTGTTTCGTTGGACATGCCCGTAACAAATTGTTCAATAAGCTTAGCAATCTCCAAAAACTGTTTTTTCGTTCTTTCCGCTTCCGTAAAGAAATCCGTAAAGACTTTTTCTCCCACCAAGTCGAGGGCGATGTTCAATACCCCTCCCCAATTTGTGTCGCCCACTATATAACCATATTTTGACTTCAGTTTTTCCTGAAGATATATAAATCGTTTGAACGCGGGACTTTTCAATGCTCTGCTGGTATTTACTTCCAGTTTATCCATTGCAGCAGGTAAAACCTGAGGAGCCGAATCTTCCATGTAAATTACTTTGCAGCCAAGCATTTCAGAAAGTAAGAAGCCCGCAGCATTATGCACGGCCCCGATAAGTGGCAATTTTTTTTTTCTGTCGGTGCCTAATCCGAACCGTCCAAACCTTTCATAGAGCTCTTGCTCCATTTGTTTTTCTACTTCAACACGCTTAAGTGGGTGGTAATAAAAATCTTTATCAAAAACAATTCCGGTATGTTTGTACCACCACGAAGGATGGAAAACAATATCGACTGGCAGTATCTTCGAATTGATAAAACGGTTTTTCTTGTAATTTGTCATAAAATGATTTTATAATAACATCAGGGAGTTTAGGGCCAGCGACGCCGGTGGCAACGAAAGTATTATACCACGTTCTTCTGATTCCGCAAAGCGATTGATGTCATCGATATTAGCCCTAATGGTGTGTGTGCCGGCGGGAATGGTATAGACTCCGCCGCCGATCGTGGCGGAAGCTCCAGCGCCCAGTGGAACTGTTAACTCACAGCTAAATACCCCACCAGTTTTGGCTTTCGCATGAAGCGTGTTAATACTTAACAGCAAACAAATAACTGCTGTAATAAATGAAACTAACCATGCTTTTCTTTTCTGTGTGTAATGTCTGGTAATTTTCATTGTTAAGAAATTTTAGTTTGTGATTTGAAATAAGCATTAGTATCTACTTTAGTGGTTTAGCATTAATCATATTTATTAAATTTTAGAACGATTTAAAGAAAATGGGGAGTTGCGCCCATGTAAAATTTCAGAATTCCTCCGTTTATAATGTCTTGATGACTAATGGAATTCTTCTCATACTTTGCTCCATTCAATTCTATACGCTGTACATAGATGTTTTCATTGGAAAAATTGATTGCTTCAACAGTAAATGTTTTCCCGTCTGGTAGTTTGATAATGCCTTTTTCAAGCTGTGGCGCTCCCAGCACGTATTCGCCTCCACATGGATTGACTGGATAAAAACCCAGGTTCGAGAAAATATACCAGGCAGACATTTGACCGCAGTCATCATTTCCACATAGGCCATCAACAGCGTTGATGTACTTTGTTTTGCAGATTTCGTTCACTAATTCTTGTGTGCGCCAGGGCTTACCGGCCAAAGCATACAAGTAGGCAACATGGTGGCTCGGTTCGTTTCCATGGGCATATTGTCCAATCAGACCTGTAACATCAGACACAAAACCTTGACTTTTTTGAGGACTTTTCAATTTGAAAAGTGAGTCAAGTTTATTCGTAAAGTATTCCTTATCGCCCATCAGATCAATTAAGCCTTCCACATCATGCTGCACATGCCAGGTGTATTGCCAGGCATTCCCCTCGGTGTAATCGCCTCCTGAAGTACTAGCATGTGAAAGGGCAAAACGGTCAAATTGAGTTCTCCACTTACCATGTGAATCTTTTGGCCGCATCAATTTAGTTTCAGGGTCAAACAGGTTTTTGTAAAAATTTGATCGGGCTGTAAAATATTCGTAATCTTCTGTTTTGCCCAAAGCTTTGGCAAATTGAGCGGCACAATAATCATCATAAACTGACTCAAGAGTTCTCGATACAGATTCAACATTCACCAAATCAAAAGGGTAATAGCCGTATTTCATGTAGATATCCCATGCTGAATTCTTATGATTTTCTGTCAGGGAAGTTTTTACAGCCTGGTATGCACGTTCGGCATCAAAGCCTTTGAACCCTTTGAGATAAGCATCAACGATAACCGGAACAGCGTGATTTCCAACCATACAATAAGTTTCACCTCCCCATAAGGCCCAGATCGGCAAAAGACCCTGTTTGTCGTACTGGTGTAACATAGAGTTTACAAACCCATCAACCCGCTCAGGGCTGAGAATGGTATATAACGGATGGGCGGCACGGTAGGTATCCCATAAAGAAAGGGTCGAGTAGAAGGGTTCCTTCTCTGCATCTGCAATATTATTGGGCTGGATGAACAAATGGTACATCGAAGTATAGAACATCGTCTTCCTGTCTTTGTCACCCTCTATATCAACCCGTGACAAGTAGGTGTTCCAGGTGGCTTTTGCTTTCTGGTAAGTTTGGTCGAAATCCCAATCATTTAACTCAGTGATTAGGTTAGCTTTGGCTCCATTAACACTTGTTGAAGACATGGATATTTTCACCATCAATTGTTCATCAGGTTTCAAATCAAAGTCCAGCACATACCGGGGGGCTTTTTCACGTTCATCACTTTTGGGCAGCAAGGCTTTTTTAGTAAACGGTTTACTGAATTTGATCTCGTAATAATAGGTTCGTTCGAGCCATACTCTTGTTCGGCTAAAACCACTTATGGTCGTTTCATCTTCAAAGTTAACTTCAGCGTCCAAAACATGGTCTTTAAGCTGGTCGTTGCTATTTGATAGGGCGCTTTGAAAATCAATCATCAACCTGGCCGTTTTTCCTTCAGGATAACTGTAACGATGCACGGCCACATGGCTGGTTACAGTAATCTCGGCTTTTACACCATAATCGCTTAATAGAACTGAATAATAACCCGGTCTGGCCTGTTCGGCACTTTTATCAAACCTGCTTTTGAACCCTTCGCTGTTAGAGTTGCCCGTAAATGGTTGAATTAGAAGATCTCCAAGATCAATACCCCCAGTGCCGTTTATTCGCGTTTGTGAAAAACCATTAATAAGGGAATCATTAAACTGATAGCCGCCACAATACTTCCAGTTGCAATTCCCAGTTTCAGGACCTGCCTGGATTAATCCAAATGGAACGCATGCTCCGGGAAAACAATGACCGAACTCGGCTGTGCCAACAAAAGGATCAACAAATTGTGTGTAATCAAGATCTTTTGTTTCCTGATTGCCCTGTGAACAGGCAACAACTAAACTTACAGTAATCAAGCATTTTATTCCAATCAGGCAAGTTGGTAAAATGCTTTTTAATTTTCTATCTAAATAAGTTTTCATATTCCCAGATATTTAATTTACTCAAGTTTATCCTTAATGTTCTTAGTCATGTTGGAAATTGGACAATTGTTTAACTACGGCAGGTTCACATTCACTACTAAGTTCAAGAACATTTTTAATCCCGGAAAAATCATTTCCTGATAACTTTATATCAGATGATTTATCTCCTTCAATTCTCAGAAATTTCGAAATTGGAGTAATTGACTGATATCCGGATATGAAAACATTCGTTGACTGTATCAGGCGTAAAAGTGGTTGATCGTTTGACGGTTGGTCAACGGAAAAATTATTAATCCTGATATTGTGGCAGTCATCTAAAAGTATTGCAGGACGTGCATCCGGTGCAAGCAGGTTAAAACGGAAATTTTCGAAACCCATGTTTTTTACATGCCTGACGTATAACCCATAAGCGGGCAGGCTATATCCAAACATCCTATTTTCAGGATATAATTTTTCAACTTCGGGAACTGCTGCAGTCGATTCAACCATAGTTCCGGTACCCTTACAGGTAAAAATTACATCCTTAACGATCACATTCTCGATGTAAAACCCGGGGACTCCACTGATACAACTGGATATTTGACTTTGCGATGTGGCCAAAATGTTGCAGATTAGTATATTTTTCAATGATCCAGTAGGATTTTTTCGGCTTCCAAGCCGCATAAAAATAGGCGTTTGAATTCCCGTCATCGAAATATTGCTAATCGTGATTTGATCCATTATTCCTCCGTCAACCACTTCAAGCGCAATGCCCGAGATTCCGGTAATTGAGTCTGTAACTCCGGTAATATATTTATTCCAATTCCTGAACTTTGATACAGTGGCAGAGTGTAGCACGCAATTACTGATTGAGATATTTTGAAAACCGTGAACAGAACCAGTCCCAAACTTAATCAGATTACAATTTGAAGCCAGAATGCAGTTACTGACAACTACATTCTCGCAGATTTTTTTGCCTTCGCTTTTAAAGCAAAGGGCATCGTCGTCGCAATCAATAGTACAATTCGAAATGATTACATTTCTTGAATCAACATCAATACCATCGTTATTCCAATTGCTATGATTGTATATTTTAACACCATCAACACGAACATTGTCGCTATCAAAAATGTGTAATGCCCAAAATGCCGAATTCTGAAGATGTACATCCTTGATTACCACATTTCTACTACCAAGGCACTCCAAAAGAAATGGACGTAAATCTCCGTTATCACCTTTCTGAAAAATTGAATTGCTACCACTTCCATCAATGGTACCTTCTCCCATGATGGTTACATTCGAAGCGTAATCAATACGAATGAATCCTTTCTTCCCGGAAGCTGTCAAAGGATAGGCACTATCCGAAGCAATTCCCTTAAGGACAGCAGCTTTATCAAGATTAATGGTTACATTGTCTTTAAGGAAAATAGTCCCTGACATATATACCCCAGCTGGAAAATACAATGTGCCTCCGCCAGAAGAAGAACATTGGTCAATAGCCTGTTGAATGGCTTTCGTAGTAGTGGTTTTCCCGTCAGGAACAACTCCATAATCGAGAATGTTAACATCTTTTCCAAAAGCATTCAAACCGATTATGTATATCAATAATAAAAGATATGTTTTCATTTTATATCATTAATTAGATGCGAATCTTTAAGGCGTTCAATTGCTTTTCTCCTATTTGTATTGTATTACTTGATTGATCACGTTTGATATCATGTTATCGTATTTCAATGCTTCATTTACCTGAGCATCCTGACACTACTTAAAAAGAAGCCAGACCATTTTCCAAATCCTCAATGAGATCCTCAACATTCTCAATCCCCACCGAATACCGTATGAGACTTTCAGGTATGCCCAGCAGCCTGCGCTGCTCTACCGAGAGTTCAACATGACTGGTAGTCCGGGGAGGCCCGGCCAGTGTGCTGACCGATCCGAGATGAGCCGCTAAATGTATCAACTTTAGTTTTGGTAAAAACCTTTTTACATCTTCATAATTGCCCTTCAGGGAAAAACTCAGGACCCCTCCAAAACCTGACATCTGCTCCTTTGCAATGGAGTGGCCTGGATGCGTTTCGAGGCCAGGATAAAAAACATCACTTACTTTATTATGAGCTTTTAAAAATTTTGCAATTTCCATCGCCGATGCGTTTTGCCTCTCTATTCTCAACTCTAGTGTTTTCATGCCGCGGATAATCATGTACGCCTGATCAGCTTGAAGACTGGCACCGTTGATTTCACGATACCGAAAGACTTTTTCCACCAGCTCTTTTTTGCCACAAAGAAGTCCACCCATCGCATCGGAATGACCACAAAGGAATTTAGTGGCGCTGTGAATGACCATATCGGCCCCCAGTTTTAACGGATTTTGATTTACCGGTGTAGCGAATGTATTATCCACTACCACGATAGCTCCAACTTTTTTTGCGGCTGCAGCCAGCCTTTTTATATCAACTACCTTAAGCGTTGGATTGGTAGGCGTTTCCAGGTAAAGGAGATCGCACCCGTTGGCAATTTCTGATTCCAGTTGGTACTGATCGGATGTTTCACAAAGCTTAACCTCCATCTTGTAAGAGGGAAGGAATTCCAGAAATAATTTGCTGGTACCACCGTAAGTATCTTTAATAGAGACAACCTTCTTCCCAGGAGCAAGCAGCGCGAACAAGGTATTGCTGATGGCACCCATTCCTGAAGCGAAAGAAGTAGAGGCCTCAGCGTATTCCAGTATCCGGATCTTTTCTTCCAATATGTGGACAGTAGGGTTTGTATTCCTACTATAGATATATCCTTCGCGTTTACCTGTGGCCACATCGTGCCACTCATCAAGGTCATGATAGGCAAAGGTTACACTGTTAACAATGGGAGGGTTTATTGCGCCCATCAAGAACGGATCCGTTTCACCCGCCCATACGGATGCCGAACCTCTTTTGTATTTTGAAAAATCGATATCCATTTAGTTAGTATTTAAGTAATGTTTCGCACTTGAATTTATTGTTTTCAATGTCAGTCAGATAAAAACTCAGGTCCAATTGTGTCGGGATAAACTGATACAGACTCATTAAGCAAATGTGAAAGGTCAATTATTTTTGTTGTCATAATCTATGTTGTTAAGCAAGAAGCTATGTTGTTAAGCTAGAAGGCAATTGTTATTATAAATTATGGATTAATTGCGCCTCATTTTCTGCCGTGACAAAATTTTATTTATTTCAATAAATCATTTTATCCAATTTTCAAAAATATCATACTTATTCTTAGGGGATAAATCAGATATTATATTCAATTTATCTTTTGCTTCTTTGGCTTGATAAGCAATTTTAATTATTTCAATATCCTTATTAATACTTTCAGTATCGGCGTTTTTTCCATATCCATCTGTAACTCCTGCCATAATTAGCTTTCTTGGAGCCAAACTGGCTGCAAGGTCAGGAAGATCGTAGGCTCTAAGGGCTCCAGGAACAACTCCGTGAATAAATGAAGAATCATAAAAATGATTCATTACAATGGATTGATAAGAGGAATAAGGTTCAATTAATGCAATTCTGGTGATATTCAAGTCAAAAGCTGCAGCATGTAATAGTACCGGAGCCATTTCTTTTTTTGCAATACCATAAACCTCACTTATTTCACGATCCTCTTTCAACAACCGGGTGAGCCTTACAACATCACCAGTCCTTATCCCAACGATACTTCTGCCAATAAGTATAGAAGCATACCATATATTATGAGATACGCCTTCTATATATGCATCGCCTTTAAAATCACCTGGTCCCATTTCACCTATTCCAATTAAATCAGGAGCCAGCACCTTGTAACCACGACTGACAAACCATTCCATATCACCGCCTACAGAAGCATCTACTGACTTACCGGAAGGATGAAGATAGATCAGGGCTTTATTGTTTGGCTTAGACGGTATCAACAACAGGTATGGAATAACATAATTACCTTCACCTTTTAAAAAATATTTTTCAATCACATAACCTTCCCTCTGAAAACGACCAGTAAACACGGGTTCATTAATTTCTGTTGGCTTCAGATACCCTGAAAGTTTTTTTGCTGAATTCAATACATCCTGAAGGTGCATCGTGAGATCATTTCTTGAAGTTTGTAAATTAATGACCAGTTTTTCTGCCTCTTTGCGATTTAAACTGAAAATAGTTTCTCCTCCTAGAGATGTTGAAACCTGACCTGTAGGGGTTACCTGCAATTCTTCAGCTGTTAAAGTTTTAACTATCTCATCATTTGAGTTACCGGGATTATTTAAATATTTCTGGAAGAAAGCATACATGGCTTCCCTGTTCTTTTTAGTTGATGCATGAGGAAAATCATCCTCAACCCTGCTGAAGTTGTCCTCTTTCCCATAAGCTTTATAAATGCGCGACACCACATTTTCGGTCTCTTTAGCTCCCTGAATGCTGAACATATCTCTTGTAGTAGTTATCATCAATGTAGGTTTTGGCGCTCTGACCAATAAGAAATCAGAATGATCGATTCCTCCTATGATCTCGTTAAAGAAGTTTTGTTCAGCATCCTGTGGCCCAACAGTCTGAAATAACCTTGTGAAATTGGTTATCCAGCATTCAGGAGCAGCAGCATATATCCGGTCATCCATTGCAGCAATGTATGCAGACTGTGTTCCTCCTCCAGATCGTCCTGTAATTCCAATTCGCGCAGGATCAACTTCATTCCGGGAGAGGAGATAATCGACAGCCCTGATGCCATCCCAAATCATATATCGGGCTAAAGAACTCCCTGTGATAAATACTTGTGATCCGGGATAGGAATGTTCAATTGTTGGCGGGCCGATTGCAGATTTCTTTGTTTCCGGATCGTAATACCCCAGGCGCTCACCCTGTCCAACCGGATCAAATGCAAAAACTATGAAGCCCTTTTTTACCAGATTTAGTATCTGAGTCTGATATCCCCGATACCCATCACCGGAATGTCCGCTACAGTAAATTATAGTTGGAATTTTACTCACTCTTTTTAAGCCAGTTGGTATGAACATTGAGCTTGTGACATAAAATCCTGGTTGGGACTCATAAACAATATGCTCAACCCTATAATCATCCTTATCTATTGTTCTGATAATTTTTGCATTCAATGGAGCTTTTCCAGGGAAAGGGCCCACAATATTCAAAAGTGTTTCTCTAATAAATTTTTGTCTTTGTTGCCAATCGGACAATGAGCTCAATGCATCAATTTTAGCAGCCCGCCGGGCAAGAAGATCATAGGCCTGCCCTGCAATATGATTATATAATGAGTTAGGGGCATTACTATACTGAAGCCAGTTATTCCTTATCACATCAAGTTCATTCTGGGCATTCACCCTGTCATTAGCCAGCAACATGACCAATGCTAAAGTGAAAATGATTTTGAATAAACTCAAATACTTATTAATTACATTGTAAAGCAGCTGTTTCATTTTAATTGAGTTTTAATTTAATTGAGTTTTAATTTGTCGTCAGCAAGGGAAAAAGTTTATTTCCATACGACATTATCATTATTTCTGATGGCATTGGCTGGAAATGGATGTTTGTCGTTGAAAGAGTAGAGTGCTTTCTGATCCTCTATCACAATATTCTTTTCGTTGAGTGTACCGTCAAGGTTCATTGCTTTGGTTACATCAAGTCCAAGGTACTTAGCCAGAAAAGGATAAACTGCAATGCGTTTGTTATCATCGTACCCATGTCTGTCATTTGGAAGATGGACATTCTCAACAAGATTAGATGCGCCATACAATCCGTAAATGTATTTTATATGTGGGTACTCAACTTTTGGGGTGTTTTTTGTCCAGTCATTACCATCCGAAACCAATAACATTGGTCGAGGAGCAGCAAGTGCAGCAATCTCTACATTGTTGGTTTGAAAGTTCTCGCTCTTATGGATGGGCATCCCGCTTTCGCAAACGCAACCGCCAAAGAAATGGGCAGAAACCGATACAGCTACACGGGCATCAATCGCGGTAAGCAGAAAAGTTTGTGTACCTCCACCCGATGCACCTGTCATACCAATTCTTTTCGGGTCGGCACCCATTGAAAGCAGGAAATCAATCCCGCGTATACTGTTCCATGTTTGTAATTTCAGCGATTCGCGATGTTCATGTATCCATCCAAATTCAACAAATTGACCATAACCTACCATATCGTAGGCCCAGACCATTGCACCCATACGCGCCATAGCGGCATAACGTTTTTGCGCTTCTGGCCGATATCGGCCATAATCAGCGGGATCTGACCAATGTCCTTCAGGGCTTAATATGCCGGGAATCATACCTTTTGTATTAATAGGAGTATAAAAACTACCTGTTACATAAACTCCTGGCAGACTTTCAAAAGCAACATTCTGTACCTGGTAGCCATCATAAACACGTTTTTCGCTAATAAAAGGATTAAGTGGACATTTTTTAGGGTATTTCTCCAAGTCGGCGCCTTTCAGAATTTGTGTCCGGATCTGTTTTGCATGCTTTTTCCAGTCTTCTTCCGTAGTGTAAGTCTGTCGCATCTTTTCGAGAAACGCTTTGCCTTCAGCCTCCGTCCAATGATATCCCACGCAAAGCATCGATTCTGGCTTCTTATCCTGATTTTTATTTTTTGTGTTTAGCGATGTACAAAAAATAAACAAGCCAATCATGGTTACGCCGATCAGAAAAGTGGTTTTTTGATTAGATTTAGTTTGCATATTCAATTAATTAAGATATTTGTAAATTAAGTAACTTCATTAGTTTTCACTGTTGAAGTTAATCAGTTGATTTTAAAAAAAAATTACTTACCAGCCAAGGTTTTGCACAAGGTTCTTGTTTATGAACAACTCTGTCTCTGGAATAGGATACAAATACATCTTGTCATTCCAAACGCGTGTTTCAACTACTTTTGGGGTATAGGTTATTACGCCGGTGACAGGGTCCCTTGTCAGGTCAACACCTTTAATGATGGTGGCTGAAGGTCCGATCTTCCACCTTCTGATATCCCAGAAACGATGGTCTTCAAAAGCCAGTTCCACCCGGCGTTCGTTCCTCAGTTTATCCCTGAAAGTTGACTGTGTCATTCCTGCCGCGAAGGCGGGCATTGCGACTCCGGTCCTTGCACGGACTATATTCACTGCCGCACGCGCTGTCAGGTTATCAAGAGGGGCGGGGCCTGCCCCATCCGGTCCATATACTTCGTTCATGGCTTCAGCATAGTTCAAAAGCACCTCGGCATATCGGAATATTGGCCATACATGTCGTGCATTTCCCAATGTTAAAGAAGGATCAATAACAATACTTTCCACCATAAATTTTTTGATGTAATAACCCGTTTTAGTAGTATTCGGCCTGGGCGCCGCATTTAATCCCCCTTGAAAGGTTTGAATTACCAGAGGATTTTTCCAGATGGAACCATTACGGAGAATTGTCATATCAAGCCTTGGATCTCTTGCTGTTGCCCCTGAAGTTGAATACGGATTTGCCGGATCATAACCTGAACCGGCCTCTGTGATCCCTTTGCCGGTTGTTTTCATATCATAAGCATCAATCAGGTTTTGTGTAGGACAGGTTCCGGTATTTCCTCCATTATAGCCCACCGCTGTATTTGCTGCTTCAAATGCCCTGTCATCTGCCTGTCTGGTCTCTAAAATCAATTCTTTGGAGGTGAGGTTATTCCAGGTTGTATTATATGCAGCAAGTGGGGTATAAGTTGCTCCAAGCTGGTCGATCAGCGCCTTTGAAGCAGATGCGGCCGCAATCCATTTGGCAGCAGCATTCGAAGAATTGTGCAAAGGGCTGGCAGCATACAACAAAGTTCGCGCTTTTAAAGCCATGGCAGCCCCCTTCGTTGCCCGTCCTGTTTCCTTGCTGATAAATGTAGAAAACGTTATGGGTAATTTAATGGCTGCCGAATCACACTCCCTTACGATGAATTTGACAATCTCGTCATATGAATTAGGCTTTACATTATTGACAAGTTCAGGTGTCAACCTTACCGTATCAAGGGGAACATTGCCATACCTCTTAATTAATTCGAAGTAATACATCGCACGTAAGAACCGGGCTTCGTAAGGATATAAAGCCAATGCTTTCATTAAATCAGCGTAATTGACCGCATATTTTATTGCAGGAAATGTCAGTGTGTCGGCTTTATCCAAAAATATATTTGCAGCTTTTATGGCCGTGTACATTCTGCCCCACTGATCATCCAGCGGATTAATCGCACTCCAACCTCCATTGTTGAACCGTTGAATGGCTGATGCATCCCATACATGTTCGGCATCATCTGTTGCCGATGACCTGATGGCCCCATCCACGCTGTTGTAGTCTTTCGGGAGATAAGAATAGACATTGGCCAGAACTGTTTTGGTTTGATCTATGTATGAAAATATATAATTTTCATTATTTGAATCATACTCGGTATAGTCCAAAAAATGGCAGCTCCAAAACAATGGAATTAAGAATAAAGCTGCAATCAATGACTTGGGAAATTTTAATATATAAGAATATATCTGTTTCATAACAATGTGTTTGAATGGTTAAAACCCAATTTTAATACCCAGATTATAGGAAGACATTGTAGGATATGAGCTTCCGATCGATTCCGGATCAACAACTTTTATATTGTCAATCGAAAATAAATTTATTCCTCTTACATACAGCTGCGCTGATTTGAGCTTAAATTTGGATAGCATTGGTTTGGGAAAATTGTAATAAATCTCCGCTGTTCTTAATTTCAGGTATGATCCGTCAACAAGCCAAATACTGTTACTACGATAATTATTCAGATTTTCAGACATAGAAAGACGGGGCAGCGTTGCCGTAGAAGCAGTTGCAGGTGTCCATGCATTGTTGGAGAAAGTAGAAATATTGGTATTCGACCTGAGCGGGATGAAAATACTGGCTGTATTTAGATACACCGTGTAGTTTGAAATTCCCTGAAACACGCAGTTGAACCCAAATCCTTTGTATTCCACACCAAGCGTACCTGAATAATAAATTTCAGGGGTATTTGTTGAATAGCCAATGGCAACCTGATCATAATCATCTATGAAACCATTATTATCCTGATCTTTGTATTTAATATCTCCGGGGCTTACTGCCGAGAAAGTCTGTTTGGGACTGGCGGCAATGTCGGCAGCATCTTTAAAGAAACCGATCGCCTGTAATCCGAATGCCTGACCGATACTTTTTCCTGTTCTTTTAAGATAATCAAACGGCCTGTAAACTTCATTCTGTTCAATAATCTTATTCCTGACAAAGGATAGTTGCGCCCCTGCATGATAGCTAAAGTCCCTGATGGTCTGATGCAGGTTCAATCCCAAATCAAATCCCTTATTGGAAGTAACTCCAGTTGAGCTATAAGGCAAAGCAACGCCAAGTACCTGACTATATAATCCGTTGGTTGTGGTAAGGATCCCTTTTCTCTTATCGTAAAAAACATCCAGGCTCAGATCCAACAGATTTAAAATTCCTGCATCAATGCCTATATTGGATTTAATGGAAGTCTCAAAGGAAAGCGGATAGGAGGCAAGCCTTCCTTCCGCATTACCTGCATTGCCGGTATTGTTGGCGCCAAAATAGTATCCGGATGATCCTTGCCATCTGTTATCGCTGATGTTTTGGGTAACCTGATCATTTCCGGTTATTCCCCAGGAAGCCCTCAGTTTCAGGTCATTAAACACCTTACTGTCAATTAGCCAGTCTTCATTCCTCAATTTCCATCCTACTGACACCGCGGGAAAAAATCCAAACCGGTCTGCTTGCGGCAAAAGATTAGTTCCGCCCCAGGCCAGGGTTGCATCGACAAAATATTTTCCGGCTTTCCCATAATGTAAATTGCCGGCGCCCAAAATACGCCTGTAAGTAGTGTACTGACCGTTGCCCTTAAACTCTTCCTGTTGCACAAAAAGTATCGCTTTTAATTCATTATCCTCCCAGGCAGATGAATACTTCAGATTTCCAAAAAAAGTCGCCCTGTGATAGTAAGGTGTCAGAGAGGATGCAAAAGTCGTAGCGCTGTTTGTCCCGTATTTATTTTCAATGGTATCTATTACCGCCTTGGTTATAGGATCAAGGATGGGGGTAAGCTGTTCATATTGATATCCATTTGATCTTACATCACGGTAGATGAATGAATTATCATAGGATAAGCCAGCTTCTATCGACAAGCCCTTTACTACTTTATCAAGATTTTGCTCCAGTATCAAATCTGTCATAAACAGGCGTATTCCCTCAGTCGTATATCCAATACCCCCGATTTGTGCCACAGGGTTATTGTTGCCATAAGTTTGTGTCCCTCCCCAAATATTGTGATAGGTCTTAACGGGATAAGCCGCCGCCGGCGTATTGTAAATATTGTAAAAGATATCGCCTTCATTTGTTGTGGCAGGACGGGTACCTTCCCCTATTTTACTGGCAAGTTTCACTGAGAACCTGGTCGTTTTTGTAAGATCTATTTCCGCGTTCAGCCTCACATTGACCGTTGTGTTATTGATCTGAGTGGTTTTATTTCCGGTTTCTGTAACAGGCCCATAAATTCCATTTTCGCTGTCAATGTTCATATAAAGCAGGTACCTTAATGCATTGGTCTGCTGCTGCAATGTGACGTTCAATTTATTGGAATGTCCAAAATCCCGGAGTGACTCTTTTTTCCAATCAACATTTGGATACAGGTAGGGGGAACTTCCGGATTGATACCTGTCTAATTCAGGCTGTGAATAAAGGTCAGTCAATCCATCATTATTGCGCGCCTGGTTGACTGCTTTTGCATAACCGTAAGCATCCAAAAATTCAGGCGTACGGAAAGCCTTCGTCATTCCCCGGTCATAATTCGCACTGACTGAAAGTCCTTTCCCTGTACCTCTTTTGGTTGTCACCAATAAAACGCCGTTCGCCCCGCGTAATCCATACATGGCAAGAGCGCCTGCATCTTTCAGTACCTCAATGCTTTCGATTTCATCCACTGATAATGTGTTGATCGGACGTTCGAACCCGTCAACCAATATCAATATGGCGGTATTTTGCGTTGTTCCAATTCCCCTGATGAAAAGGTTGGGATTTGTAGTCCAACTTGTGCCTGAATTCTCCAGTACGGTTAAACCCGGGATTTGCCCGTACAGGGCATTTGCAGGGTTCCTGGCAGAACTTTTTGTCAATTCATCGGCCCTGACGATCCCGATAGCGGATGTAACATCCTCCTGTCGTTGTTCCATTCCATATCAAACCTGGATTAAGGCATCGTTTTGGTTCACTACCAGAACCATCTGATCCGTTTCAATCCGCTGCGATTGATAGCGTTGATCTCTGGTAGTTACTTCAACGAGCTGACCTTTTTCCCCGGAAATACTGAATTTTCCCTCAGTATCAGTAAATACTTTTATACCAGGTTGTTCTTTGATCGTAACCAGCGCATTCACTACCGGCTTACCTGTTTTATCATTTACCGTTCCTGTTAACATCGTTTGCTGGGCCATACCAGGATAAGTTACTAGCAATACCAAAAGGAACAGGTAGATATATCTTTGAATATTTATTTTCATATGATTCCTATTTTAAATTATTTACACTTGTCCAATCTATCACTCCCATCCCGGATTTTGAATTAATCCATAACCCTTCTGTATCTCATCATTGGGAATTGCGCACAAATACCACTTGGGTGACCAATTTACCTGCCAGTAGCGTGTAGGCATTAGAAACTTTACATAGGTAAAAGTATATGGAGTAGTGGTTGATCTGTAAATATTCAGTCCATGGAGACGTTTTTTAAAATCGTTTTCTCTTTTCCAGCGAACCATATCGTACCACCTGACTTCTTCAATAGCAAGTTCGCATTGTCTTTCATTAATTACTGCTTCGCGGAACTGCACTTTGGTCATTCCCGCTGCCAGATTCGGTAATCCTACCCTGTTTCGGATAATATTGACACACCTGTAAGCTTCGGCATCGGGAGCGCCTTGGTATTCATTGCTTGCTTCAGCGTAGGATAGATATATTTCAGCCATTCGCAGGTAAGGCCAACAAATAATCGACCCGAGGGATGTTGCAGTTGTGCCGTCGAGAAGGAATTTCCGAAGAAAATTGCCTGATTTCGTAACTTGGCTAGCTTCAGTCAACCTGTCACGTCCTCCGATCCAGCTTTCTACAGTTCGTCCCTTATACACATCGCCAAGACAAGCCACAGTTTCTTTTAGGCCAATCCCTGTTATTAT
>Ga0265297_10004322_pt1 | contig 23463 bp, 22 predicted proteins | sample Munlanlwell13791_FD_192502 | JGI IMG/M metagenome (GOLD analysis project Ga0265297, IMG submission 192502) | Leachate microbial communities from a municipal landfill in Southern Ontario, Canada - Leachate well 137-91 | ecosystem: Engineered > Solid waste > Landfill > Unclassified | place... | reverse complement strand
AAGGTTTAAAACCAGGCCTTTTAAGGCGATGCGGCTGACTTCTATTTTTTTCGACAACAGCGGCAGTAGCCGCACTTTTACACTGCCCTCTTCAATTGTTGCAAAGGGGCGATCTTGAAATCCGGGCGCGTTACTGAGTTCAACTTTCCCTGTTGAAATGCTGGCCCAGGGAAATAGCGAGAGTTTTAATTCGCCGTCCAGCACCAGTTCCCGGCCGGTCTTGTCCTTAACGGCGGCGACAATTTCAGGCTTGAAGTCATTGGGATCGAAAACGAATGGCAGGATGCAGACAGCGGCAATCAACAGCAAAGCCATTGCAGCAATAGTCGACAAAATGATTTTAAGCGGTTTTCCCACACTACTCTCCTTGCGTAAAAAAATGTAATGACAATCAATTATGGAATATGATTATCTACTTATAACAGTTGTTGCCGGTTAAGCGCCAGTTGGGTAGAGTGTAAACACTGTATATTTATTATAATTAAAAAAATGAGGTGTAAAAATGTTGCATTTGGCTAGATTTGCCGGAATTGCGGTTCTGGTATGGTTTTATTTGAGCGCAAAGGAAAAGGGTGAGTCGCCTCTTAATTGGGCTATCATTGGATTAATCGGCTATTGGATTACTTGGTGGGTGATCAAGCTGACGGTGGTTTCCGCTTTGTCCGGTATGGTTGCTAAAAATCCTATGGGAACTTTTTTGCTGTATCAGATACCCGCTTTATGTGCAATCGGCGCGGCTTTTTTAATCAGAAAAAAACTGTTGGCGGATGCCGCTGAAAAAGATTAGGTTGGATGTACAGTTTCGGGCGAAACGGTGCGGCGTTGCCTTTTTTAGCGCCACCTGTCTTGGCCGGATCGATTGATAAGGGGGTTAGCTCCCATAACTGATTTTTTTATCAATGAGCCGAAAAACTGTTTTCCCCCGTTCCTCTTTGGCTTTCCATGTCTGATCGCCAATCCTGACTTCGACACCGGTACAGAGGGTATGATCCACAACAACTTTGGCGTACTCGGCAAACGATATTTCGGCGAGCAAGCTTTCTCGGATAGCTTGATGCTGGGCGATTTCAGTCGTCAGTTTATCCAGGGTGCGGCGCGCTTTGTTTAGGAGGCCGTTTTTGTCTTTTTCAGGGTTGTTTTCAATGAAGGTGATAATCTTTTTTATATCGTCCTGATTTTTTCCATTGGTTTCGATCTCACGGTCAATAGCATTCAGCTGCTCTTGGGTATGCGGATTTAAGCCGGCTTGAATGTAAGTTTTAATGCCGACATCAGAGCCGACTGAGGCGGCTTGTACCAGCATCATGGCGCGGGCAGTACCGCCTATGATCAGTCCTTTTTTGCCGCCGGGTTTGCCAACCAGGATCTGATTCATCGCGGTCAATTGATTATTCATGGAATATTCCTCAATGACGATGTTGGTGCCGGCTACAATATTGAAATATTTGGCAAAACGCACGCTAACCGAACCTTTACAGGAAATTTTTCCTCCAGCCGAAGCCGCCAAGCTGCTGTTGGTATCACTGTTGCCGATCACGCCGCCTTTGATGCTGATATTTCCGCCTGCTTCAAGTTCTGCGGCTTCAACGGTTCCGCCTATGAAAATATCATTTAATGCGTAAACCTTCATTCCTTCCATCACATCACCCAAGATATTAATCGTGCCGTCGAAACTTAGGTTGCCGGTCGAGATGTCCACTTTCGGTACGGTGATGGTGGGCGACACCATAACGCCATTGGGGATCAGCAGTGGTTGGCCGATGATTGAGGATACCAGCAGATCGCAATCGTCCGGGTCGAACGTGGCGCCTTTTAAATCTGAGGCGAAAGGTGTGTTCTGGCTAGGCTTTGGCGTAAGTATCTGGCCCAGGATATTTTTCCCTTTTTTTCCTTCGGTGGGAAGGGTGCGGCGCATGAGTGGATCGCCTTGCTTCACCAGAATCAGATTGCCAAGATTACGATAATCAGCGATGCCGTGTTCATTTATCTGGGGACGGCGCTCTTGCATTTCCGGCACCAGGCTATGGAACTGCGCATCCAGGCCCGGCACGGGCGGCATGCCTTGAGCAATCAGATAATCCGTGGCATGACCTTCTTTCAGTACGGCTTCGATTTCAGCGGATGTGATGAGGCCGCTGACGATGCCTTTTTCTTTCAAGGATTGCCGGATTTGTTCAAAGGTGACAGGGGCGCCTCCGTATGCGGGAGTCAGAGTTAGCCAAGCGCTCATCTTGTCTTTGGCGACAGTGATGGTAAACTCCCCATCTCGCCGCTCACCAATTTCCAGCACAAAACCGGCATTGGTATTGTTGTACATCTGTACTAAGCGGGAGAGCGCTTTTTCATCAAGGAACAGGTCGGACAGGTTTTGCTGGACTAGCATTTCTTTGATTGCAGCTGCATCCAGCGCAACTTTATATACTTCCGGTTCGAATACAGCAAGTAATTTGTTGTTTTCGTTCAGTCTGAATGTCAGAGCATCTTTATGTGTCGTCTCATCCACTGTTCGCTCCTCAGGAAAAGCTTGTAACGCTACTAGATATGAAAAGAGTCTGCATTATTTAACTACAATTATGTGAAGTATATCGCGTTTTTAATGAAAGCAGGGTGTTAAGACGGCTTCAGTTAACTAAAGGTTGTTCTGACCATTTGTCCGGTTAATTCAATTGGTCACAAAAACTATTCGATAAAGGCTGCTGTTTCTCAATATTCTGGTTTCAGAAAAAACAAACAGTATATATCCCATGTTTAGTACACTAAAAGTAACAGGTATTAAATTCCGCAGTTGTAAGTCTTAACAATAAAAAAATTTGTTTCTTTCTCATTGTTGTAGGTTACAACGATTATTATACGATAAGGCGGCTGGACAACATTGATAGATAAAGATTTCCCGGATTTTTATAAAAAGCGCAAACAGGCATATTGAATGATTTTAGTAACGGGCGGCGCCGGATTCATCGGTGCGAATTTTGTGTTGGACTGGCTGGCGCAATCCGATGAAACAGTCATCAATCTCGACATACTTAGCTACGCAGGCAACCGTGAGAATCTCGCTTCATTGGCAGGAGATGAACGGCATCTTTTTGTACAAGGCGACATCGGTGATTCCGCCCTGGTGACTAGTCTACTCATCCAGTACCAACCCCGCGCCATCATTAATTTTGCTGCGGAAAGCCATGTGGATCGATCCATTCATAGTCCGGAAGACTTCATCCAGACCAACGTCGTCGGTACTTTCCGGCTGCTGGAAGCAGTGCGTGCCTATTGGAGCAGCCTGCAAGGCGAAGTCCGGCAAAATTTTCGCTTTCTGCATGTCTCTACCGATGAAGTTTACGGTTCACTTGCCAAGGATGATCCGGCATTTTCAGAAACCCATCGCTACGAACCCAATAGTCCTTACTCGGCGAGCAAAGCAGCAAGCGACCATCTGGTTCGCGCTTATCATCATACTTATGGATTGCCTGTGCTCACCACCAACTGCTCCAACAACTACGGTCCGTATCATTTCCCGGAAAAGCTCATTCCGTTGATGATCGTTAATGCCCTCGCAGGTAAGCATTTGCCTGTGTATGGCGATGGACAGCAAATCCGGGACTGGCTTTACGTTAAAGACCATTGCAGTGCTATTCGTCGGGTACTCGAAGCAGGCAAAGTCGGCGAAGTTTACAATATCGGAGGCTGGAACGAAAAAACCAATATCGACATCGTCCACACTGTTTGCGAACTGCTTGATGAACTCCGTGCCCGAGTAGATAGCAAGAGCTATCGAGAACAAATTACTTATGTTACGGATCGCCCCGGCCATGATCGTCGCTATGCTGTTGACGCGAGCAAGATAGAACGTGAACTCGGTTGGAAGCCTGCGGAAACTTTCGATACTGGCATTCGAAAAACGATTCAGTGGTATTTGGGAAATCAGGGCTGGGTTGCCAACGTCCAATCCGGCGCTTACCGGGAATGGCTTAAACGGAACTATACTGGGCGTGTCGTATGACAAATCTGTTGGAAGAACGTTGCACGTTGTGGCTGCACGAAAGGCGATGGGCAGGGCGGCTCAACATGAAAGCCCGTCTGTTTGGAAAAGTCGGTCACGTATGTTGGGAGTGGCAACGCAGCTCTGCGCCTTCGGGTGAGCTGTTGGCACTGGATATTCCTGTGTGGCGACTTCATTAATTTGGAAGGCATCGCCCAAATCGTGGGCGCTATCATCTCCATGTTTACTGAAACTTTTGAGAAGCAATCATGACCCAACGCAAAGGCATCATTTTGGCAGGCGGCTCCGGTACGCGGTTGCACCCGAGCACATTGGCGGTATCCAAGCAACTCCTGCCGATTTACGATAAACCGATGATCTACTACCCTCTATCCACGCTGATGTTGGCAGGAATACGCGATATTCTGATTATCTCCACACCGCAAGATACGCCGCGTTTCGAGCAACTGCTGGGCGACGGCAATTCGTGGGGACTGAATCTGCGGTATGCCGTGCAATCTTCGCCAGATGGGTTAGCGCAAGCGTTCATCATCGGTCGGGAGTTTATCGGTAACCATCCTTCAGCTTTGGTGCTAGGAGACAATATTTTCTACGGGCACTCGTTCCAGAGCCAATTGAAAAAAGCCTCTCGGCAAAGTGAGGGAGCGACGGTGTTCGCCTATCATGTTCGCGATCCGAAACGTTATGGGGTGGTGGAATTCAACGTAAACGGGCACGCTATTTCGCTGGAAGAAAAACCGGACCAACCCAAGTCCAACTATGCCGTCACCGGCCTGTATTTTTACGATAATGTGGTGGTGGATATTGCCGCGAATCTCAGGCCTTCGTCGCGTGGCGAGCTTGAGATCACCGATGTGAACCGTCTCTATCTTGAGCGCGGCAAATTATCGGTTGAAATCATGGGGCGAGGCTATGCATGGCTGGATACCGGCACGCATGAATCTATGTTGGACGCCAGTCAATTTGTTCAAATGATCGAGCATCGGCAAGGATTAAAGATCGCCTGTCCTGAAGAGATTGCCTATCGCCAGGGATTCATCGATGCTACACAACTGGAGAGGCTTGCCGCCCCTTTGTTGAAAAGCGGTTATGGCGATTATCTGGTGCAGGTGCTTAAAGAAAAGGGTTTCTCGCAACGAAAGTGATTCAAACAGTTATCTCCGATTGATTACCTGTTTAGTTCCGCAATTAAGTGGTATATTTTGCTGTCAACTTAAAGATGAAAAGCAATGGGACGAGTATTACACGGAATAGCCACGACTAGGCACGCTACCAGAGTAAAAACACAAGCGTCTGGGTTCCGCAGTGTCGCATTAATCCCAAAGGAAGCATCGATAAATCTCCCTGTATGGGATATTATTATCGATTAAAATAAGCCCAATACTTAATCCGGTAAAGTATTGATAATCGGTTAGTATTATCTAATTAGTATTTTCCTTTTCGCTCATTTATGAAGTATAATTCCGGGTCTTATAATTCATTGTGTGTACTATCGTGGACGACACAATAATATCCAAGGGACGTTTGTGCGGTTGATTCCAATAATTCTTTGTGGTGGTGCCGGATCCCGGCTGTGGCCAGTTTCTCGTGAGCTGCACCCCAAGCCGTTTATACGTTTGGATGATGGGCAAAGTCTCTTGCAAAAGGCGTTTTTGCGAGGCGCATTATTGCCGGATGTGGAAGAAGTTTTAACCGTCACTAATCGGGAGCTATTCTTCAAAACAGAAGATGAGTTTCGTGAGGTAAATACTGGCGAGGTAGTAACATCCTTCATCCTGGAACCCTTCGGACGTAATACCGCTCCAGCAATTGCTGCTGCCGCTTACCAAATCGCCCAAAAATATGGTAATGATGCAATCGCGTTGGTTCTTGCCGCCGACCATTTGATTATTAACCAGCAAGCCTTCCAGGAAGCTGTGCTTAAAGCCGTCGAGCTGGCAACATCGGGCAAATTGGTTACTTTTGGTATCCAGCCCGACTCGCCCGAAACCGGCTACGGCTACATTGAGGCCGATGGCAACACGGTGCTGCGCTTCGTTGAAAAACCGTCACTTGAAAAAGCACAGGAATATCTTGCTTCTGGCCGGTTTCTTTGGAATTCCGGGATGTTCTGTTTTTCCGTTGGCGCTATGTTGCAACAGATGGAGCAGTACTGTCCGCAGATTCTTATCGCTACAAAGGCTTGTATCGAGCAGTCACGATTCGCCGAAGGCAAGGGCTATGCGCTACTTGAGCTCGATCCCGATACCTTCGCTAATGTTGCTGATGACTCCATTGATTACGCGGTAATGGAAAAATCGAATCAGGTTGCCGTTGTCCCGTGCAATATCGGTTGGAGCGACATAGGCACCTGGACGGCGTTGGGTGATCTTGCCGAGCCTGACGCCGATGGCAACCGAATCCAGGGCGATGCTCTGTTGTACGATACACGGAACTGCACCATCCAAAGTAGCGACCGCTTGGTTGGCGCGGTTGGAGTGGAAAACCTCATTATCATTGATACGCCGGATGCCGTTCTGGTGGTCGACAAATGCAGCGCACAGGATGTAAAGCACATTTACTCAGAATTAAAGATCAAGGGTCACGATGCACATAAATTCCATCGCACCGTCCACCGGCCATGGGGTGTATATACGGTACTGGAAGAAGGAAATGGTTTCAAGATCAAGCGTATCGAAGTCAATCCAGGGGCGAGCTTGAGTCTGCAAATGCACAGTCATCGGAGTGAGCATTGGGTTGTCGTTAGCGGCATTGCAAAGGTCATTAATGGTGAACGAGAAATCGTTATCAACACCAACGAATCCACATTTATTCCTGCTGGCCATAAACACCGCCTGCAAAATCCCGGGACTGTGCCTTGCGTGATGATCGAAGTGCAAAGCGGCGACTATGTTGGTGAAGATGACATTGTGCGCTTTGAAGATGTCTATGGCCGTGTGTAAGTATTAAGTAGCAGCTCTAATGATCTTGCTTCGGCTATCCGGCATTTATCGTTTTCGCGGTTTTATTTATGAAAGCGTTCGGCGCGAGTTTGCCTCGCGCTATCGAAACTCCATGTTGGGCGCTGCTTGGCTGGTGTTGCAGCCTTTGGCGCAAATTTTGGTGTTTACGCTTGTTTTTTCACATGTGATGCGAACGCGTCTGCCCGGGGTTGACAGCTCTTTCGGCTATAGCATTTTCCTATGCGCCGGCCTACTAACTTGGGGGCTTTTTGCCGATATTTTGAATCGTAGCCAAAACATGTTTCTGGACAACGCTAATTTGCTCAAGAAATTGAGCTTTCCTCGTATCTGCCTGCCTATTATCGTTAGCCTTAACGCTTGTATAGGGTTCGCCATCATTTTTAGCCTTTTTGTCGGATTTTTGTTGTTCACTGGCAGTTTTCCTGGTTGGGCGTTCTTCGCTATTGCACCGGTTCTGCTGTTGCAAATTCTTCTTGCTATTGGAATGGGCATGGTTATTGGGGTGCTCAACGTTTTTTTCCGTGACGTCGGGCAACTTTTCGGCATTGTGTTGCAATTCTGGTTTTGGCTCACACCGATCATCTATCCGCTTGCCACATTGCCGGACTGGGCGCAGCGTATCGTGATGCTAAATCCCATGACTCCACTGGTGGTGGCCTATCAGGGCATTCTCGTTCAGGGTACGATGCCATTGTGGGCTAGTCTATGGCCAACTGCACTATTGGCCTGCATGCTTTGTTTTCTCGGCATGCGTCTTTTTCAAAAGCACGCAGGTGAAATGGTAGACGAACTCTGATGGGTACTATCACTGTTACACAATTAGGTAAGGCTTATCGCCAATACCCTACCCGTTGGTCTCGTCTCATAGAATGGATTATACCGGGACATAAACCTCGGCACAGTCTCAAGTGGATACTGCAAGATATTAATTTCAGTGTCTCCCCCGGTGAAGCCGTTGGCGTTATCGGAGTTAATGGCGCAGGCAAGAGCACCTTGCTTAAATTAATCACCGGCACTACCCAGCCAACAATCGGTTCGGTGGAGATGGAGGGGCGCGTCGCCGCACTGTTGGAATTGGGTATGGGTTTTCATCCCGATTTTACCGGTCGGCAGAACGCCCTGATGGCAGGGCAGTTGCTCGGCTTGCAGGCACATGAAATCGATCTCCTCATGCCGGAAATTGAAGCTTTTGCAGAAATTGGCGATTACATTGATCAGGCTGTGCGCGTGTATTCTAGCGGCATGCAGGTGCGCCTTGCGTTCGCAGTGGCTACGGCTGTGCGGCCTGATATTCTGATTGTGGATGAAGCACTTTCAGTCGGCGACGCATACTTCCAGCACAAGTGTTTTTTAAGAATCCGACGGTTTCAGGACCAAGGCACCACGCTCCTGTTTGTTTCCCACGACCTTGCTGCTGTTCGAGCCCTTTGTGCTAGAGCCATCTGGCTCGATAGTGGCGCTGTTCGTGAGATTGGTGAAACAAAAGACGTTCTTGATGCTTACGCAACGGCGCTATATGCCAAGGAACAGGATGTTGATAATGCTGCAAAGCAATCCGCAGTGAAAGACAGTGTAATAAAGGAAGTTTCCAAACAAAAACGCGATTGCAGACTTGATTTCATAAATAATTCAAATCTGAGAAACGATATCAAAGTTTTTGAATTTAATAAGGATGCGGCCCGCTGGGGAGATGGCCTAGCAAAGATTACGCATACCTACCTGCAGGATGCTAATGGAACCCCGGTGAGTTGGATAATCGGAGGGGAAGAAGTGGTGCTTACGATCGAGGCGTTAGCTTTGCAAGAGCTATGTGGCGTATTTGTGGGGTTTATGGTCAGGGATAAGTTGGGGCAAACTCTTTTTGGCGACAACACTTACCTTACGACAATTGATTCACCGGTGACCATAAGAGCGAATCACCGATTTAAAACAACATTTCGTTTCTTGATGCCTATATTACCTCAGGGTACTTATGCAATTACGGCTGCTATAGCGGTTGGTACCCAACAAGATCATGTTGCTCATGAGTGGATCAATGAGGCCATTTTTATTGAGTCGCATAACGGATTTGCGGTAAGCGGGCTGGTTGGAATACCTATGCATGCTATTGAGATTGGTGAATTCATATAGCGTGACTCACCGCTAAGTTTCGTGAGATAAGTCGGTTAGTTCCTAATCCAACAAAATGAGGTAAATATAAAATGGATTCAAGTCAAAATTTTCTCACGCCTTACTATCAACGGCACAACCAACGGCGCCAAGAGCACTTGGCTAGTTTAGGATTGCCTATTGCGGGTAAAACTGTGCTTGAAGTTGGGTCGGGAATTGGAGATCACACATCCTTCTTTATAGACAGAAAGTGCAAGGTTACAAGTACAGACGGGAGGCAAGAATTACTAGGTATCTTGCAGGAAAGACACCCTCAGGCAGCGACAATTTTATGGAACGTTGAGTTACCCCCTTCTGAATTTATTCCAAAAAGTCAGATCGTTTACGCATATGGCATTCTTTACCACACAAGAAACCCCCAGTCTGTGCTAGAGAACTTGGCCTCTCTTTGTACTGAAATGTTATTGCTTGAAACATGTGTTTCTTTTGGTGATGAAGAACTTGTCAATTTAACCAGTGAAACGATTGGTGATCCAACGCAGGCCCTGCAGGGAACTGGTTGCCGTCCAACAAGACCGTGGATTTTTAAATCGCTTAAAAATCTTTTTCCCTTTGTGTATTTAACTAGAACACAACCTTGGCACGAGGAGTTTCCAGTCGACTGGACTAATCCTGCCGAAAAGAATGAGGCGGGTTTAAGCCGTTCAGTTTTTGTTGCCTCTAGAACACAGCTTTGTAATCCTAATCTGTCTACTGAATTGCTTAATTACCAAGGGCGATGATAATGGATCCCATGATTTCCTATGCCCAGAACGGTGAAGACGTTATTTTAAAAAGAGTTTTCGGCGACAAGAAAACAGGTTGCTATATTGATATTGGTGCTTCTCATCCGGAAAATTTGTCTGTTACCAAATATTTTTATGATATGGGGTGGCGAGGAATTAATGTAGACCCTTTAAAAAATAGTATGGAGCTTTTTTCGCAAAGTAGGCCTGACGAGCTAAATTTAAATGTCGCAATTGATATAGAAAAAGGATTCCTCGATTTTTATGAGATTACTGATTACCCTGAATTGTCAACATTCTCTGCGGAAGCCGCAGCGTCTTTATTAGAGGCTGGTCACAAGGTGATTTGTTATCCAGTTGAGAGAATAACGGGAAATGAATTATTTGAAAAATATGTAGAGAGCCCCGTTGATTTTTTAAAGATAGATGTTGAGGGAAGAGAGCGCGACGTAATCCGCTCAATTGATTTTCACCGATACAGACCTAAAGTCTTAGTGATAGAGGCTACAATTCCTAACTCTATTTTTCCTGGATGGGATAATTTTGAATCCATTTTTAACTTCGGGGAATGGGAGCCGATATTGCTGAATAGTGGATATATTTTGGCTTATTTTGATGGGTTAAATAGATTTTACGTAAGCGAAGAAAACAAAGAAATGTTGAGCTGTTTTCAAGTAGGTTTATGTCTTTGGGATAATTTTTTCATCCATTCGCAAGTTAAGCGTATTGCAGATCTTGAATGGAATTGTGCGGAGAGAATGAAGCAGGTCGAGATGCTGACTGGGATGCTGAAGGAATCAGAGGCTGACCGTGAAGCGCGAGGGACGCAGGTCGAAACGCTTACGAGGATGTTGGAGGAATCAGAGGCTGATCGTCAAGCGCGATGGACGCAGGTCGAAACGCTTACGAGGATGCTGGAGGAATCAGAGGCTGACCGTGAAGCGCGAGGGACGCAGGTCGAAACGCTTACGAGGATGTTGGAGGAATCAGAGGCTGATCGTCAAGCGCGATGGACGCAGATTGAAACGCTTACGAGGATGCTGAAGGAATCAGAGACTGACCGTGAAGCGCGAGGGACGCAGATCGAAACGCTTACGAGGATGTTGGAGGAATCAGAGACTGACCGTGAAGCGCGATGGACGCAGATTGAAACGCTTACGAGAATGCTGAAAGAGAAGGAGGCTGAGTGAGCGTCGCTCTTGACTGATTTGCAGGTTTTGTTTGCTCGCATGGGTTGCTGGCGGACTAGATTATTAAGCTGGACAGAAGTAAAGAAATTAGCAGAATGGATCAGAACACCCAATGAATAATCAACTTAGAACTATCGCGGTAGATTTAACCCCCGTTCTGCCCGGTGGAGAGAACGGGGGCGCGAAGATATTCGTGCTCGAATTGCTGCGCCGCTTGGCGGAAATGTCGCCCCAGACGCAATTTGTATTACTCACGCAAGTGGCATCGCACGAAGAGCTTGCGACATTGGATCGACCCAATATGCGTCGTCAGATGGTCGTCGGGCAAGTGCTGGCGAATTCCCTACGTCCACGTCTACTAGGCCTGGCTTCCTGTGTTTTGCCTCATTTACCTGGCAGGCTGCGTAGGGTTGTTAGCCGACTAGGTTACAAAGTGAATGCGATGTTGAAGCGCGGCAGTTCCAGTGCGTTGTTGCGCGACATGGCAGCCGATCTGCTTTTCTGTCCATTTACCGCACCTACATATTTCGAGCCGGGGGTTCCGACGGTCTGCACAATTTATGATCTGCAATACAATACCTATCCCGAATTCTTTGCGGCAGAGGATGTTGCTAACCGCGAGCGCACCTTTATAGAAGCTTGTCGTCGGGCAACGGTCCTCGCCGCAATATCCGACTATTCGCGGGATTCCGCTATAGCGCATGGCAACCTTGCCTCGTCTCGAATACACACCATTTACCTGCGCATGGCTCAACGCATTGCGCCGGGAGTTGAAAACGATAAAGCCATATTGAGGCGTCATAATCTCACCCCGCAAGGATATCTAATTTATCCCGCCAACTTTTGGAGGCACAAGAACCACGAAATGCTCCTTACCGCCTTTGGTATGGTTAGGCATCAGGGACTGTCGGTGGATATTAAGCTGGTTTGCACCGGTGCTCCGGGGGCGCGGCAAGACTGGTTGATAAGTGCGGCACACACCATGAATCTGGGTGATCATGTTCTTTTTCCGGGGTATTTGTCCGATGCAGATTTGGCAACCTTGATAGCCAATTGCAAAGGTGTGGTGTTTCCTTCACTTTATGAAGGTTTTGGTTTGCCGGTCATTGAGGCTATGGCTGCGGGTGTTCCAGTGGCGTGCAGCAACACGACTTCACTCCCCGAAGTGGCAGCCGATGCGGCTATTCTATTCGATCCACGCGTTCCAACCCAGGTTGCGCAAGCCATGATTGCTCTGGTGGAGAATGAAGCATTGCGTGCACGGTTAATTCAGGCAGGGCAACGTCGCGCAGCTGAATTTTCAGACTCAGAGTGTATGGCACGGGAATATTGGGAGCTGTTCCAGCATGCTTTGGCCAACGTAAAGCATGAAAATTTGCTGACCGGCGCCTATGCTGATGGCTGGGTCGGACACTGTTTACACATACAAGTGGCCCCCGCAGCGAACAAACAAACGTTGGCGATTGAATTCTCAGTTCCGGAATGGCTGCCGGAGCGGCGTCTCACAATGCAAGTGAGTCTTCATGGAAATCGCCTAGGTGATTCGTTTGTATTCGACCATACGACTAACGCCGCTCTGTCTCTGCCCATAGAGCCTGCCGGGGGGGGGTACGAAGTCACGATTACTCCGACTTTTGTGCCGGCCTACACAGGCCATGGTAATGATCATCGTGAGCTTTCGGCGATATTGCAGAAATGCGGTATCGTCCATGCCGATGGCAAATATGACGCATTATTCCCCGAGAAGGTTAACGCATGAAATTCAGTATTGTCACTCCCTCCTATCAGCAAGGACAATTTATTGAGCGTACGCTGCAAAGTGTTGCCAGCCAGACAGCACCAGGCGTGGAAGTCGAGCATGTGGTTTTTGATGGTGGTAGTACCGACAATACAGTTGAAATACTTAAACATTTCAGCCCGGCGGTGCGATGGGAATCAAAAAAAGATAACGGGCAAACCGATGCCGTCAATCAAGGCATCCGTGCCACTGATGGCGATATCATCGGCTGGCTGAACTCTGATGACATTTACTATCCCGATGCCATTGCCCGTGTAGCAGCCTATTTTAAAGCTAACCGGGAAGTTGACGTGGTCTATGGCATGGCCGACCACATCGACCTTGACGACCAAGCCTTTGAAAGTTATCCATCGGAACCCTGGGATTTCGGGCGCCTTCAAGAAACTTGCTTTATTTGTCAACCGGCCTTGTTCTTCCGGCGGAGAGTGGTCGAGCAATATGGTCTGCTCGATGATTCGCTGAATTACTGTATGGACTACGAATTATGGCTCCGGTTTGGTAAAGCCGGAGTGCGATTTGGCTATCTTGAAGAGAAGCTCGCCGGCTCTAGATTGTACGCAGACAACAAAACACTAGGGGCGAGGGTAAAAGTGCATAAGGAAATCAACGATATGTTCAAAAAGCTACTCGGCAAGGTGCCGGATCGGTGGTTGTTTAATTACGCGCATGCCGTGGTGGAAGCTAAATTAAATCGTAATGCGGCACCAAAGCGTTTTGTCTTAGAACTCGGATTAAGAGCATTATTTTCCGCCCTGTATTGGAATCGCAGTATTTCTCCGTCGATGCGTAAAGAAATTAAGCGATGGATTTTTAATCATGAGTGAGTTTTTTACTTTCTCGTTATCGTATCGGCGGCGCTGTCGTGACTTTTGATTTACTTTGTACCTTTTGTTCTGGTGAAAGTCTAAAACAGTTGGTGGAACATTTTTTGGTATGGATTCAGCCGATTCTTGTTAATTATCCTCTGGCGGCTCCATTAGTGTTTATTGGGGTGCATACTCTTATGGCGGTTTTCTTCTTGCCTTGCTCTCCAATGACGCTGATGGCCGGAGTGTTATGGGGCGGCGGATATGGGTTGGTCGTGTCCATATGCGCGGCGATGGCGTCTTCAGCAACAACGTTTTTTTTGTCTCGCAGCTTCTTGCACGGCAAGATTGAAAAAGTACTTGTGCAGCGCTATCCGAAAGTAGCAGGAATGTTGGTGCAAGCGGTCGTCCATGACTGGAAACTTATCGCCGTTTCGCAGCTGAACCCATTGATACCTGCATCTACAATGGGCTACGTTTTCGGCCTAAGTCGGATTACTTTTACACGGTATCTTATGTTTTCCGGAATATTCATGCTGCCTCTTCAGGCTCTGTTTGTGATGACTGGGCATTCGGTAACGAGCATATTTACAGCTGACGGGCATTGGGAAATAGCTTTAGCGTTGATTCTCCTTGTTCTCACCGCGCCATTGGTAACCAAACGTATTTATAGAAAACTTTGTCAATTATTTGGAGTTAAAAATGGGGCGTGAGTTAGCCAAGGTTTCTGTGATTTTGTCATTTTACAACGAGCGATCGGTACTTCCTGAATTGCTGCAGCGGTTAAGGGCGGTTTTTTCCACGCTGATAGCAAACAAAGACGTAGGTTCGTATGAACTTATTTTTGTTAATGACAACTCAACCGACGAGTCCGAGAAATACCTGCGATCCGAATTGAAGAATGGCGACATAGTGCTTATTAATATGTCTCGTAATTTTGGTGTTTCGGAATGTGTTATGGCGGGAATGGCTCATGCTACCGGTGATGCAGTGATTTATATGGATGCCGATCTGCAAGATCCACCCGAGGTAATTTTTCAGCTTATCAATGCTTGGCAGGCGGATGATGAGGCGGAAGTCGTCTACACCACGCGAACCCGTCGTGAAGGCGAGCATTGGTTGAAAATGCTCGTAACAAAGATTGGATATCGGTTCATTAACGCCATTTCGGAAATTGAATTGCAAGTTGATTCAGGGGACTTTAAGCTCCTGTCTCGACGCGCGGTCGATAATCTTCTTCAGTTGAAAGAAGATAAGCCATACATGCGTGGGCTTGTCAGCTGGATTGGTTTTAAGCAGGTCCCGGTGTTTTATGAGCGGTTAGAGCGATTCGATGGTCGCGAAAATACCAAGATGAATGTTTTGAGCAGGAAAGTAATCTATTATTGGCTTGACCGGGCATTAATCTCTTTCTCGGATGCGCCACTCAAGTTGATGCTTTTTTCGGGTTTTGGCTTGTCCATAATTTCATTTTGCTACATATTTGTTGTGTTTTTACAAAAGATATTAGGGGTTTCGGTACCCGGTTGGGCGGCAATTATGTCCGCCATACTCTTCTTAGGTAGCATACAGATAATGATGCTTGGTTTTATCGGGCTATACATAAGTGCGATATTCAAGGAATCAAAGCGACGTCCGCGGTACATTATCAAAGAAGTACTCCGGCCGGCTGATGCAGGTTAGTGCTACTTTCGGAACTATTACGCGCCATTTGTCGTCAAAATTTGCCCCACCTCCCTCGGTAGGTTAAAATTAACAAAGTAAGTAAGGTATAAGTAGCTATGAATAGGCGTTATTCTTATTATCGCTACATGCGTATATGTTCATGGTGAGGGATTTCGGTCTCATTGCAGTTTAGTTCACCTGTTTCAAGTCACTTTTTTCATTACAGCCATGTCAGGGGTTAGATATCTGCTATGGTAGTGTTGTTATGTTTTATAACCGGATGGTAATAATGGATGTTTTGTTCGTCAATCCCGACTCTTCAGCTAAGGCTTATCAAGGGCTGGCAAAAGTTTATTCGGCAATAGAGCCGCCAACATGGTCTCTGTTATTAGCAGAGTCCTGTCGTTCGAAGGGGTTTGGGGTTGGTATTCTTGACTGTGATGCGGAAAGGCTATCTCTTGAGCAATCGGTACAAAGAGTCCAGGACTTAAAACCTCGTCTGGTCGTCTTTGTAGTTTACGGACAAAATCCGAACTCCGGAACCACGAGCATGATTGGTGCATTAGCAATGGCAAATGCGCTCAAAGACCACCATCCTGAGCTTCCGATTTGTTTTGTCGGTTCGCATACCAGTGCATTACCGATGGAAGTACTCTCGTACAGCTGTGTCGATATCGTGTTGCTCAATGAAGGCGTATACGCCTTGCACAATCTTCTTAAGAGCAATCTGGGCGAAGATTTGCAACATATCAAGGGGATTGGATACAAAAGGCGAGACGCCTCAAACGCCAGAATTCCTACGCTCAACCCGCCACAGGCGATAGTGCCGCAGGATCGGATGGATCACGACTTGCCGGGCTATGCTTGGGATCTCCTGCCTTACCGGGAAAAGCCGTTAGATCTCTATCGCGCGCATTTTTGGCATGCAGAATTTGACCATGATAAGCGAACCCCTTTCGCAGCGATATATACCTCTCTGGGTTGTAATTTCGGCTGTAATTTTTGCATGATCAATATCGTTAATCGCGCCGACAACGGCGATGACGTTAATGCCGCTGATTCTCGTGGGATGCGCTTCTGGAGCCCTGAATGGGTAAGCCGTGAGATGCGAAAACTCGCAGATATGGGTGTGCGCACCCTGCGAATCAGCGACGAGATGTTCTTTTTAAATCGCAGATACTATGCCCCGATACTTCAAGAGGCCATTGATCAGGATTTTGGTTTCAACATGTGGACCTATTCCCGCGTCGATACGGTTCGTAAAGACGCGCTCGACCTGTTCAAGCGTGCAGGGGTTAACTGGCTCGCGCTTGGCGTTGAAGCAGGCAACCAATTAGTTCGCCAAGAAGTATCGAAAGGCTCCTTCCAGGAAGTCAATATTCGCGACGTCTGCAAAACGATTAATGATTCCGATATCAAAATAATCAGCAATTACATTTTTGGGTTCCCGGAAGACACCATGGAGACCATGCAAGAAACATTGGATCTCGCACTGGAACTCAATACCGAAATGGCAAATATGTACCCTTGCCAAGCATTGCCTGGCAGCCCGATGTACAACATCGCCAAGAAAAACGGCTGGGCTTTGCCTGACTCCTATGAAGGTTATGCTTTCTTGTCATATGAAAGCCAACCCCTACCGACCAAATATGTCAGCTCAGCGGATGTCTTGAGGTTCCGTGACGAAGCATGGCAAAAATACTTTACCAATCCCGCTTACCTAACTCTTGTTGAGCAAAAATTTGGCGCAGTCGAAAGAAAAAATATCGAAGATATGGCCAGCATCCACCTTAATCGTAAAATCCTGGGTGATTAATAAACGATGATTATCACACGAACCCCGTTCAGAATTTCTTTTTTTGGTGGCGGCACCGACTATCCAGGTTGGTATCGGGAACACGGCGGCGCGGTATTAGCAACTACTATCGACAAATATTGTTATATTACATGCCGTCGTTTGCCGCCGTTTTTCGAGCACAAGCATCGCATTGTTTACTCTCACATCGAAAACGTTTGCCATAACGATGAAATCCAGCATCCCGCAGTGCGGGCAGCGTTTAATTGGGCTAATGTTGTCGAGGGGCTGGAGGTTCACCATGATGGCGATTTGCCTGCGCGTTCAGGCTTAGGTTCCAGCTCCGCTTTTACCGTAGGCTTGGCGCATGCATTGTATGGCCTTAACGGTAAAATGGTTAGCCAAGACACGTTGGCGAAAGATGCTATTCATATTGAACAAAACATCATCGGCGAGAATGTCGGCTCGCAAGATCAGGTTTCGGCAGCATACGGCGGACTCAACCGCATTGATTTTCACCGAGACGACTCCTTTGATGTGGCCCCGATCATTCTTCCCGAACACAGACGCGAAGAGCTTCGTGACCACCTTATGCTTTGCTTTACCGGCTTCTCCCGCATCGCCGACGAAATTGCGAAATCCAAGATCGACAACCTCAAAAATCGCGAAACGGAACTCAAGTGCATGAGGGAAATGGTTGACGAGGCCATTGCCATTCTTACGAACATTGACGTCAGTATTGACGAGTTTGGTAAACTGCTCGACCTAAGCTGGAAATACAAACGCAGCCTGTCAGACCGGGTTTCAACCCGGGAAATCGACCAGATTTACGATCAAGCCATGCGCGCCGGTGCAATCGGCGGCAAGATTCTTGGCGCCGGCGGCGGTGGATTTATGCTGCTTTTCGCAAAACCCGATAAACATGCCGCAATTCGCGAAGCCCTTAAAGACTTGGTGCATGTATCTTTCAATTTTGATGATTCCGGCAGTCGTGTCGTACTTTATCAACCCAACGGCCTGTGATTGATGAATAAAACAGATAAAATCTTTGTTGCCGGACACACCGGCTTAATCGGCTCGGCCGTTGCCCGGCGCTTGCAAAACCAAGGATATGACAATTTGCTGTTGGCCGGTCATGCTGAGCTGGAACTGACCGATGCCGTAGCAGTGGATCGTTTTTTTGACGAGCACTCGCCTGATTATGTGGTACTGGCTGCTGGCAGAGTCGGCGGCATTATCGAGAACCAGACCTACCCGGCTGATTTTATGAACGCCAACTTGGCGATTCAATTAAATGTATTGAAGGCGGCGCACCGCTCGGGTGTGCAAAAACTGATTCTGTTTGCATCCTCCTGCATGTATCCGCGCGAATGCCCGCAACCGATGGCGGAGACAGCGCTGCTATCAGGACATCCAGAGCCGACCAGCCTTGCCTACGCAATTTCGAAACTGGCCGGTATGCAAATGTGTCTCGCCTATAACAAGCAATATGGTGAGCAACGTTTTATTCCAGTGATCCCTAATAGTGCTTTCGGCCCCAACGATAATTTTGACCCAAAATCAGGACACGTCCTCTCGTCATTGATCCGTCGCTTCCATGAGGCGCAGCAAACTGGCGTAGAAAGTCTGACGCTTTGGGGTAGCGGCACACCGCGTCGTGAATTTATCCATACCAACGATATTGCCGACGCCTGCATCGCGCTGCTCACCGGGGACACAACCGCGCTTGAACTGCCCCTAAATTTGGGAACCGGCAGAGATTTTTCCATTCGTGAGTTGGCTGAAACCATTGCCGGCGTAATCGGTTATTCCGGGACCATCGAATGGGATACAAGCAAACCCGACGGCGCCCCAAGAAAATTACTCGACAGCAGTCGGCTTCGCGCCTTTGGTTGGCAACCGGCTGTAAATTTTGAAGAAGGCGTTAAAGACACCTATCAGTGGTATCTCGACAATGCATTGAGTACGGAGACCCGCTCGTGAATATGAGTCCTATCGATCTACGCGAGAAAGCGCATTGGGTCTGGAGAGAAACATTGGCGGTACATCGCCGGGCTCCGGAAACCCGTTTGGCTTCATCGCTCTCGTCCATCGAAATTTTCGTAGCGCTTTACTATGGCGGCGTGCTGAGATTCGATCCCACACAGCCGCTTGCCGAACATCGGGATCGTTGCGTTATCAGCAAAGGGCATGGTTCAATCTGCATGTACCCGATTCTGGCTGACTTGGGCTATTTCCCGCTTGACGAATTGAAACGAGTCTGCCAAACCGGCAGCTTTCTGGGCGGAATACCGGACCCGGTGATTCCAGGTTACGAAACCGTCAACGGCTCGCTGGGCCACGGCGTGGGTGTTGCGACCGGCATGGCTTTAGGCTTGAAATGCAAAGGCAGCGATCGCAGCGTGTTTGTCGTGTCAGGCGACGGCGAATTACACGAGGGCGCAAACTGGGAAGCGATCATGTTCGCTTCGCAACATAAGCTCGATAATCTGCACCTCATCATTGATGACAACCGGATCAGTATGCTCGGCTACACAGACGACATTGTTAGCCACGGCTCGCTCTCTGCACGCTTATCAGCTTTCGGCTGGGATTGCCTTGAAGTCGACGGGCACGATGTCGCAGCCGTGCAGGCAGCGCTGCTGAAAATGAAAGAAAACCGCGCAGGAAAACCTAAAGCACTGATAGCCAGGACCTTGAAAGGACACGGTGTGCCCGGCCTGGAAAACGCCCCGCTTTCGCACATCATGAACCCTAAACCGGAGCTGATTGACAGCCTGCTGGAGCAAAACCCATGAGCATTAAACCTCTTGCGATGCGCGACGTATTGCTCGACCGTATCTGGAGAGCAATGGCGGAAGACGCGAAGATTTACTTCGTTAGCGCCGATTTCGGCTCCCCGGTTCTCGACAAAATTCGCGCCGATTTTCCTGACCGTTTCGTCAATGTCGGGATCGCCGAACAAAATCTGATCAACATTTCTGCGGGCTTGGCACTGGAAGGCTATACCGTCTTCGCTTACGCCATTGCCCCCTTCATTACCATGCGTTGCTACGAGCAAATTCGGGTCAGTTTGGCACTACTTTCTGAAGTGCGGCCGATGAACGTCAATTTGATCGGCGTGGGTGCTGGTTATAGTTATGTCGTGTCCGGGCCGACCCACCAGTGCTACGAAGACCTTACCCTGATGCGCGCCCTGCCCAATTTCAGAGTGCTTTCACCATCTGACCATATCAGTGCCGGAGCCCTGTTTGACCGTTGCGCGAGCACTAAAGGTCCAAAATACCTGCGGTTTGATGCCCAAGTGTTGCCCGTAATCTATGAGAACGGCGCTCCAGACTTGGATGTCGGTTTTCATATTCACAGCACCGGTAAGGACGTTTGCCTGATAGCGACGGGCTACATGCTGCATACCGCTCTCAACGTGACCGCGAACCTCACCGCTGCCGGCCATTCGGTCGGAATCATAGACCTTTTCGATATTTCCAATTTTGCCGCAGATCAGCTCCAGGCCGTGCTCTCGTCTTACGCGGGCATCGTCACTCTCGAAGAAGGTTTCCGTGGACGGGGCGGTGTCGATTCCATGTTCTTTGAATTCATTGCCCGACGCGGCCTGTCTACCCGTATGCTCAATATTGGCGTCGAGGGAGGCTACCGCTTTGAACTCGGCTCACGTGAGGAACTGCACGAGCAGGTAGGAATCGGCCCTCAATCCGTGCTGAGCAGTGTAACAACGTTTGTACAATCACTTTCTGATTAATTTGGTGAAAATAAGATGAAATTTCCTTTGATGCGTAACAACATCCTGCGCGAAGATCTTGACGCAGTAATCGAACATTTGAAGCAGGACGATCCGATCCTGACTCACGGCGCCAACGTAAGAGCATTCGAAGCTGAATGGTCTGAATGGCTAGGCGTAAAATACAGCGTGTTCGTTAACTCAGGCGCATCTGCAAACCTGTTGACTATGGCGATACTGAAGATTCGTTACCCGGAAGGAGGAGAAGTCATTACTCCGCCTTTAGCATGGGTTTCGGATGTCGCATCTGTGCTGCAAAATGGATTCACGCCAGTGTTTGCGGATATTGATCCAACCACCCTGGCGATGGACCCAGCTCAGATTTTGAGCAAAATCACCGATAAAACGCGGGCGGTGTTCCTGACTCATGTACAAGGTTTCGACGGGCTGACTGACGAACTGATCGATGAACTGCAACGTCGTAATATTCCGCTGATCGAAGATGTCTGTGAGTCCCACGGCGCTACCCACAACGGCAAGCGCGTTGGCAGCATTGGCTGGATATCGAACTTTTCGTATTACTACGCCCATCATATGAGTACCATCGAAGGCGGCATGGTCTGTACCAATGACCCTGATGTCTATCAGCAAGTCCGCATGTTACGTTCTCATGGTATGGTTAGGGAGTCTAACGACGAAAATGTACGCGCAGCCTATATAGCTGAATATCCCGAGCTGAACCCGGACTTCATCTTCGCGTACCCGGCCTATAATACACGCAATACCGAGATTGGCGGCATTATGGGACGCAGTCAGCTTAAACGTCTGGATCAAATCGTCAAACGGCGGACTGAAAACCTGATCCGGTTTTTGGATCAAATCGATTCATCAAAATATCGCACCGACTTCAAGTTGGAAGGATCCAGTAACTACGCCTTCAACCTTATTCTGAAAGAGCCGGATGATGCCCTAGTCGAACGCCTCATGCAAAAAATGCGCGAGTCTGGCGTCGAGTTCAGAAGAGGCAGTGCTGGCGGCGGCAACCAGATTCGTCAACCTTATCTGAAAGGTATTGTGCCTACCGGGCATCATCTTGAGTTCCCTGAAACGGAACACGTCCATTTCTATGGTTTTTACATCGGCAACTTCCCCGACTTGAAAAATGAGGAAGTAGACGAACTCTGCGCAATTATAAATTCGGTCTGAGGTAGCGCGCAGTGACCTCAGCCGTAATTCTTGCAGGTGGTTTGGGCACACGTCTTCGTAGCGCCGTACCGGACTTACCCAAACCAATGGCGCCGATCAGCGGGAGGCCGTTTCTTGAGCACCAGCTCGACTACTGGATCAAGCAAGGTGTTAATCATTTTGTACTATCCGTTGGCTATCGATATGAGGTGATTGTTGATCACTTTGGCAATCGGTATAAGGATGCCGAGCTTGATTACGTGATTGAGGAAACCCCGCTTGGAACGGGCGGTGGACTCTTGTTGGCCGCAGAAAAGGTCAGCAAGGACGAATCGTTTTTGCTGCTGAACGGCGACACCTATTTTGCTGTGGACTTGAAGACATTGATCGAATTTTCCTTGGCAAACGACGCGGATTGGTGCTTCTCTTTGTTTCGCACTCATGAGGAAGGGCGATACATGGGGATGGATGTTTCGCCGCAAGGGCAAATTGTCTCACTCAAGTCAGGTACTGGCCGACCAGGCCAGCTGGCAAACGGAGGCGTGTATTGGGTTAACCCGCGCGCCTTACTCAATGAACGATTTTCACCAGGCGACAAGTGTTCTCTGGAAGACGACATTTTCATGACTGCCATGGTTTCAGGCCAGCGCCTATTGGGCGTTGAGTTCTCGGGCGCGTTCATTGACATTGGCGTGCCTGATGACTATCATCGTGCACCAGAGCTACTTTCGTCATAAGAAGGACATCTGTTGAATACAATTGAACGACTCAAGAAAAACCTGGAAGCTTCCATACAGGCCAAGCATCAAATGCTTGCCGATGCGGAATGCCTTGAGCTGTTTTCCAAGGCTGTAGAAACCGTCGTCGACCGCTACAAACAAGGCGGGCGTATCTATATCGCAGGCAACGGGGGCTCGGCAGCTGATGCGCAGCACTTGGCGGCCGAGTTTGTCAGTAAATTGGCGCGCGACAGGGCTCCATTACCAGCCGAAGCCCTCACAGTAGATAGCTCCATTCTCTCCGCCATCGGCAACGACTACGGCTATGAGCAGGTTTTTTCCAGGCAACTGGCCGGCAAGGCAACAACCAAGGACGTCTTCCTTGGCATAACCACTTCCGGGCGGTCCCAGAATATTCTCAAAGCACTGGAACAATGCCGTACCATGGGTATACCGAGTATTGTGTTTTGCGGCGGCGATGGCGGTCAAGCAAAAGCGATGGCCGACCACGCGATCATTGCTCCAGGCAAAGCAACAAGCACCATTCAAGAACTGCATATCGTATTGGCGCACACGCTCTGTGAATGCGTCGAAGTGGCGATGTTTGGCGAATAATTTTTTTGACAATTTAGAAAGGAACACAATGAGCTACAATATTCTCGTCACCGGCGGCGCCGGCTACCTCGGTTCTACCATGGTTCCGGATCTGCTTAAC
>Ga0265297_10004321_pt1 | contig 23466 bp, 36 predicted proteins | sample Munlanlwell13791_FD_192502 | JGI IMG/M metagenome (GOLD analysis project Ga0265297, IMG submission 192502) | Leachate microbial communities from a municipal landfill in Southern Ontario, Canada - Leachate well 137-91 | ecosystem: Engineered > Solid waste > Landfill > Unclassified | place... | reverse complement strand
ACTGATAGCCAAAGTATTGCAGAAGCTTTGGCGATTAAGGTTGTATTAAACCTCTCTGATTCTGTTTTAATTGCAGAAGAAGTTGCTAATAACACTACTTTAAAGGTTTCTGATTCTATTTCTGTAGCTGAGGATGTTGCTACTACTTGGGCTGTTAAAAAAGCACTTGCGGATAGTATTGATTTGGCAGACGAACTGTTGGTTGAAGTTTCTTTGGTGCTTGCAGATACTATTACTTTTGCGGAAGCGGTAGCGATTGCCGTAGAAAGTATTTTGTCTGACAGTCTTTCTATTTCAGAGGTTGTTGGTGCTGATATTATAACATTCTTGGCTGATGAAATTCCTTTTTCCGAAGATATTGCAGTAGCAATAAAAGTTGTTTTGGCAGATACAGTTTCTATAGCAGAGGCGGTTGCTAATCAAAATACATTAAGTATTCCTGATTCAATAAGTATAATTGAGGGTATTGCTACTTCTGGGGCGGTAGAAAGGTCTTTAGAGGACAGTATATCATTTTCGGAACAACTGGCAGTAAAAAGGATTATCACTCTTTCTGACGATATAGCGATTGACGAAGGGATAGAATTTTTAGCGGTTCTAAACATTTCTGATACTATTTCTTTTCAAGAAGAAACAAACATTTCAGATATTAAGGTTTTAAGTGATACTGTTTCTTTTAGCGATGAAATTACAGGATTTTTATTTGGTAGGAGTTTATCGGACTCTATTTCAATTTTAGAAGGAATTGAGAATAGTACAAACATTTCTTTACCTGATACTGTTTCAATAACCGACGATTCAACCAAAAGTATTGAAAAGGAAGTGTCAGATACTATTTCAATAAGTGAAGAAACAGGAAAACAGTTGGTTTTTGCTTTAACGGATGAAATTTTGATTGAAGAAAATTCTGAAATTGTTCGTGTTGTTAACCTTGTCGATTTAATTAGTATTTCAGAAACTTTAGAAAACCAGTCAACATTAAGAATATCCGATAGCCAGACTATATCAGAAAGTGTCTTGTGTGTTTGGGATGCTGTAATAGGGTTAGAAGACACGGAGGATATTTCAGAGGCAGTTGTAAGGAATTTGACAATAAACCTTTCTGATGCGGTTTCAATTACCGAAGTTTTAAACTCCTCTGCGACTGGTCTCGGTTTAGCCGATTCAATAAGTTTTTCAGAAACTCCAAGTTTTGATTTCAGCAAAAAAAGAGATGACTTGTTACTTATATCAGATATTGGTTTGGTTAAGGAAAATGTAAAGACTATTTCAGACAGCGTTAGTTTTAGTGAAAATTTGGCTTCTGTATTGGAACAAAAATTGTCTTTAACAGACAGTATTAACTTTTCTGAATCGTTAGTTGATAGCATTGTAAAAACCTTGTCAGGGGGTATGGACTTGTTTGACGAACTGGTTAAAGATGTTGTTTCTAATTTACAGGATACCGTTTCGATTGCCGAGGAGGTAAGTAACGGCAAAACTCTTACCCTTTCCGACAGTATTACAATTACGGAAAGTGAGATAGAAACAACTAATCCTAAGTTGGAGGATAGTCTTGATATATCAGAAAACCTTATTTTAGGTATAGGTTTAGGGTTAGTAGATAATGTTGATATAGCTGAAGAACTTTCAACCGCTTTTGTTCTTTCTTTTGAAGAAACTCTTAGTATTTCAGAAGTGGTTGGAAATGTGGCAACTCTTTCAATTTCCGATAGTGAAGCAATTTCCGATGATTTAGTGAAAGAAAACGCTTTTGAGAGGTCGCTGGAGGATTCGGTTAGTTTTTCAGAAGAACAATTTATTTCGGCAGGGTTGAATTTGTCTGACGATACAGAAATGCTTGAAAGCATCAAAATAGACAAGTTTTTCTCTCTACTTGATTCGATTGAACTTTCAGAGGTTTTATTTAAAGGAATTGTTACTAATTTAGAAGATGCAGTTGCTATTACCGACAGTTCTGGGATTTCTTTTAATATTTCTTTGGCTGATAGCATTGAAATTTTAGAAGAAAGTGAAGAATACAAATACAGACTTTTGGCTGTTGACGATACCATTGATATTTCCGAAAGCGAAGCAATAACCATAAAGGTTTATTTTTCCGAAAGTGTTTCTATTGCAGACGGAATGGCAGGCAGTCACTCTCTTGAATTAGGAGATAGTCTTTCTATTTCCGAAGCAGAAAACTTGGTTATTGTAAAACCAATGGCCGAGTCTGTTTCTTTAGTAGAAGAAGCTTTTTCAGGTATTTCAAAATTCTTTTCAGAGGATGAAGATATTGCAGAGAGTAAAGTAATAACTATTGAAAAACCATTAGGCGATTCGGAAACAATTACAGAACAATTAGTTAGACTAAGAGGTAAAACATTTGTTGATTCAATTTCAGTTGCCGAAAGTTTAAGTTTTGAAATTAAAAAATATTTTACGGAAGAAGTAGAAATTTTAGAGGATTCATCTTTACCAACAGAATATACAAGGGAATTTAACGATTTAATAAATATTACCGATAGCAAGGTTATAAATTATGTTCTTACTTTTTCTGATGATATTACTATAACGGAGAGTGAAATCAAAGATATAAACATCGCAAAATCGGAAAGTTTTAGTCTTTTAGAAGAAATTAATACAGGGGTTTGGCACACTCCAAGAATAGCACAAATAGCATTTTTAAGAACAGCTTGGGAAATATAATATGGCAATAACACTTGAATTATCAGATGAAATCGAAATTACGGAAGAAATCACAAGTGCCTATTTTATTGTTAGGGCTGATGACACAGCTTTTATTAGAACTAATTTTCCGTAGAAAGGAGGTGTAAAATAAACTTATGGCAATGAATTTTAATGCAGTATTAGAACCAGATGTAGCGATAACTGAGCGAAGTGAAATTCGAACGGATATTGTTGCTGGTGTGACAGAAATCCCTGTTGCTAATGCCTCAAAATTTGAGGGAAATAGATATCTTTGTTTAGGTCAATATGGAGACGAAACAGCAGAGTTAAAAAAAATCACAGATATTGACGAAACGAACAGGACGGTAACTGTTGATACTGCTACAACTTATCCACACTATAAAGGGGATGCGGTATCAATGTTTCTTTACAATAAAAGAAAATTTTACCGCTGGAATACAACCTCAGAAAGTTGGGAACATTTATCATCGGAAGGTTCTCCTAAAGAAATAGAGGTTGATAATCCTCAGGGAACATTTTTTGAGGATTCGGAAGGAACTCAATCAAATATTTATCGTGCAACTTATTTGAACGTTGCTTCTTCGGTGGAAACAAGTATTCTTGATGCAAAATCAATAACTGGCGGGGGTGCGTCAACAGACTTAATTTCTCTTTATCGTATCAGGTATTCTGCTGGTTTTAGCGAAAACTATTCTATTGAGGATAGTTATATAGACCAATATAGGCAGGATGCTCAGGGTGAGGTTTGGGCAGCACTCAGGTTAAGATATACTTTTCCGCTTACAAAAGCATCATCATTTTTAAGAAACATTGTTAGGGATATGGCGGTTGGTTTTATTTGGTTAGACCAATACAGCGGAAATGCAGTAAAGGTCAAATCAGCCGAAGAAAGAATTGCTGATGCAAGAAAGAGGTTATCAGGTCTTGCAGACGGAACATATATTCTTTATGATGAAGATACAGCAACAGACCAAGCCGAGACAGGTAGAGGTGGAGGATTGTCATATTTTCCTGACGAAAACACAGACGATACGGACGATGAACGTATTTTTACAATGCACGATGAGTATTAGTTGGGAGAAATAATATGTCAGAATTTTTTCAACTTCGCTTTACTGTCGAGGGTGTTCCTGAGCTCTCACGTATACTGGCTTTGACGAATGAGAGGCTCGGCAATTTTAAGTTGCCATTGCAGAAATCGGCAAAATTTATTCTGGCTGACGTTGAAAGAAATTTCGAGTCAGAAGGAGGTCTTGTCGGTGGCTGGCAACCTCTTGCACCCTCGACTGTGAGGGGAAGAATTAGGGAGGGTTATGGTGCACACCCGATTTTACAAAAGACTGGCAGTTTGAGAAAAAGTTTTTTTTCGACAGTTTCTAACACTAGAATGGAAGTAACAAGCAGAAGCCCTTATTACGCTTTTCACCAAAGCCGTAAACCAAGGAAAAAATTACCAAGACGTGCTATGCTGGTATTAACAGAATATACCAGACAAAATATAGTTCAGGAATTTAACAAATACATTAGAGGTAAAAATATATGAACATATTAGTGGATAAAATTATTGATGTTTTAAGGGAACATCTGAAAGAAGAAAGACACATCAAAAGGTTCTACTTCGGAAATCCTGAAGAGCTTGCAAACGCTGACCTTCCTTGTATTTTTGTTCAACCACTTTCAAAAGCAGTTGACCAGTTAGACAATGTTTATGATTTAGTTACAGCAGATATTATGGTTGGTGTTTGTGTAGAATATGGGAAATATGCAAAAAAGAATTTAGATGAAGGAACTGCTGACAGGTTTTTAACCGAAATGGAGGGTGGCAGAAATGCAGACTTTACTCCGATTGAAAGTTCAGTTAGTTATGTTCTTAGAAATCACTTTACACTTGAGGGAACAGTTTTACACCAGGAACAGAGTACCGCTTGGGGAGAAAGAGAAATGACAGGGGGGGTTGCAAAAGAGATACATATATATTTTACTTTTAAGTATAAGGTTAAAAATACTGATTAAAGTGAGGAGGTGAAATAATATGCCAAATGAAGCAGTCGGGATTCAAGCTGGAATGTCAATCAAGAAACAGACTCTTGATGATAAAGGAAAAGTTACAAAGACGATGTTCTTTTTTCCTGATTTAAACGAAAGTGCTGAAGCGGAAACAATAGAAGAGGCAAGAGAAATAGCGGAAGCAAGAAAAGAGAAAAAAAAGTCTTAATAAATGTTAAACTTTAACTGAAAGGAAATATTGTGCTTAAAGAAACCAGAGAAAAAATTAGGAATACTCTTAAGGGTAGAAAACTTTCTTTGGAAACTAAAAGAAAGATGAGTAAATCGCACAAGGGGATAAATACTTGGACAAAAGGTAAACATCTTTCTGAAAAGACAATAGAAAAGTTAAAAGCAAAGAAGAATACTGATAAGGGTAAAAAGTCTTGTAGTAAGGCAGGAAAACTTGGAGCAACAAATAGATGGAAAGGACATATTAAAACTATTCGAGAAGTTAAGGGAAAGAGGGAAACTAAGAATACACACGATAAGAATTTGCAATTAGAGAAAAAGAGGTTCACTAATATGAGATATAAAGCAAGGAAAATAGAAGCAGAAGGTTCTCATACTTTTGGAGAATGGGAACATTTAAAAAAGCAATATGGTTATATTTGTCCGATGTGTGGTAAAAATGAACCAGACATCAAATTAACCGAAGACCATATTATCCCTTTGAGTAAGGGTGGTTCAGATAATATAGAAAATATTCAACCTTTGTGCGTTGCTTGCAATACGAGGAAACATACAAAGACAATCAAATTTGACCCTATAGACAATAGTCTAAATCAAGGGGAGAAAGGAGCGTGAAAAAAATATGTCAACAGAAATAGGACGATTAGTTCAAGTAGGTCTTGGTAGAGAAAGTGTGGCAAGGGGTACACCTGCTGCTGCCGGATTTTGGATGGCAAAGGTGGACTTTGATTTTAACCCTAGAGCTGATTTAGTGGTTAACGATTCAGGATTAGGGGTGATTGATGCCCGAAATGATGCCAAAGTGGTTGAAAAGGTCGGGGAGGGTTCTTTTGGTGGAATTGTAAATGACAAATCGTTTGGTATTTTATTAGCTGCTTGTTTGGGAACTTGGTCAACTGGAACGATAACAGATACTACCTATACCCATACATTTACAAGGTTAAACAATAACCAACATCCGTCATTTACTCTGTATCACAAGGATTTAAATGTTGAAGAAAGATACCCAATGGCAATGCTTAACCAGCTTACCATTAACGCTGTTTTAAAGGATTATGTTCGGTTTTCCGCTGGATTTATGTCAAAAATAGGAGCAGCGACAACTGGAAATACTCCTGCTTATACAGCAGAGAACATTTTCCTTGCAACTCACGCAACAGTTAAGTTTGCTGATACGGTGGCTGCTTTAGGAACGGCAAGTGCGACAGCAGTTAGGGCAATCAATTTGACTTTCAACAAGAACGTAGAGGATTTACAAAGTTTGGGGAGCGTTGACCCGACAGATATTGTAAATAAAGCGTTTTCTGTATCGGGTGATATTGAAATGCTTTATGGCGATACTGTATTTAGGGATTATGCCTTGGCTGGCACTAAGAAGGCTTGTTTGATAACAATTTCCAACACGGATGCCCTTTTGGGAACAGCGAGTTATCCGACATTGACAATTACGCTTTCTCCAATGTCTTTAAGGGATTGGGGAAGGTCAACAGGTCAGGACGATGTGGTTTTACAGACTCTCGCCTTTGACGGAAATTTTAGTATAACTGATAGTGCGACTGTGTCTGCAACCTTGAAGAATACACAGGCAAGCTATTAACCTTGAGAGGAGGTGTCAATAAATATGGAACGTTCAACAACTGAAGTCAACCTACCAACATCAGGTATGAAAGTAATTGTCTATACCTTTTACACAAGAGGAGAAAGGAAGGCGATTGAATCAGTAATGCTTGAGAGTGCGGTATTCGAACAAGATGAAACAGGTTCACCACGTTTGAAAAGTGTTGATGCAACTTATCGTGCCAAAATGGAAGATAAGGCGGTCTTGCTGGCGGTCAAAAGTTTTATTGATAAAGACGGAAACGAAGTTAAACCAGAAGTTGGGGTTCTCGATTCATTACCGAATGAGGACTTTGAAATTCTGCAACAATCGTTGCCAGGTCAATCAGTAAAAAAAAAATAAACTTTGACGCAGTTAAAAATTACTTGGCGTATAATGGCAGTCTGGAAAAAGTGCCACAAGAGTACTGGGAATATAAGTTAGTGGAAGAACACTTTAGAGGAAACTGGCTGGTTTACTGGGAAATGCCCGAAGACTGGATTGAAATGATATCTGGTTTTAGGGTAGCCGAAAGGCAGGCTGCCGAACTCCAAGAGAAAAGGATGAATAGAAATTATGGCAGAACAAACCAGTGAACTATCAATAGTAATAGAAGCTATCAATAAGGCTTCTGCTACTATAAAACAAGTAGGGCAGGATTTAGATGGCCTGAGTAAAGAAGTTAAAAAAGACAACTCGGCTGCTCAGGCCACTACGGGTAGTTTCAATAACCTGCTCGGAGCTTTTGTGGGTGGAGCTTTAATTGTTAAGGGAATTGAAAAAGCCTTTCAGTTTGCGACAGAAGCGGTTAACAATTTAAGAGATGCCCTAAACGAATCCGTCCAAGTAGCTGCTTCTTATGAATCAACAATGTTAGGACTTGATTCGGTGGCAGTGGCTTTTGGACACGACGTAAATCAAGTCCGGGATGCTGCTATGAGGCTTTCGAAAGATGGACTTCTTACTCCGGCACAATCCGCAGAAGCTTTAAAAAACATACTCGCTGGACTAAATGGCGTTACGATTGAACAAGCGGAATCAATGGTAATGGCGATGAAGGATACGGCTTCTTTTAATAGAGTTTTAACTGATTATGGCGATGCGATAATTCAAACTACCAGAGGTATGCGGAATAGAAACTCTATTTTAACGGACTCTGCTGGTGTCCAGAAAAACTTACAACTTATTCTTCAAGAATCGGGATATACCCTTCAAGACCTTGATTCGGCTTCCAAAAAGCAGGCTGCTACTCAAGCTTTGATAAATGGATATATGAAGGAATCAAAGTTTGCGTATGGTGATGCTCAAAAATATCTTGAAACTTATTTAGGAGCTCAAACAACTTTAAATGCGACACTTCTCGATGTTAAAAAGTCCATAGGAGAAGGAGTTATGCCAGCATTTCAGGAAATGAAAAGTATTCAGTCCGAAATGATGGCTGGGCTTCAAACTTGGTTGAATGAAAATAAAACAAAAATTCAAACTTTAGCCACAAGAATAGGAACTTCAATAAGAGAATTGGTCGAGGGGATATCCGAATTTATAAACAGAAATAAGGATATTATTTATGCGATTGTGAATGATATAGCTCAAAAATCAATAATGCTTGTATCTGCTTTCAGAATGGTTGGAAATTCAATACAAATTATTGGTAATGGAATAGAGTTTATGGTTAGGACAATTGTTGCTGGTGGTAAAGTTTTGTCTGCTGCTATTAGGGGTGATTGGGAAGGGATAGTTGCTGCTGGCGATGAATGGCTTGACAAATCGGCACAAATACAAAAAGGGGTGATTGGAAACTGGAATGACCTCAAAAGTGCAAGTAGCAATTTTATGAAGTCTGAACAGTTTGACATAAAGAATTGGTGGGCTGGAATTGCTGCAACCGAAAAAGAAGCAAGGGAAATGATAAACGCTGATGCTAAAAAGTCAAATGACGAAAAATATGCGGAAGACATTAAAACCTTAAAGAAGCTTGCTGACGAAACAAAAAAATATAATGAAGAAGTTGCAAAAAGGACAAAAGCCTTTGAAGAAAGTTTTGATGATTTGGTGATGGCTCATAGAGATGCAATCAAAAAATTAACAGACGATTTAACTAAAGAAAACAAGGATTATAACAAGAAAGTTCTTGAAATGGAAAGTGATTACAAAAAGGCAGTTGAGGATATGGCTAAAGACCATAAAAATAAAACTGCCAGTATCCTTGAAGATATTGAAGATGAAAGGAAAAAAACTCTTGAGGCAATAGAAGAAATTACCGAAAAATATAATGAAGAAAGAACCTTAGTCGAGAGAGAGGGTGAAGCGAGGTTATCTGACTTGCAGGCACAACTTGATAGAGAATTGGCATTAGGAGATAAGGCTGACCAGTCAAAAATAGAGGCAATCAGAAAAATGATTCAATATGAGAAAGACGGTCTTAATACTTCTCTTGAAGAACAAAAAGCAAAATATGACGAACAAATCGATGACGAAAACGAAAAATTAAATGAGAGGTTGACTAAACTACAGGCCAGCCTTGAAGAAGAAAACACGGTTTATGCCGAGGCTATGGCTGAAAGAAAAGCAACTTACGATAAAGATGTTGCTGATGCAAAAGAGTCTTACGAAGAGAGAAGGATTGCTTTACAGACTGAATTAGACAATGAAGTTTCAATTAGGGAAAAATATGCCGAGGATTTCAAAAGAATTGGCGATACATTGGCAGAAGATGATTTAACAAGACTGGTGAGAAAACACGAAGAAGAATTGGCAGAAATGAAAAAAGACCACGAAGAAAAATTAGCAGAGTTAAAAGGTGAGGGAGTAGCACAAGGCGAAGCTTTTGTTAGCAGCTATACAGCAGGAATGCAAAAAGCGTATCCGCAGTTTAAAAGTCAAGTTGACCAAATAACTAATGATTTAGATAGTATTGCTTGTAAAACAGATATGTTTAGCAACAGTATGTTTAATTTTAGCAGTGTTGGAGTTGGACAAGGCGGTGGGGGTGGCGGTGGTGCTTGGGCGAGAGGTGGAATTATTACTAAACCTACATACGGTTTAATGGGTGAAGCTGGAGCAGAAGCGGTCTTACCACTGAGTAATCCCAAGAGAATGGAAGAAATTTTAAGGAGTATAGGCAAGTCGCAATCAAAAAGAGAAGTTATTCAGAATTTTTATGTTACTGTTACTAATCAGCAGGACGTTGACGTTCTTATGGAACGTGCAGGTTTTGCATACGAAAATGGAGGATTTAATTAAATGATTGCTAACATTACAGCCCCAATCGCAATAGGACAGGCTTCCAGTTATTACACTCTTACAGGTGCAGAAGGTTTTGGTTCTGGTGGAGTTGAAGTTGTTAAGTGGGATAGGCCAGGATTTCAAGGAATAAAAACACCAAGGGCTTTCTGGCGGGAAAGAATAATGCGGATGGTTGTAAATGTTCGGGCTGACACTTCGGCTCTTTATGAAACAAAAAGAAGGGATTTGGAAGAAGCCTTTGATACTCCAAGAAATGGTTTAACACTTTTAAAATTTACAACAGTTAGTGGATTATCTTTGCAAAGTTACTGTCATTTAAATTCTGAAATTCAGTCACCTTTTGTTACGGGAGAAGTTACAATTGGTAATTTTAGAATTGAATTGATAGCAGAAGACCCTATTTTTTATTCGCAGACATTAACGGAAACAGACGTTACTTTTGCTGCTGGTTCTGGAAACATTACAAATAGTGGCAATTCTTCCGTCTTTCCTGTAGTTAGGGTTCACGGTAACGTACAAAATCCCGTAATTACCAATAATTATCTTGGTAGAACTGTTTCCTTGGGTGGGTATACCATTGGTGCAGGCAGGTATATTGATATTGATATGTTGAATGAAACGATTGTAGATGAAACTGGAGTTTCTGTTTACTCTTATGTTGACCAAGATGACTTTTTTTGGCTTGCAAAAGGAAGCAACACAGTAACGATTAGCGGTACTGTCGGCGGTTCTGGTTATAGAAAAGCAACTTTTTCTTTTAGAAGCGGTTATTTGGGGGTGTAGAAAATGAAATATGGAACATTTAAGTACGCCGAAGGGAAATACGGATACGGTTTTTCTAAAGTTTTTTCTGAGTCTGTTGCTATTGACGAAGACTCTACAATCAAGGTAAATGATGGTTTTGTAAAATCGTTGTCCGATACTCTGACAATTTCTGATTCGTCAGTGGAAGAACATGGAACAGGTTGGGTAATTTACGAAAGAGTAGTTTATGGAGAACATATTTTATACGGTGACCATCCCTTGTTTGGAGGCGAAGAAGGTGCTTCGGAGAGTGTATCCATATCGGAAAGTTTAGAAACTTCAGTTGGGTATAACCTGCAAATATCAGACAGCTTGTCAATCAGTGACAGTTCCATTCCTAAAAAGATAGTTCCGTTTTCTGATTCACTTTCTATTTCTGAAAGTTTAATTATTATTAGAAATGTATACTTGGATTTGTCCGACCAATTAAGTATTGATTCCTACGGAAGTTTTGTCTTGACGGAACCTTATACAGAAAAGTCTGATTGGCGGTTTGTCATAAAAACCCCAAGTGGCGAAAGAGTGACGTCCTTAATAAATGCAAGGAATAGGTGGATACTGGAAAGGCTTAATCAGGAAAGTGAAGCTGGATTTATTCTTGATGCCGATGACGAAAATTGTGTTGCCAGTATTCTTGTTTTAGGCGTTAATGAATTGCATATTTATTATAAAGGGGTTTTGTGGTGGTCAGGACAGCTTGTTTCTGCTAAAAAAACAGCAAAAGGAAATGATATTTATTGGGAAGTTTTAGCTAAAGACTGGGTTTCTCTACTTTCTAAAAGGTTTTGTGGCGTTGAAAGTTTAAGAGAATTTACAACAACTGATGCAGGTCAAATTGCCTGGACATTGATAGAAGAAACTCAGGCATTGGCAAATGGCTCTTTTGGCATAACTCAGGGCTCTATAGATGTTTCAATAGCAAGAACTGTTACTTATGATAAAAAGAATGTTTTGGAAGCAATTAAAGAACTTTCAAACTTGGGGCAAGACGGTTCATCTTCTTACGGAATGGATTTCGAGATTACACCAGAAAAGGTCTTTAATGTTTACTACCCATATAAAGGCTCGATTTTAAATGATGTGGTTTTCCGTTATCCCGGAAACTGCGAAAACTTTGAGGCATTGGTTGACACCTGGGGAATAGTTAACCAAGAATGGGGACTGGGCAGACATTGGACTGGAAATACGGCAATTGTTTCAAGGGCTGATGCTACTTCCCAAACAACTTACAAAAGAAGAGAGGCAATAAAAAATTATAGGGATATGTCTGTTTTGGCTTTTTTACAGGATATGGTTTATCAAGATATTCAATGGTTGAAAAACCCCTCTACTGTTATCCGCTTTGAATCAAGGGTTGACGACAAGAGCGATATTAGGAACTATGGGGTTGGAGATGCTGTTGTGGTGGTTTGTGATAAATTTGATATAGATGAAAGCCTTTGGGTTTATGATAGAAAAATAGAAATAGGCGACAATGACCAGTTAAAAGTAACACTAACTGTAGGAGATTAAAAATGAGAAGAAGGTCAATGCCAAATTTTTTGTCTGATGTTTCTTCCTTGGAAGAAAGGCAAGAAAGGTTGGAACGCTTGCTCCAAATGATAGGCATTTCTCCAGATATGCCTTATACCGTAACCGTTAATGACGGCACAAGGAATAGGGTAGAGCTTGGCTTGATTGGTGCCGATTACGGAATAAAAATTGTCGACAATGCCGGTAATTCTATTCTTCTTGCAAACGGAACGATTATAGCTAATGCGATTAAATCGGGAACGCTTGATTGTTCTTTGATTACAGTGGCTAATTTAAATGCTGGAAGTATTACGACAGGTTCTCTTTCGGCAAGTTATATTTCGGGTGGAACTTTAAATTGTAACTTGATGACTGTTTCCAATTTGAATGCCGGGAGCATCACAGTTGGAACTTTTGTAGATATAAATGGCAGGTTGTCTGCTCAATCAATTCACGGAGATAAAATTCAAGTTGATACCTTGGAAGCTGACAGAATAAAAGCTGGAACAATTACCGCAGATAAAATTTTTGCAAACACGATCACTACAAACCAACTTGCCTTGAATGGAGTTAACGCTGACAGGCTAACGGATAACACGATTACAAACGCAAAAATTCTTAGTTTGTCTGCTGATAAATTAACCGCTGGCACTCTTTATGTGGGTTATGCTGGCAGACCTGGGGCGATATATATTGCTCAGGGTTCAACTGGCGATGCAAAATTTTACTTTCAAGGTGGTTCAAGAATGTGGTCTGACTCAAGTAATCGAATTGGTATAAATTCTCTTGGCGATATGTATATATACGTGGATAGTTACGAAAAAATGGTTTTTTATAAGGATTTTGGGACACAAAATATTATTCGTGGAGGATTATCAATTAGAAAAAGAAGTGACGGAAGTGGTACTGATAACCTTAATGTAGAAGGGGATGCAAGGGTAAATGGAACTTTAAATGCAGATACTATCAACAACACTAACCTTTATGGTAATAATGTTTATTACTGGAATTTAATTTACTGGTCGGATGAAAAAATTAAGAAAAATATACTTGAAAGAAAGTCAAACCTTGAAGATGTTCTGAAACTAAAACCGATTGAGTTTCAATATAAAGAAGAAAAAGAAAAAAGAAGACATCTTGGTTTTTCGGCACAAGAAGTTGAGAAGGTTTTACCAAACTTAGTTCATACTGCTGAAAACGGAATAAAAGGAATAAATATGACGGAAATTATCCCTTTATTAGTTGGTGCAATACAAGAATTGCAAAAAGAGGTAGAATTATTAAAGGAGGTGAACAAATGAAATTAGATATTCAGGCACTTTCTCAAAGAGATAGTCGCTGGGCTTCTAAAAAATTAGGGACGAGTTCTGTAACCATTGGTGGTTACGGATGTGTTCTTACTTGCCTGACGATGCTCTGTAACTACTACAAACACCCTCTTACCCCAGACCAATTAAATGAGATGCTTATAAATGTCAACGGATTTTCTAATGGTAACTTGATGAAATGGGAAGTTCTGACTCAATTGTTTTCTGACATCAAGTGGGAAGGCAGAGTTGATTGTCCCGATGTTCCAGCCCCGCTTAATACGATTGACGAATACCTTGATAAGAGAATGCCAGTTGTTGTTTGTGTTGACTTCGACCCGAAGGAAGGACTGCAACAACATTTTGTTTTGGTAATTGGCAAGGACAATAATGATTATTTTGTCAATGACCCCTGGACTGGAGAAACTTATTATTTCTCGGCAAAATATGGGAAGCCAAGCGAGGGTGTTTATGGACTGCGACTTTATTCTGGCAATTTAGACCCAGTTGTGCCAATGGAGGACTTGGTTCTTCAAAAGAAAATTGACGAACTGGCTCAGAAGGTTGCTGAACTTAACACTCTTACTAGCACGATAAAAGACAAGCAGGATAGTCTTTGGACTTCGGTTGATAATGTTAAAAAGGACACCGAAGAACTTTACAAAGACAGGGACGTTATTACTGTCATAAAGGAAAACACTACCAGTATTGAAGGGAAGGTTAAGGAGAGTATCGCCAAGCAAACGGCAATAGAGACTGGTTTGAGAATAGAAATAAGGAAACTGAAAGACGAAACTGGGGAAGAAATTGACACTTTGGCAAAGAGAGTTAAGACATTAGAAGAAAAACCTATCCCGATTGACGGAGTGGCAATCAAGTTCAAAATCGGTTCTTGGATTTTAGGTAAATTGGCAAAGGAGGTGAAATAATTATGGCAGTTAAGAAAATAACATTAAGTGAAGTTTTTAAAAAGGATTTACGGATTGTTGCTTATTTGATAGGTTCTTGGGCAGTTGGGTTGGCAGTAATTTTTTCCCAGACAGGAACATTTCCAAAAGAAGGGTGGTTGTTGGGAATAATCCCAGCATTGAACTATATAGCCTATCGAATTATTGAAGAATTAAAGAAAGAAGGTTATCGGGAAGCACTCAAATAAAAAATTGACCTATTAAACAAAAGGCGTAGTCGGTTTAAGCGTTTTTCAGCCAAAGAGCCTGCCGACTACGCTTTTTTAGTGGTTTATTTTACTCTTTTTACTCCAAAACCAGCCTCATTTTACCCCTTGACAAAAGAAAACAAAAGACTTATGATTAGTGTATGAAAATTAAAACAATGACGGGAATGCAAATAACAAATTGTCTTCATATACTTCGTAACTCAGTTAAGGTTGGTCAGGTTGATTATGACAAGGCCAAAGCGGAAGCAGAACCTCTTTTAGAAGAACTTAATGCGAGAATGGAAAAAATAGCTCAAAAACATAAAAAGTTTTTTTACAAAGTAGTATTTAGTAATTTTTGAAAGGAGAAAAAATGGTAACTTGTAAAGAAAAAGTTAAAAAAGAATGGTTAGATACTCGTAAAGACCTAAAAAAGTTCTTTGATAAAGACGATTACAAAGGCTTATCAGAATACGGTCTTTCAATAGACAAAGTAGAAGCAGGAACTTTTGAAGGGCAGAAAAAATCATACATTCGTTATCAGTTTAGTTGGGGCGGTCCGTCTGATGAATTAAGAATTTTCCGAAGTGGCAAAATAGAGTATTGGTTTATGGATTGGTTTGACGGAGCAATGATTGATGTTACTAAAGATATAATTGCTCAAAAAGCAACACAATATGCGAAAGGAATTTTAAATGAAAAATAAAAAAGACTCAGCTCAAATAGTTTTCAATATGCTGGCTTTTCAATATAAGCCATTAGAAAAAGTCTTGTTATCCAAAGCGGATAAGGAATTTAAAGAAAAATACGCAAAAGCAAGTTATGCAACCAAAATAAGAATTTTAGATGAATTTGCTTACAATATGGGTTATTAAAATGAAAGGAGTAAATATGATTACAAATGAGGATTTTAGAAAATACGAAGCGATTAGAGTTTCGGGTGTTTGTAATATGTTCAACATTGATTATGTTAAAAAAGAGTCTGGGTTATCAAGAGAAAAGATATTAGAAATAATGAAAAACTATTCTAAGTATATGAACCAATTTATTAGTAAACAAATGCAGGAAATGCAGAAAGGATTATCAAAATGAAACTTTTAACGGATGAATTACTAAAAAGGTTTGCGGAAGTAGGAAGTCAAGAAAGTATTAAAGACCCGATTGTAATTGCAAAGTTCTTTAATCCAACAGGGATAGGAAATTGGTTTGCAACTGAGTATGACCCAGTAGAAGATACATTCTTTGGATATGTTAGTTTATTTGGTGATTACAATGACGAATGGGGTTATTTTAGTCTTAATGAATTAGAAACGTTTGTGGGTAAATTTGGGATAGGAATTGAAAGGGATTTATATTTTGAAGAATGTCCAGCAAGTAAAGTTATTAAAAAATATACAAAAGTTGGTGGGGAGGAATATTAAATGAATAAACAAAAAACAATTTTTCCTTGTTGGGACAATGATAAGAAAAGTTATACCAAAGGAGGTCGTGTTCAATGTGATATTTGCGGTAGTTTTAAAGGTGTTAAATCAAGAAACTATTTAAGGAAAGATAAAAAAGGAAAAACATTTATGAAATTGTTTATGAGATGTGCGAATTGCCAAAGTTTAGAAGTTCGCAATAATTATACAGGAGAAATTTTATTACAAGTTAAAAAGGAGGTATAAATGGAAATTTCACAAAAGGAAATCCAAGTCCTTGAAAACCAAGTTTCACCATTAGTGAAACAGGCTGATAGTTATGTTATTGATAGTGTTGAGGCGGTTGATGTTGCTTCGACTTTCCTAAAGAAACTCAGGGAAACGGAAACAAGCATTGAAGCAAAGAGGTTGGAGTTTACAGCCCCTCTTAACCAATCGTTGAAAGCGATAAATGACACTTTCAAGAGTTTGAAGCAACCGCTTGAAGAAGCGAGAATGCTTTTGACTAACAGGATATTGAATTGGAAGCGAATTGAGACTGAAAGGCTTGCTAAAGAGGAAGAAAGGCGTAGAAAAATACAAGAGGCACACTTGGAAGCTGGACACCAAGTTAACGCTCCTGTAGTCCTTGAGCGACCCGAAAACAAGATAGGAAACACCCAGACCAGAAAAGTTTGGACTTTTAGGGTAAAGGAGTTTTCTAAAATCCCAGATGTTTACAAAGTTATTAACCAAGTAGCGGTAAATCAGTCAATCCGAGATGGAGTGAGAGATATACCTGGAATTGACATTTACCAAGAAGAACAATTATCAATTGTTGGGAGGTAATAATGACAACGATTAGAGAAATGTTAGAAAAAATGAAGGTCAGAAATCGTATGACACCCGAACAGGTGGAGGCGGTTGAAAAACAAGGTTGGATAATTGAGGATTATGCAATGGAGTTCAAATACAAAGGTTATTACTTGGTAATTGAATTTTGTATCGGTGACTTTTGCACTTCCATTTGTTCCAAAGAAGGCCATTGGCTATTGGAAGCAAAAGTTAGAAATAAAGACTTTATCCACGCCTTGGTAACAATTTCTAAATATATGATAAGAATTGATGAAGGTGAACATTGGCAAGGAGAGGAGGACTAAATGTCAGGAATAAAAGGAAAGTCAGGTGTCTATCCAAAATCAGAAGCACACAAAGCCAAAATTTCTGCCACTATGAAAAGGAAGGGATTAAGGCCACCTAAGAGAATTACTGGTTTTGGTTATATTTCTGATGAACAATTACTGGAAGACGGTATTTGTCCGGAATGTTTAAACAAACTCCCCAGTAAAAAATTAGAACAAAGGGACGGAGGTTATTATGAATTCGTAACCATCTGCGAAAGTTGTGGTGCTACTTATGTTGGATAAACAAATATTAGAGAAAATTTTAGAATTAGAAAATGTTAAACAAACAGGGTTGTCCTATCAATATATTAATTCGGTAATAATGGAAAAAATACTTTCTGAACTAAAAGTTTTAAATGCAATTCTTGAATATGGATTTAAGGTTCCAAATCAGGTATTGAGAAAAGCAAAAGAAAGAAAGGAAAAATGAGTAATAGGCTAGACGAAGAAAGAGAAAAAATATTACAACCGCAAAGAATTGCAAGCTGTAGGATTAAACTGGAAAAATTAGGGTTCGAGGTTAGTCAATCGGGAAACACAGAATTACAATTTATGTTTAACGGAAGTCTTGTAAAATTTTGGCCTTATTCTGGTTGGCATAGTGGTAAAAGTATTGACGATGGTAGGGGATTTTCTAATTTATTAAAACAATTAAAGGAGGAAAAATGAAGAAAATATCTAATCCTGAAATATTATTAAAATTAGCAGACAACAAAAAGTCTGTATTTATTAAAGGTTATTCCTGTAAAGAAGTTTATCCAGCAGCTTTTGTCCAAAATTGGAATTTTAGAATAGTTATCAGGTTATTAAAAAATGGAAAAATTTATGAGAACAATAAAAATTCCAAAAATAGTTAAAAAAATAGAGTTATCCCAAACTTATTTAAAAGAAAGTGAAATTTTAGATAGTGGTATTAAAAAGTGTCCTTTGTGTGGAAGCGAAGCAATTGAATATGATGACTATATTGAATATGGAAACCCAGAAATAGATGGTGGTAACGATGGTCAATATTATGTGAGAATGTGCAGTAATGAAAATTGTAAGAATTATGGAGGATTTTAAATGCGAGTAATAAAAATTCCAAGTAAATCAAACCCAAGTATTTTCAGAGAAGTTAGGATAAAGGAAGGTCTTGCTGGTGAAACTATCTTTGAATGTTCTTGCCCTGCTAATGTTTGGAATAGGATATCAAACGGAAGGTCTGGAAAAGCAGAATGTTCTCATATTTTGGAAGCAAAACAAATTCTTAAACAGGAGCAAGAAGTTGATAAAAACAAGGAAAATATTTAGGTTCAAAGATGTCATTGACAAAAAGAAAAAAATTATCAATAATTAGTTAAGGACAGACGAAAGGAGGTGAAAAAATGGAAGCTAATAAAAAAATAGAAAAATTAAATGAAAAACCAAGTTGGTCTGATGCGGGTATTTTAATGAAGAAAGCTGGAACTCCAGCGGAGGTAAAAAACCAACAGATGATAATTGCTCTCTCTATTGCTTTTAACATTCCTCCACAAGGAATAACCATTCTTTCGGACAATCCGTATATCAACAAGAATGGGTTAGAGTATATGTTCAATGAATATAAAGCGAAGTATAACTGGGAGTATTTTTTGTCTGAACCGATAGAAGTTGCCAAGCAAGCAGGCGATACCGCTTTTTTCAAAACAGAGGTTTTTAACCACGAAGGAAAGGTCGTAGCCAATGGGTTTGGGACTGCCAATGCAGGGAATATCAAAATGGGAACTATCAAAGTTTTCCTGAATGAAATGGCAGAAACCAGAAGCCAGAACCGATGCCTTCGGAAAATCCTCTCGCCTATTCTTTACAAAAACTTCATTGAAAATATCAAAAAACTTCAAGACAAGGACAGGGAACTAATAGCAGAAGCGTCAGTCAATTTTGGTTCGGTTACAGCCGAAGAAATTGCAGCGACTTCTGATGAAGAAGTCAAGGCCGAAAGACTTTTGACCGAAGAAGAAATGAAAGGGGTTGCTGTTTACCTTGGAGAAATCAACAATTCTAAAACTCAAGAAGAACTTGAGAAAATTAGAACGAAAGTAACCCAAGACAAAAACAGTAACCTTTTTAGTGATAATCAGTTGAAAGTTTTGGCTGAGGCTTGGTCAGGTCGTTCTCAAAACTTAGCTTTTGAAAAGAAATGAAAATAAGCACGTCTAAACTCAATACGTATTCCGATTGTCCGAGAAAATACTGGTATTCTTATGAATTATTTATACCAACTCCAAAGTCGGAAGCGTTTTGGTTTGGAGGTGCTGTTCATTCCGGATTAGAAGCTTATTACAAAAAGAAGGACGGCTTTCAAGGATTTAAAGATGCCCTCTTGCAGAGTTCTGGCAGAGAAAAACCAGCGGAGGGCATCAACCTTGAAAAACTTGAGGAACAAGGGAAAAAGATATTTGAAATATATCCCAAACAAGCGGTGTATTTCCAGCCAATTCTAATAGAACATCGCTTTACAGTTGATTTAGTTAACCCAGAAACGAAGGAAGAATTACCAGCTGTCCTTACAGGCAAGATAGACCTTGTTACCGTAGATGGTTATATTGTTGACCACAAGACAGCTTCTAAAGAGCTTTCAGACGACTACCAGACAAATAATTTGCAGGTCAACGGTTATGCTTATGCTTATTGGAAGATATTCGGTCAACTACCCAAAGGAGTAATTTTTAATCAAATAATCAAGGGAAACAGCAGGCGAGAACCAGTTATTAAGGCGACTAACCCGATCAAACCGACAATCGGTGATTTGTGTTTCTTTTTTCAGGAATGCAAGTCAGCGATTGATGCGATAGTTAGGAAGGAAACAAGGGACTATCCTAACCCTAATTTTATGACGTGCCAGTTTTGTCAGTATAAAAATATATGCAGTTTTAAACATAAAAAGGTTAGATGAATTTAGGCTCAAAAAGGTTCTTGACAAAAAGACAAAAAAGGTTTTAAATTAGTTTATGGAGGCAAAAATGGAATTTAAAGTAATAGACGAATCAAACGACCATAAGTATTTTACGATTGTGCCAAATTATGTTTTAAATCATTCTTCTGCTAATGCTCAGGCTCTTTATCTTCAATTAAAAAGACTGGCTGGCGATAATGGAATTGCCTATCCTTCTATGGATTATTTATGTAAAAAATTATCTCTTTCAAAACCAACAATAAGAAAAGAAATTCAATATTTAATTGACCACAAATGGATAGAATATATTACAGATGTTCCAGTTGAAACAAGAGGTGGAGTTCAAACAATAAAAGGTTATAAAGTTCTTGATATTTGGCAAATAAATGCAGAATTTTATAAGGGGGGAAAAAATAAGACTGCCCTTGTTGAACCAAAGGGGGGAAAAAATAAGTCCCAAAGGGGGGAAAAAATAAGTCCCCTAATAAGAATTAATATTAAAGAAGAACATAAAGAAGATATAATAATAAACCCTAAAAAATATTCTTCTTTAAAAGATATCACCGAATTAGACTTACAAGAAATTTCAGAAAAATACAAAGTTAGTCTTGGGTTTGTTAAATTGCAACTTGAAAAACTTACTAATTATTGCGAAGCCAAAGGCAGGGTTTACAAGAATTACAAATCAGCTTTGCGTAACTTTGTTTTAGGGGATATGCAAAAACAAGTAGAAAGGAGTGCCAATGACAAATATCGTCCAGTCGATGCCAGAAATGTTAAATGATAATAATTATCAGGAAGAATGGAAAGTTGTTTTATCCAGCAAGGGAGAATATACCTTGAGTAAAAACCAAGCATTGGTCTTGAAACAAGAAATAGCAAGTGGAAATAGGGGAACAGTTATGTTTGAAACATTTGCGATAGCCATTCCGTATATTGTTGAATTTTTCAGAGTTAAAAGGTTTTTAGTTGGCGAATTTCAATTACCAGCACAAGCGAGTGAAAAACCCTATGTTCCAATTTCAGAAGAAAAGTGGGAACAAATTCAAAAGGAGGTATATGAAAAAATTGGAAGAAGTTAATTTTTGGAGTGCAATCCTTGCACTTTTATCAACATTAACTGTTACTTTTGTTTTAACAAAAACGATCCTTTGGTGGAATTACAAAGAACCAGTTTTAGTTGATTTGTCCGAAAGAGCTTGTTGGTTGAATACCAAACAGCAGGTTGATATAACGGTAAAAGAAGCGGTTGAAAGGCTAATTGTTGATGCTGAAAAAAATGGTATGTGCTTGGTTGTTTCAAGTGGGTATAGGACGGAAGAAGAACAAGTAAAAATTAAAGAAAAGTATGGCGACCTTGCAGAAACTCCCGGTAAAAGTGAACACCATACTGGTTTGGCTGTTGATTTTCAGGCTTGCCCTATGACTAATTATAAAAGAGATGACACTGCCGAGAGGCTGGAACTTAGCAAACCATTTAAAGAACTGCCAGAATACGAATGGTTAAAAAAGAATGCTAAAAATTATGGTTTTAAACAAAGTTATAAAGAAGAACCTTGGCATTGGAGGTTAATTACCAGAAAGGAATTTTATGATTTCATCAGTCCGGTTTCCGAAGAGCCAACGCCTACTCCTACGGACAACCCTCGCCAAACATATTCAGGTGAAGTATCCTACTACACTAATGACTATTGCGTTAAATACAATCCAACTTGCAAAACTGCAAGTGGAGAAGTCTTTGACGACACTAAACTTACGCTTGCTTGCGGAAAGGAAATCAAACTCGGAAGCCTTGTTAAAATTAGTTACGGAAGTAAATCGGTTGTTGCAAAATGTAACGATAGAGGGAGTTTTGAAAAGAAGTATAGTAGAGTTGGTGATTTGGCGAAGGCGACTTTTGAGACGTTGGCATCACTTGAAAAAGGGGTTATCAGAGTGGAAATGGAGGTTTTGGAATGACCTTACTTGGTAGGAAAATTTTAAGTATGGAAATTGTTTTTATTTTTGGGAGAATTTACCAGTATTTTATTGAAAAATGAAAATTAGAATGACTTTACTTGAAACACTAAAACAAAACGAACAAGACATTTGTTATTTTATCGGAATTATCATATCTACCATAGTGTTTAGTTTCGGACTAAGTTATATTATTTTTTATTTAATATTTTAAAGGAGGAGTATGAAAAAACTATCAAAACAAGAAGCTCTTGAGAAAATTGAGGAGCTGAAAAAGTATGTGGCTGAGGAAGAAACCAAGGAAACCCCCAAGACTACGATCTACAGCAAAAGTGGGGAGGTTCTTTTTACAAGCGACAAGCCTACTTTAAAAGAAGCCCTAGAAGAAGCGGTGGGGCAGGGAGCAAACCTTGAGGAAGCAAACCTTTGGAGAGCAAACCTTCAGGAAGCAAACCTTCGGGAAGCAAACCTTCGGGGAGCAAACCTTCAGAGAGCAAACCTTTGGAGAGCAAACCTTGAGGGAGCAAACCTTGAGGAAGCAAACCTTTGGAGAGCAAAACTTGAGGAAGCAAACCTTGAGGAAGCAAACCTTGAGGGAGCAGAATTATCAAACGCCAAGTTCTACGGCAAAGGTGGAACAAGTAAGTTAAAGAAAGACCAAGTAGAAACCTTCCTGTTAGCATTAGGGTTTATCATTGAGGACTAAGTGAGTTACATATTATTCTATGAGCTTATATGACTAAACAAGACTGGGAAAAGGAAATGTCAGAAAGCCTGAAAAGTATGGGATTGGGCATGTCTGGTAGTCAGGCAGAATGGATATTTAGCTTCATTCGCCAAACCAGAGAGCAGGCAAGACAAGAGGGGATAGAGGAGGCGATTGAGGCGATTAGAATAGAGGAGTTAATGGATATGTCTTGTTGCCGAAGTCGGTTAACTGGAAGTACCGCTTATCAGATACCTACGAACGAAAAGACATTGGGTTATAACGAAGCAGTATTCGACCAAGAAGCTAAAATAGCCAAACTAAAAAAGAACTTTAACTTAATAAAATAATAGGAAGATGAAGGGAGGTGAACAGATAAATGGATTCAACAATAGAAGCAAAAGCAATGGAAAAAATGAAAGAAGCCTTTGAATTACTCAAGGGAGTAACCCCAGAAGAAGCACAAGCTTTAAAAAGCAGGGAAAATTCGTTAGTGCTTACTAAACTTGAAGAAGCAATGATGTGGTGTAATAAAGACAGAACAATTAAAGGAGAATTTACACCAAACGAAGATCATGTTCAACTTGGGACAAGTTCAAAAGGGTAATTTTATTCTGCTCATTCTGTGGGCAGAAATAAGGTTATTTAACTTAATAAAATAATAGGAGGGAAATGAAACATAAACAAAAAGTGAAATTAGCAAAAAAGCTTTTAACTGGAGTAGAAAAGAAAAAGAAAGTTCCTATTTTTCAGTC
>Ga0265297_10004320_pt1 | contig 23467 bp, 37 predicted proteins | sample Munlanlwell13791_FD_192502 | JGI IMG/M metagenome (GOLD analysis project Ga0265297, IMG submission 192502) | Leachate microbial communities from a municipal landfill in Southern Ontario, Canada - Leachate well 137-91 | ecosystem: Engineered > Solid waste > Landfill > Unclassified | place... | reverse complement strand
GCAGGCGGTGGATTGCTCATCGGAGAAGTAAGCGGCTTGCATAGACCTATAGGACAATATGCAAGTGAAGGAGCCTTTTAAACGACGCACGATACCCAACCGTGACTACCTGTTAAGAAGGGTCAATCGCCGCCTGCTAAATAATCTCTCGATGTCGGGAATATGATAAGGAGAATGATATGGACAGAGTAGAAATAACACAAAGTATGATTGGATTATGCCACATGCAAGTATGCGCCGTAGTTGATGCTACAGACGAAGAAATTCTCACTATATGTAATAGCCAAAATCCATCCGGAACAAGCATGGGTTGGGTAAGCGTATTAAGAAATCCAGAGGATGGATTTTTTGGGAAAGGTGATGATTTAAAACCCAAACAATGCCAAGATGACCCCAACAGGCTTCATATACTTGTAGCTTGCTGAATAGACCATCTTGTTGACCTCAACAAAAAGGAGAATGATATGGGATGTTCCAGAGAGAGCTTTAATATTTTTAAAGTTCGTGGTATGAAGAGTGCATGTAGATACATACTTAGAGTTAAAAGACTTCCTGACTATATATGGTCAGACTCATTTATGCCCTTTGTATGTAAAGTTGTTGGGCATAAACCCTATAAACCAGAACAAAGGGAAGATGAGTGGGCATGTCTTAGATGCCATGTTTATATAAAACCCCCGAAAGCAGAATATGACCTACTATAACCTCTCCGACCGCCAAGCCCATCACGCCGCCAGTCTCGAATCCGGTGATGAGATGGTGATTGTAGTGCCGTGGAGATATTCACGGTAAGGAAGGAGTAGAAGATGCCCTATCAGAAATGCCCTAAATGTGATGGTCAAGGGATAGTATCAAAACCACCTTATGTAGCTGGAGATGTGTATACATGGAGTTCTACACAAACAAGTTTCCCATGCCAAACATGCAATGGTAGTGGGTTATTATTCTACTCATTCACAGATACCAAAAGCGAGACAAAGCCATGAAACCAGAAGAACGAAAAGCTATCGACGCTCTGCTTGATGGGCTGACAGAAAAGCCTGAACCCGCCGAGCCAGTAACAACGGTTACTGTTTGGTCAATAAACAAAGAACTATCGGGCAGTTGGTATAAAGAAACATACAAAGAGAACGGCACTCCCATCATTCCCCGCATCATCGCCGAGACGCTCGAACAGGATGGCGTGATGGCGATTAAGGTGGAATGTACGGAGGAGTTTGATATAGATGGATTTGTTACTTTTAACATCGTATATATTTGGGGTAAACGACTTGGGAAATTATCTGATGGCAACTGGGAACACGGTAATTATTATTGTCAGGCAAAAAGGACAAGGGGAAATATTAAACCCGTTATGCTTGACTCCGACATCGAATCCGTCATCATCGCCTATCTCGAAAAGCAGAAACGCTGTATCGCTGCCGAAATCGCTGAGTTCTATACCTGCGAACTGGCAGGCGAGAAGGTTAGGGCGTATGAGGATGAAGATGGCGATATTGTAGCTATTTTCCATGATAGTTATATGTCGGGTGTTCTTTATGGTTGTCCTAATCAAGCCCGTTATCTCTGCAAAAAAGCAGGCATACCGATAATGTCCTATAGCGAAAGCAAGGGTAATTTTGAACCACCAAAAGGAGAATGATAATGGTAGAGAAACAGTTATATATTGGCGATTGTATTGGAGAAATTGATACCGGTTCTCCGCGTCGCAAGCCATCGCTAAAAATAGTTTTCCAATTCCCAGTATACTTGCCTGAATGTTCTGAAAAATACAAAAAACTTTTGAGAGGGTTAGCGCAAGCAATTATCAGCCCTTACGGTAAAATGCCGATTAGGGCGCTACGATTGGAATGGGATGAATATGAAGAAGATTTTGAACCGCCGAAAGGATAAATTTGAATTATAAATCATTTACATATTCTGAGTTGGAAGATATATTTAAAAATATTTCTTTTAAGCAGAAACCTTTTTTGCATCAACTCATAACATTTACTTTTGTTCTATCAAAAGAATTGAACAAAGTATTTCTATTCCATGATATAGGTTTAGGCAAAACTTATACTGCATTACATTTATTAAAAATATGGAATGTAAAAAATCAGATTCTTGTGATATGTCCTAATTCTGTTATTAAGACATGGAAAGAACAGATTACAAAATATACAGATTATACTTATGATATATTAACTGGAACACGGCAAGAACGATTGAGTAAAATGTTTAAATCAAAAGCAAAAATACTTATAATCAACTATGAAGGATTAAAAGTAATTGGAGGAATTAAAGATAAAAAAGGTTTTAAATTAAATATTGCAAATATTAAATTAATGGGATTTGAAGCGGTCATTGCCGATGAGTGCCACAGATATAAAAATCCTGATTCATTACAGACAAGAATATCACACATGCTTGTTAAGAGGGCACGATATTCAATATTAATGACAGGAACACCGATAAGCAAGAGTGCTATTGACCTGTTTGGTCAATGTTATGTGTTGGATGATGGGGCAACATTCGGCGTTGTTTATAATCACTTTTTAAGTTACTTCTACTACAAACCAATATTTCAGTACGATTGGATACCAAAACGATTATGCAATATTTGTAATGAACTATACACATTGAAAAAAGAACATTTAGCAAAGCATAGTATAGATATTAAACAATATAGAGAAAAGTATCCAAAAGAAAAGACTTCTGAAGATTTAGTACTTGAAGCTGTAAAAGACATTTCATTGACGTACCGTAGGGAAGAGTGCTTAGATTTACCTGCAAAGATTTATGAGGAGAGAAGTGTATATGCTAATGCAGAACAGCAAACGTGGATTATGGATATAATTGCGGGGATAAAAATTGAAGAGATTAAAAAGACTCTTGACAACAACATCATTCGATTACTGCAAGTAACTGGGGGCACCATTATTCATGGTGATAAGAAGATTTATACTTTTGCAGATAATCCAAAGATAAAAGAGTTGAATAACCTTTTTGATGAAATTCCTGGACAGGTTATTATCTATCACTTATTTATTGAAGAGGGAACGTTAATACAGCGTTTACTTGACAAGAAAAAGATGAGCTATTCATTGTTGAATGGTCGTGTAAAGAACAAGGAAGAACAAATAGATTTATTTATGAATGGTAAATCCAAAGTGTTAATAGCTCATCCCAAGTCTGGTGGTGAAGGATTAAATTTACAGATGAGCAATACCATGATATTCTATTCTTCAGGATATATGGGTACCACATTACGGGAACAAGCTGAAGGTCGTATACATAGAGCAGGACAAAATAAAACGTGTTTCTATATTGATATTGTAATGGAAGATACTATTGATAGAATACTCATTGATTCATTAAAGAACAGAACGGATTACGTTAAAGATGTTTTAAACTACTTATCTAAAGGAGTTAAAAGATGATTAATACATTGGAGGAATTAAAGGATGAACTTAGTAGATTAGAAAGTCTCTTTGAACAAGAATTAGAAATTTTTGAAAGGGAAACAAATATTAAAGTTCATAAAATAATAATAAATAGAATTAAGCATGAAACTTTACTTGTTCATAGCTCCGATGAATCTTTAACTGTAAAAATTGCTATTGAACTTAACAATTTAAGAAATTAACAGCATTATCAATCACATTCACCAAATTTCTTCTGTTCATTGAGCAGGGGTCTTGACCTTCATCACATCTTGCAATCACAACATTAGAAAAACCTTTGAGTAATGAGGTCTGCCGCATTATCTTTGATTCTTTGACATCAGCATCGGGCATATAAATTAACCTCGTGCTAAGAGCGTTTAAATCGTAAATTTGATTCTTTGATATTGACGAACCAAATGTAGCGGCAGCATTGACTCCTGTTTCCATATAAACCGCCCATACATCAAAGATGCCTTCTACAATTACTATTGACTCATTCATTTTTGGTTGTTTTGCAAAGTACATATACTTACTTGCTTGAAAATCTTTATTAAATAAATACTTTTTTCTTGACATATTTGTTAAATCCCTGCCACATAATCCTACTATTATGGAATCGGTTTCATTAATAGGGTCAGGTATAGGAACTACTAATCTTCCTTGAAAATACCCAAACACACCATACATACAATTATATGCCTCAATAATTTTCCATGTAAATCTTCTTTCATTTGCAAATCTTTCGACTAATCTTCTTGCTGTAGGAGTTAAACAGCCTTCTTGAACTGGTATAAGCCCAGTCATATCAATTTTTGAATCAATCTTTACTGCCACTTTTTCCTCCTTTTTAAATATACTATCCAATTTAGTTTTTGGTGAAGATAGATTTTCAAATATTTGTCCTGTTACTTGCTGATATTCTTTATATGATATTCCTTCAACTATTTGTAATAACTTAAATAGAGACCCCTTTGCTCCACATTTAAAACATGAGTAGTTTCCATTCTCTTTGAATATACCTAAGTGATAATTATTATCACCACAAAAAGGACAACATAAACCATAACAGGATTTTGATACTGAGGGGTGCCGTTCCACATAGGGCACCCCAAAGTGTTTTAGTATATCATTTGTTTTCATTAGAAAACCTTTTTTCTTTATCTTTTATCCAAGACTTTAATTCTAAAAATGATATTTTATTTACAATACATATTAATCCAATAGATTTAGAAAACTGATATATAAATTCTTTTAATGCTTCATCGAGTTTTTCAAAATCTTTTTTCATATCATTTACTTTTATTAAATCTCTGCCTCTTTTGCATTTTCATAAGTATCTATAATAATATTTGTCCAGTAATTATCATTAAAATGACATTCTGTGTAATGAGTGACAAACTCTCGTGGAGTCATATTTTTTATTTTTTTATCGAAGGATTCATCATTTTTATCCTCAGCACCCAATCTTAGTCTTACATCTACTAAACTATAAACATCTAACTTAGTTAAGTCAAGCATTTTTAATACCCTCCTTTATAAAATAGATATGATAAACCATATTGTAATAATAACACTGATTGTTCCAACTACATCTTCTCCTGTCATATAATTATCTCCTATATTTTATATGATTGACCTTCATACTTTACTGTTTTTATTTTTCCAAAAGATGCCCCGTAACTGTTCAGTCGAAACTGTTCCTTTACTTTTTTAATACCATTTCTTATTTCTATTGTGATGATTCGATTTACTCTTTTTGCATTCTCCTTTCTTATTTTTTCCTTTACTTTTTCCTTTACACCAATTACTGGAAACACTGGTACACTGATGAAGAAGAAAAAACGGAACTCATTCATTGCACCATAGCAATTAACCTTGACTTGTCTTCTCATTTACTAAAGGCTCCTTTCCTTCAACTAAAAATCCAAGACGTTCTTCATTATTATCATTTGTAAGTTGTCGTATCTCGGAACATTTCTCTCCAGCATAATTCTTGGCTATCTTGTGAAAAGCTATAAAGTTCTTTTCAAATTTCTTTGGTGCTGCGAATATAATATAATCATTATACATTCCCCAGGAGAAGCCATAGCTCAAATTGTCTCGAATTACCCTTGCTTGTACGTGTGTACAATTATATTTTAATATAATATCACTAATAAGATATTCAAATTCTTTGCTACTTGGTCTTCTCATTAGAACCTTCTTCCTTTTGACTTTGTAAATAAACCTTTTAATATCAAGAGTATTGATATTACAAAAAATGTCCAAAATATCGAATCACTAAAGAAGATTTCTTGTAGTTTTTCCATTGCTAAACTCCTCCTTTACATCTTCGAGTGGTGTAATTGTTTTAATTATATTGGAACAATACTTGCAAGAAATATTACATTTTAAAGCAATTCTGGATAATATTAAATCAAGCCCAGTGTTTTGACATCTAAATATAAATACTTGGTCTGGCATTGTTGTTCTTCCTTTATTTGATTGATTCAATCGTGCTTACCAGATTAGAAACTATTTTATGAGCAAATGTTAGAGAAAGTTCCTTTGCAACTTCGAGTTCTCTTGGTCTTTCTTTTAAAGTCATTCCATTAACGTTTATTTTATAACCGTAACTATCTCCACTACTTTCCCACTGTATATTTATTGTAAATGTTTTATTCAGATAAATTCTATAACTATTATAATGTGTATCGTACCAAACGCCTTCTTTTAGTTTTTGCATAGTTTTTATCCTTTCCTTATAATTTGAATAGATATTTTGAATAGCTGTAATATAACAAATATTTTTTATTTGTCAATGTTTATTGATGAAATTTGAATACAAAAGTTGAAGAGAAAATTTGAACACTAAAATTTGAACAGAATTTTGTTGACAATTTCACGCTTGTTTTGTACATTGATACCTGCAGATGTATCTCCGATGAAGAAAAGGTGGAGCGGGCTCCTGCATTAAAAGCACTCCTCCAAAGTTCTCCAATGCCTATATGCCGACTGGAAACTGCATAGTAAAAAGCCCGCTCCTTCGCTAATTTATTATTGGAGTAAAGATTTTCTTATATTCTTACCACCACAACTTCTTTTTTCCTTACCAGTTTTATGATTCATACATTCACAAGAATCACAAGCTTTAATTCCTTCAATCTGAATAAGCCAGCAATCACTTGTTAAAGTCTTTTGGTCAACTTCTTTACTCATGATTGTTACTATCTTACCATTCTCAATAAAACCTTTTTGATATAATATATTAAAGCTCCTTTATGATTTTATCCACATTATACAAGTATACTTTTTTACTTCTCCAAGTTCCAAAAGTATGAAATCTTTTATAAACAATCTTGTCCGGTTTTGTTACTTCAAGAATTTTTCTTGCTTCCTTTTTTGTTCTTAAAGTTTTTATTGCAATAACGACTTCTGCCCTTGAAATCGGCAGAAGTCTATCTTCTTGCTTGTTCATACAATCCTCCCTTATTTGAAAAGGGTTATTTAATTATAGTCCGCAGGCGAGTTTCTTCACCAATGCCGCCATTGCTTTCTCAACTGTAGCACCACAAGCGTGGTGTTTCTTGTTTTCTGTTGTAACTTTGTAATAAACTTTGGTGCCTTCCATAATTCTGGTGGCAATTACTGGTTGTTTAAATTTGATGGTCATAATTTATTACCTCCTTAATAAGATTGTTTAATTGTTACTTAGTGTTTGGTGCATCCATTTCACTGGTTGAAGTAAAAGTATCATTATAACTTTTGATTGTACATACATCACCGAGTTTTACTTGCTTCCATGGTACTGGTTTCTTATATCCCTCTGGTACTGATTCCAGACATATCATAGTAATTGTAGGTTGCATAGGATTTTTCCAACTACATCCTTTACAAGTAGGATATATATCACCCCAATGATTGGTGGAATGTTTTTGCTCTAATCCACATCTTGTACACTTGTAAAGTTTTGTTGTTATTTTTCCAATAGTTTTCATTCTGCAACCTCCTTTACTTTCTTCCAATTTGTAGTATCATTTTTAAGTTTTATTTCTACATCACAATCCTTTAATGCTACTACTTCTTCCCCTTTAATCAGAAAAGGCCATTTACCCCATTTCCTTCCACTAATTCCAATGTACTGGTACTTGACAAAAGTATTTGGCATATTTCCTCCTATAATTTATGGTTTAATTTGTCTTGACTTGGGACAAGACTTGTACTTTAATAGGGGAATTTTCATTCCCCTATCCCTCAGTATACAAGTTTGTTATTCATATACTTTTTTACCGAAACTGCCATCCTCTGAAAAATAATAATCATTGGAGTTTATTGTATCCTCAATAACTGCTTTCGAGGATAAATAGTCATATTGTTTTTCCAATTGTGAGTATATCCATTTCATAAAGGAACGTAATTCCTTTTCCAGTTCTTCACAATCTACTTGATATTCCGAACTGGAATCCTTATTGAAAACAGCTATGTCCGTGCTATTCTCATGGGAGTAACGACCGCTATGCTTGACGCCGGCGGTTAATTGATAGAAATGTTTTTTCTGAATATCAAATAGATTCTTGGCAATTTCCTGTACCTCTGTATCTGAAGGAGCATATTCTTTTACTGCATTAACGCTATCCTTTTTATAAGAGTATGTTCCTTCAAAACAAGCCCCATCCCCTTGGCTCCAGAATCCAGAAAAGTAAATTTCATCAATTTCAATTCCCATAAGCTTCCCAATTTCTTTTGCATCATCATAAACAGCATCCCACCAATCATAATTGGTGTTAATATCCTTCATTTCTTCCAATGCTTTTTCTTTTGCTTTTTCAGAAAGTTCATCATAGGAATACAGATTCACGGTAATGGTTTTCATTTTAATTCTCCTTACTTTGTGGGTGGTTCATCAATAAACGTTATGTGTTTAGGAGATACATAACCATTGTATGGTTCATAGCAATTATAAAAAGTTGCTTTTTCCCATATAAAAAACGATACATCTAAAGAACAGCAATGTGTTGGAATAGCGTCTGTCCTCCAAACTTTTCTTCTGCCGGTTTTTGTTTTTTCAAAACCGTCAAGATTGACATAACAGCGGAATGTTTTTTTCATTTTTTCTCCTGTTTAAAGTTGAACAGTTATTTTGAACACTCAAAAGTTGAACACTCAAAAGTTGAACACTCAAAAGTTGAACAGAAGTTGGGCGTTGCTTTTGGAAGTAATCCAAGACTTGCTTTATGGGCGCCCGGAGGAGGGTGCTTCCGCCCTCCGGGCTTGCCTTGTGTTTTTTACTCCATGCTGCCCTCCTTTTTATATATGGTTAATCATATCTTATAATACTCTCCAAACGGCGGTTTTATATCTGCCGTTCCCGTATTAATCCATAGGACTGGATAGTCTGGAGCTTGTTCTGGAAAGTGTCCTTGCATATCAGTAAAAAATACAAGGCAAGTTGGTTCTTCTTGTTCTGATATATACTTGAATACCGGGCGGAAATCAGTACCACCGTATCCGAACGGCAAGAATATTGCTTTTCCATCAACAACAAATGGAAAGCCCTTAAAATCAGTTGGGTCACTTACTACTGGATGTGAAATAATTAAATCGGCATTGGCAATCCTGCAAGCTTCTGCCACAATATCACTTTTTCCAATTCCTGGGGCACCTGTGAAAAGCACCGGTTTTATTGAAGGTATTGATTTACTTAGGAATGTCAATGCTTCTGAAGGTGTTACGGCCAATGGATTAAATGTGGCTTCCATAATACTACTCCTTTTTTGTACCCCCAGGGAGCACGGTTTTAAAATATTATAAGATGGAACGGTGAAGTACTAAGCAATGATTAAACAAGGCAGCAATGGATGAAAAGGTTGTTGTAAGATGAAAAGTTTTTTTACCACTGTAAAGAATAGACGTTTCCAATGCCTCATTATTATTATTCTTTGTGGCCACAAAGGACGTTTTAATTCCGTCCTTTTCAATTATAACAGTGATACTTGTCAAGATACACCTCCTGAAAATTTGAACACGGAAAATTTGAACGTCTCCTTATATTATATTATATGATATAGTCTTTTTCATGTGGCGTCACTTGTGAAATACGCTTGTGGCATTAAAGGCATATCATATTTTTATGATATGCCTCCACTCTGCCTATATACTTTTTAGTTTTTTATGATAAAATTATGTACTATTCCGTACGTGTTATAAAAGTACTACTTGTAAATCTTTCGGACTCACCAACCGCCATAGTAAATATGCCGCCGTTAAACATAAGATGAAAAGACCTTAATTCATTAATTCTGTTTTCCGGGATAGTTTCACCATTTTCACAATAGTAATGTTTACTTGTAACTTCTCCAGTGAAATTTGACCTTACTTCAAATAATTTCATAATACACCTCTGTTGTAAAAATGTATGTTTGTACTTCATTCTGTAAAATACTTTAAAATAGTTATGAAATTGTATGTTCAGAATAATTGCTACTTTCAATTAAAAATGAAATGTAAAAATCTTTATTTATTTTGTTTTCTTCTTTAGTAATTGTGTTGTAATAATTTAATGCCTTATAGTAACTATCAAAGTTTTTTGTAAATGACATATCTTCATATTTTTTATATAAATAGCTATTTACAAAAAACTCTTTTGTATCTTTTTTGTATAATGTAATTTTTAACTTAAAATCATAAAATGTAACTTTCATTTCATTCTGCATTGTTACTTTTTGATTTTTCATGATACGCCTCTTTTTGAAATTGTTTAAACACGTTTAAAACGATTATTTTCTTAAAACGATACATTCTATACAGAACATAAAATAATGTCAATCTGCCCGATAAAAAGAACATTAAACACTATTCTATGTACTGTATAGAATATATCGTTTAATCATTTTAATAAAACAAGTGATTAAACGATATATTCATTTCACTTCTTTTATGATACAAAGTACATTTACTAAGTTGTTAATGACTCATATAATGATTATTGTACTATGCTACATCACATAATTTCAGAATATGATATGTCTTCAGTTATATGAGAATCAACTTTTCAATTACTTGTTTTCTCTGTTACAATCAATGCAGTTGATACAGATTATTTAGCACTTGATTGTATATGCTTGTTAAGCATTATTTCTTTTGATATATTTCTTTTGTATCGTTTTTAAACGTGTAAAACGTCTATTGTCTTAGAATGATTCAGAAGAGAATGCAGTATATCAACTTTATCAGTGTTCAATGTACATCTTTCAATACTGTACCCATTCTCTTGCATTCTGTACGATACAAAAGTTTTTACATCTTTTTCAGAACTGTACACCCCCTTGTTAGAATTAATGAACATAATCATTCTTTGTCTTAATCGACATTTTATTGATTCAATGTTTTTTATCGTGTTATATATTTTGTCAATGCTATTCATCTTTTTATCCTTCTGTTGTTTTCTTGATACATAATATACAATAGCAAAAATCGTTTAATAAAAACAATAACTTACAATGGTACTTTTTCTTACTGCAATCCAATATTTATTATAATATTACTTGTCCAGAATAAATATATTATTCTTGTAACAATAGTATTTATTGTTATTTACATAAGCCCAATATATTCTGTATTATATATATTATACTGCGTCTATAATCCAACTTTTTTACAAAAAGAGTAGTAAAAAATCAGTAAAAATATTAAAGATTTTTTTCAATTATTGCTATAATTTCATTCTATTATACGATAAAATAATAACTTACAATAATCCAACTTTATTTAAAAAAACGTTTTTTCTTATTACTCAATTACACGCTAAAATATGCTTGTTTTACAGTACTCTTGGATAATTCATTTATAATTAATCCAATTTAATGCTATTCTTTATTGATTATAACTAATCCTGATTAATCTATATTTATGTAAAGAATAATACTGAAATAATCCTTCTTTAAATAGGGCAAGGAATGATTATCGTACACTAAGTAATGTATTCATATCAATCGTATATTGCCACTGTTCTGCCCTATTCTAAGTACTTTCGTCCATGTATCGTTTATATATAATAAATAATAATCCAAATAGTGTAGAATATTACATACAGTATAGAATAAGCAATGTACATAATAAGAATATAAAGGATAATATCTGTATAACGTTTAATACTCATGTTTCTATTGTTACTGCATTCTTCTGTATTATATATATCTTTACACTTGGATAGAATACTGTACTGTATAGTTTAAATCCTTCATGTATAAACATTAATTGTATTATCCTTTACACGTATATATTATAATTACACCAGAAAGTACCAGAAGTTTAAGTCTTAATCCTTATAAACATTTATAAATAAACAACTTACGTAAACATGGATAGAGTAAAATGAATAATGGAATATACAATAAGTACAATACAACAGTTGTAAGTGTAATATATCCAAGATTGTATTGTATATGCTATATAGTAAGACAATCAATCCATAATATTCAGAACATTATTGGACAGAATATAGTGATAGGGGGGTACATAATATTTAAAAACATTAATCCTGCATTCCAAGACAAGAGTGGTCCGAGGAACCTGAGTAAAAATTCAATGTGGAGTATTTTGGAACTTAATATCATTATATAATACATTAAAATCATCAATACGAGACAATAGCAATGATAAATGATACTACAATGAATGAAACGCAAGATGAGTCTATTATAGATTTTTATCCATTACGTGATAAATCTTGTAATAGTCATACTGATGCTTCTGATAATTGTGTATCTGATTGTCAAACCATAACGAATAAGACCATGCTCAAAGAGAAAAACAAATATTGTCCAGTATGTAAAGGAGTAATGAAGCTGGACAGCATAACGGTAGATGGATACAAACTCTATCGGTGCAAGGGATGTGGTCGATTCGGTGAATTGATTCCAATGTACATTAACTATTTCAAAAGTCAGGCAGTATCAAGATGAACTTAGTAAATGATAAAAGACGTGGGGTTAGAAAAAATAAGATTGACCCTAATGCAAAGGAACAGATAATTGCACGGGCTAAATCAGTATTTACTAATCCGAAGCCTACTAATCCACAGGTCAATCAATTACTCGAAGCAATAAAACGGATAGAAAAGATAAAAACAAATGAATCAAAAAATGGTACAACAGTAAGTTTGCTTGACCATGCTGTTGAAAGAGCCTTTAAATCTGATACTGTATTGATAAATGTTTTGAAGAAATTGATACCTGATTTGAAACGCACCGAAAGTGATGTAAACATAAACGGTGGAATTGATGTCAGCTATATGAGTGAAGAGGAGTTAAAGAATGCAACTCGTGAGTTCTTCGAGAAGCTCTCAGATACCAACTCTTAGTAGAGAAGAACTGGTAACGATGCTCATGATAGCTCGTGAGCATTCAATAAGAACGGGCAGGAGCGACTTTTATATGTTCTGTCGTATTCTTGCACCGGACTTCTATACTGATGATAAACCTCATCTGAGACGCTTGTGCGAAAAGCTCCAAATGCTGTATGAAAGAAAATTACTACGGAAATATGATATAGTAAACAAGGATAAAATGACAAGTCATAACGGTAAGGGACTTCCAGTTCCTTATCGTAAAATGAAAATTAATATGCCTCCACGTTTTGGTAAATCCAGAACGCTTCTTATGTTCTGTTGCTGGGTTTTAGGACAGAATCCTACTGAAAGAATCATATACACATCATATAATGACAAGAATGCTGGTGATTTCTCTCGATATGTGCGAGACTTGATAAGTGAAAAGAAGAATTTACCTCATCAGATAGTGTATAGTGATATATTTCCATGGACAAGAATAAAAGAAGGAAATGCCGCCATTGAGAAATGGGCGTTGGAAGGGCAGTTCTTCACATATATAGGAGCAGGTATTGAAGGTTCCATTACTGGAAAAGGTGGAACCATACTTATTGTAGACGACCCGATAAAGGATGCCGCTACAGCTTACAATGAACTTGCTCTTGAAAGGATTTACAAATGGTATTCAGGTACGTTTCTTTCAAGAAGAGAACCAGATGCCCTTGAAATAATAAACATGACTTTGTGGTGTTCATTAGATATATGCGGTCGTATTGATGAAGACCCAGAAGAAAAGAAGCAGTGGTACACAATAAAGCTGGAAGCAAAGAATTTAGATACAAATAAAATGCTTTGTCCATCAATTCTTAATGAAGAAACGTATGAAAACCTTAAGAAATCAATGGACAAACTCATTTTCATGGCAAATTATCATCAAACTCCTATAGATGAAGAAGGAAGACTGTATAAATCAATACTTACTTACAAAAAACTTCCTGCTATTGAGTTTGACAGAATAATTTGTTATGTGGACACTGCTGATGAGGGGGATGATTTCTGTTGTGCAATAGTGGCAGCAGAAGCAGAAGGAAAGGCTTACGTTCTTGATGTTTTATACACAAAGGCTGGCATGGAGGTAACAGAAGAGGAGACTGCTGATTTACTCGTGGGGAATAATGTAACATTATGCAAGGTTGAATCTAATAATGGCGGCAGAGGCTTTGCAAGAGCTGTTTTACGTATACTTCAAGAACGTTATGATAAAGAGACTGAAGAAATTGATAAAAGAGTAGCAATGATAAATATTCATAATGCAAGTAATATAAGAAAAAGACTAAATAGCACAATTACTCGTGATAGATACGAGGATACAAGAAAAACTAAATTAATTCCTATAAGATGGTTTCATCAATCAGAGAATAAAAGGGCAAGGATTCTTTCAAATGCCTCTTACATACAGCAAAATGTGTTTTTTCCTGCTGATTGGGACATTCAATGGCCTTTATTTTATAGAGCAATTACTTCCTATCAGAAAGAAGTCAAAAATAAATATCACGATGGTCCCGATGCTTTAACTGGGATAGCAGAAATGGTTATAAAATCAAGACCGAGGGCTATGCTTATATGAAATTATTTGGGTATGAAATATCAAAAGCAAGAAGCAAACCAAAAATAAATTCTCAATCATTACCTGAGTTTTTAAATAATTACTTTTATGGTCGTGAATGGATTAATGGTTCTGATGTAGCTTCCCTTTTGGGTGCCTATAGGTCATGGGTTTATATTACCGCTTCAAGAAATGCTGCTGCTTTTGCTGCAACACCTATTAAACTCTTTGTTGCGAAAGAGTCTCCCAGACAAAAGTTGTTAGCTTTGACAAAAGATGTTCATCCTATAAGACAAAAAGAGTTATTAAATAGATTTGGACATATTCCTTCAGTTAGAAAAGCACAAGAAGTAGGTGAAATTGTGGAGCATCCATTACTGGATTTACTATATAATGTAAATCGCTTTATGAATAAGACAGATTTGTTTGAAATAACTGATTTATTTCAGGAATTGTCTGGTGATGCTTATTGGTTATTGATATTTGATAGAGTTTTAAGGATTCCTGTTGAAATATGGCCTTTACCTCCTGATAAAGTTTCAGTTATACCAGATAGAGAGAAATTTATATCTGGATATGTTTATAAGAATGGAAATGTTAAAAGAACTTTTACAACAGACCAAATTATTCATTTTAAATGGCCTAATCCGTTAGACCCTTACTATGGAATGAGTCCTTTACAAGGTGTCGCTGATATTTATAACATAAATACAAACATGAATAATTATGAGAATGCTGTATTTAGTAATAGTGGACGTCTTGATGGTTATTTCACAACAGAACAGGAAATGGATGAGTCTTCATTTAAGCGTTTAAAGAGGGAACTTGACGAAACATGGAATGGCGTTACCAATGCCGGCAAAACAGGTTTGTTGGATTTTGGTTTAAAGTTTCAATCAGTAAATCTTTCACCAAGAGATTTAAGTTTTATGCAAGGTAGAAGATGGACAAAGGCAGAAATATTTGAGGCATTCGATACACCGATGGGGTTATTTGATGAGAAAGCTAATAGAGCAAATGCAGAAGCCGCTCAATTTACATATATGAAGTATGGTATTCAACCGAGATTAAGAAGATTTGAGGAAAAACTTAACGAAAAACTTGTTCCATTATTTGATGATAAATTATTTGCTGCTTTTGACGAAGTAATACCTGCTGATAATGAGTTTAGATTAAAAGAAGATACTGAATATCTTAAAGCAGGTGTTAGATACATTAATGAAGTAAGAACAGAACGTGGTTGGAAACCTGTTGAGAATGGTGATACACCTTACATTCAAATGCAGTATGTTCCATTGGGAACTCCCCCACAAAAAGCACAACAAGAATCAAAACCAGAAAAACCTGGTAAAGAAGATGAAGTTGTTGAAGAAGCCGTTAATTTTTTAGTGAATCGTGTCAAAGAAAGACTGCTAAATGGAAAACCCAGTTGACAATATAGTGGATGCTATAGTGTCCGATTTAAGCAACGTTGCAAGTGCTTTTCCTGTTGAATACAACGGTGAATTGCATAAAGCAATAATGCAGCAATTTGATGAAAGGGCGCTACCATTTGAGAATATACTGAAAGATATAATGGTAAAAATATTTAGACAACAACGTCTTGAAGTTATAGAGAACTTACTTCGTATTGAACCTAAGTCTTATACAAAAGATTATACAGATGAGATATTTGATAGAGATAAATGGGATGAAGTTATTAGGGAAGATGGTGGAACTGCAATAAGACAAATAGTAGAAACAGAAGGTTTCTTTATAGGAGTCCAGTTTGGTATTAGCTTTAATGTTTCTTCATCAAATGTATTGGAATTTTTAAATTATAAAGTATTTGATTCAAGTATTTATAATTATCCAATAATGGTGAATGATACAACTGAAAATATGCTTAGAACTCTTTTATCAGAAGGTTTAAGTGAAGGTTTAACAATGCGGGAACTTGCGAGAAATCTTGATTCAGTATTTAACTTTGCTGAAACTGATAGAGCTATGCGAATTGCTCGTACAGAAACAACTGGGGCTATGAACTTTGCTGATAATGAAGGATATAAACAAACAGGATTTGTAAAAGCAAAACGATGGTTAGCAACGCTTGATGATAGAGTTAGAGACTCTCATTCCAAATTACACAATGCCGTTGCAAAAATTGGAGAAAAGTTTAAAAATGGTCTTGAATATCCTGGTGATTCTCGTGCTGGCAAACCTGAAGAAACTGTAAATTGTCGATGTACTACTATAGCAGTTCTACCAATATAAGGAGAATAAAATGTTACCTAAATTTGTTACACAGGAAATGACATTAAAAGATGTGTTTTCTAAGTTAAAAGAAGCATACCCAGAAAGTTTTGATGGTCTTTGTACTGAATATGATTTAAAAGAAGAAACACCCTATATAAGAAAAGGCGTTACCGCTTCAGACCTTAAGTTTGAGGAGGGGGAACGAGCAGTAATTTCTAATATAACAACTGATTCTGTTGACCGTGATGGTGAGATTGTTGACCCGAAGGGTGTCATTCTTACTGATTATGAAAAGAATCCTGTTGTTTTATTTGGACATGACCATAGAAATCTCCCTATCGGTCGTAATATGTGGATAAAGAGAAGTAAAAATGGGCTTATTGCAAAGACAACGTATGCGACACATCAGTTGGCAAATGATGTGTATGAATATAGAAAAGGTGGTTTTCCTCTTGCTCAATCAATCGGTTTTATTCCATTAAAAGTGGAGAATTATGCAGAAGGTTCAGAAGAAAGAAAGCAGGGTGTGTACAGAAAGTACACAAAGTGGCTTTTGTTGGAATATTCTGATGTCCCAGTCCCTTCTAATCCGGATGCCGTTGCAATAGCAATTAGTAAAGGATTGATACCAAATAACTTGCCGGAATCAGCACCGCAAGAAGAAGTGAACCAAGAAGAAAAAGAAGATGAGTCCTCTTCACTAAAAAGTGAAACCTCTAATGACTCCAAGGAGGAAAAAACGGATAACATACTTGAGCAAACAGAGATTAAAAGTGAGGACTCATCTTCTAATAAAGAAGAATTTATTATTAAATTAGCTGATTTAAATGAGAATCCTTCTGTTTGGGATATTGTAGAATCATTACAAAGTTTAGTTAGGGTTCCTATGGGGAGTAATCTTCCTTATAAATGGGTTTGTGATGTTTATCCTATAAAATATCCAAATGGACATTGTATTATAAATATTGAATCAAAAGAGGGTTCAAAATATTATCAGCATGATTATACATATAGTGAAGAAGGAAGCACTATTTCAGAAGAATTTACTGAGCTTGAGAGGGGTTACCAATCAAAGAAATCTTCTAAAGATATTGAGGAATATATTAGAGGGAAGAAATCTGAAGGGGATTCTTTTTATATTCTTGCTGAGGAGGAAATTGTGAATAAGGAAAAATCGGAAACATTTACTATTGATTCAGAATTGCTAAATACTATTGTAAAAAATGCAGTGGACAAATTTAAAAAAGAAATTATTGAATCATGCGTTAGTGAAGTTAAAGATGAGTTCGCTCGAATGAGAGGAAAAGTTTAGAGTCATTAGAAGTCTCTCCAGAGATACTTTAGAGGTATTAGGAAAACGGACTTTTGGGATGATAAAACTTTATAACAATTAAACAAAAAGGAGTTTAAGTATGCCGCCTCAAGCATTAACAAAAGAAGAACTGGGTGTTGTTATTGAAGGACATCTGAAAGAACAACTGGTACTTATGAAAAAAGAAGTAACAGATGAAGTAAAAGGTGCCATGAAAGAAGTCATCCAGGAAAGTATTAAAGATATCAAGAGCGAAGATAAGTCATTATTTCCTGAAAGGGAAGACCCCAAAGGTGGATTTACTAACTTCGCCGATTTTGCAAAGGAAGTGTATGATGCCGGTGAAGGTATGACCAATCCTTCTCCCAGACTCAAAACATGGATTAACAAATCCACTGAAATCGAAAAAACTGCCGGTTCGCCTTCTCAGACAGTTGGGAGCTTACAAGCTGGTGGTGCCCTCATTCCTCCGGAGTACTCAAGAACGGCACTTACAAGGGCTCGTGAACGTTCCCAGATTCTGAATCGGGCTCGTGTTATTCCGATGAACTCGCCGGTCATTCAGATTCCTTATATTAAGGACTTTAACCAATCAAATGGTAAAGTTGCCGGGAATGTTAAATTCCGCTGGGTATCTGAGAATGAGCAAGGAACAGGCAATCAGGTTCAGTTTGAAATGATTGAACTGAGTCTGAAAGAAGCAAATTGTATGGTTTACGTGAGTAATCGTATGATGGACTTCTCTCCTGTTTCGATTGAACCTTTTATAACCACAGCCGTTGATGAAGCGTTGGACCTTGGTCTGTCCGATGCCTTCTTAAATAGCGGTGGTGCTGGTAAACCCCAGGGTATTCTCGGTTCGCCGGCTCTCGTTTCTATAGCAAAGGAAACGAATCAAGCAGTAGATACAATTCTGTATGAAAATACCTTGAAAATGCTTGCCAGATTCTATGGTAATAATGGAACATGGTTTGGTTCCAGAACAATTATACCTCAGCTTGGTGTAATGAATGTTGCTGTTGGAACTGGTGGTTCAGCCGTGTTTCTCGCCAGTAACGGCGGAATTGCAAGCGCCACTGGTACTTTCCCCGCACAGTTGCATGGTGCTCCTCTTTACTATGACCTGGTTTGCCCTGTCATTGGTGATGTTGGTGATTTGTCCTTTATTGACTGGGGACAGTATCTTATCGGGCAATTCGCTGGTAAACAAGGTCTTCAAATGACCGATAGTGCTCATCTGAAATTCGATTACCGTCAACACGCTTTCAACTTTACAATGTATATTGATGGTCGTCCGTGGTGGCCTTCGGCGTTTCAGCCGCTTAAAGGTGATACACTGAGTCCTTATGTTGCCATAGCGGCTCGTTAGTAGTTAGTATTTAGTAAAAGCTCCGGGGTTCTTAAAATTCTTCCCTGGAAAAGCAAAAACACTGTTACAAGGAGCTTTTAAATGTTTGGTCGTGATGCAAGTCAAAATTTGGCTATCGTTCCTATTCCTCCTCAGGATTTGAATGATGCCGCAGTAAAATCAACCTGGGTTGACATGAGAAATTTCGAGCATGCCACACTGTATGTAATGGTTGGTGATACGGCAGGAGCGACTTTTGCTGTTACATTTCAAGAAGCAAAAGACGCTTCTGGCACAGGAGCTCAAACATTGGCTTACACCAATGCAAAGACTTCTGGTCAGAAGTTAGTTATTAACACCGTTGTTGGTACTTTTTCTGTCGGTGAGACAGTCACCGGTGGAACAAGCAATCTTACTGCTGAAGTCTATGAGGTATCTGCTTCATATTTGCTGGTACGGAATTTGACAGGAGGTACTACATGGACATCTGGTGAAACTCTTACAGGTGGAACCTCAGCAGCAACAGCAAAAATTTCTGGTACAGGTCAGAATGAAGACATTCTTCTTCCTACTTATACTGCACCGTCTTCAACAATCACAGTTCCTGCTGTTACGTTCAAAACGTACTGCATTGAGATTGACGTTGAAGATTTAACAACAGAAGATGGCTATACACACATGAGAGCGTGCCTTACCGACCCAGGTGGTGCTACTATTGCTGGTGGCCTCATTCTGCTAACAAAACCGGTGTGGCGTGGTATTCCAATGCCTTCTTCTATGGGAACACAGAAGATAGCAGCAACACAGAGTTAATAAACATTTAACCGATTAAATGATTCGGGAAGGAGGTTTTATTAAATGTCCCCATTTTTTAAAATAATTGATGAATATCCGGGGTATGCTATCGGGCAGATTGTTGAGTTTAACTCTCCTTCCCGAATTGCTGCTATGAATGGTGATGGAGTAAATCCACAAAGGGGGGTTCAGGTTCTTCCACCTAAACCACAAGTTAAAAAAGTGGTGGAACCTGTTGTTGTAAAAAAAGAAGTAAAAACATTATCCAAGAAAAAGGGGGTTGTCAAAAATGCGAATAATACTAACAGAGGACTGGATGGGAACGCCAGCAGGAACGGAAGTAAATCTATCGGAAGCCATGGCAACGCAACTGCTATCAAGAAAGGTAGCAAAAAGACCGGAGCCAAAAAAGTTGTCAAAAAGTCCAGATAAAATGATGCGTTCCTCTCCTGTTGAAAAGTAGCTTTCACACCGGTTGAAATCCGGAGAAAGAAGGAGTTGTTATGAGTGTAGGAAATAAAACACCCTTGTTTTCAAGAAGGCAACCTGGTGGAGTATTCACCATAGTTGATGAAAGACAAGGTTCAGGAAACATTTGGTGGGTTGATTCTGGAAGCGCCGTGGCTGTCGATGCTGCCGGAGCTGGAATGAACCCGGAAAAACCGTTTGCTACGATTGACTATGCCATTGGTCAATGTGAAGAAAACAATGGCGATATTATCTATGTAGTAGAAGGGCATACCGAAACAGTTATTGCCGCAGGAGGGATTACTTGCGACAAAGCCGGTATTTCAATAATCGGTTTGGGTGTTGGTTCGGATAGACCCACCATTACATTTACAACTGCTGATACCGGCGATATTGAGATTGACTCGGCAAATGTCAGGATTAAAAATATGATATTTGTTGGAGGTTTTGAATCTCTTGCCGCTATGATTGATGTAGATGCTGCATACTTCACGATTGAAGATTGTGACTTCTATGTTAATGAAGCAGATCATGATGTTCATATCACTATCATTACCGATGCCAATGCTAATGATATAACCGTTAAAAATTGCTCCTTCAACTATCTTACTGCAACGGATGGTACAACCGCCGTTACAGAGACGTCCACAGAAGCAATACGACTCGTTGGTGCCGATAGAGCCAGAATTGAAGGATGTTACTTTGCTGGTGATTTTACTACATCCGCAATTAACAGTGTAACAACGGCGAGTAAAGATGTTAAGATTCTTAACAATCGAGTAAACAATATTGCTACAGGAAATATTGCTGGAGGTATTGATTTACATACGAACACCACAGGTTTTGTTGATGGCAATAAAGTTTACGTTGCTTATTCCGGTTCTGCTGCTGCTTTGATTGATGATGGTTCTTGTGCAGTTGGTCTTAACTATGTAAATAATGCTACAAGTGAAGCTATGACATTATTTGCACAGAGTGAATCATCTGATGCTACTGTTAGTGTTGGTGTTAAAGTTTCACAAGCAATATCAACAACCAAGTCCGCTGGTACTTCAGTTGGCACAAGAGTTTCAGCTGGAATCAGTACCACAAAATCTGCTGGCACAAGCGTTGGCACAAGAGTTTCAGCTACGATAAGTACTGTTAAATCCGTTGGTACTTCGGTTGGAACAAAGGTGTCAACAGGAATTAGCACAACAAAATCGGTTGGTACAAGTGTGGGAACGAAAGTTTCTACTACAATAAGTACCACCAAGTCTGCCAATACAAGTGTTGGCACAAAAGTATCAACGGTTCTTAGTGCAGTTCATAGTTTGGCTACATCATTAGCGACCAAGTTGTCCACTATTGATAGTCAAATTTCCTAAGTAAAAGGGGCTAATTGTGGAACGGGCAAATATACGATATTTCACCAGTAACTTTTCCGAGTTTGGGTTTATCTCCCATTTACCCGTACTTGCAGCAGCCTGTATGATTTCAGGAACAGACCCCGTTCTCGAATTGGGGGCGGGGTTTGCTTCCTCATACGCTTTACATGGAATATGCTCAGTAACAAAGCGTAAAATTGTAACACTTGAATCTGATAAAGTATGGTTATCAAGATTTTCACTTTATCAAAGACCATGGCATCAATTTAAATATGTTACAGATTTTATAGACCTTCCTGAGTATAAAGAAAAATGGGGGATGGCATTCGTTGACCATGGCATTCTTGGTCAACGTGGTTTAGCACTGGCGGCAGTTAAAGATATTCCAATTATTGTGGCGCATGATACTTGTCATGAAGAATTAAACTATACAAATAAAGGAGTCCCACAAGTATTAGACAGTTTTAAATATCGGTGGGATTATAAATGGCAAGGTCCTCAGACGAGTGTGTTTAGTAATTCGATTGATGTTACAAAGTTATTTAGGGGGCTCGAATTATGAAAAAAGATTGTGCTGTTGTGGTATATCTTGATAATGATGGGTACTGTAAATTAGAATTTCCATGGCTTTATAATTCATGGAGATATAGTAATGCTGATTCACGGTCGGATTTGATTGTGTTTTATAATCCTTTAGTGGACATAACTGATATGCCAAAAGAAAGTGATGTTATTTATGTTCCACTTAATCCAACAAATGACCCTTTGTGGCATGATTATCCAAGGATTAATAGTACATATTTCTTAACGACATCGGAAGCAGAAATAATAAAAGATTATCTGTATACATTCAGGACGGATATAGATAATTTCTTTACAAAGAACTTTGTTAATTTCAGACCACGATTGGCAACATTCGGAATAACTGTTTATGCTTCAAGAGACCCGAAGGTGGGCAAAAGAATAAGTGCTATTTGTGAAAGACTTGGGATTACTCAATATTTTATGAATAGTGATTGTCATTTTATGATGAACAGTTATCACGCTACAGAATATGCAAAGACCCAATATGAAATAGCAACGATATTAAAAAGGGAAGAATTTAAGGAAGGACCTGGTGATTGGCCTGGTTGGTATGAGTACATTATCAATATGTACAGTGCTGGTATCGCTGCTAATGCTCATTTTACCAGTGGCTATATGCTTGGTGGATTAGGTGTTTTAAGTTGTTGTGATGATTACATTGGTTCTTCCGATTATACAATTCATGCTGTTCATACAATGGAACACTTTAGTAAACATCGTTGGAGACGTGGTGAATATGATGTTCTTGATATAAGTGCTTTGGATGAAAGTATTGTAGCAAACTATTGTATAAAAATGGCTGGAAAGAGAGGTACAATAGAATGAACATTGTACACTTTGTTCCTTATGGTCCTAACTCTTGTGGATTATATGAAGCCGCTCGTGATATGATTATTGCTGATAGACTTATGGGTCATACATCAAATTTTGTAGATGTTGGTTCTACTTATACAAATGGTAAAAAGGATGAACCAAAAGTTGGTCAAATTGATTCAAGGGGAGGAACTGTTGTTCAA
>Ga0265297_10004319_pt1 | contig 23474 bp, 21 predicted proteins | sample Munlanlwell13791_FD_192502 | JGI IMG/M metagenome (GOLD analysis project Ga0265297, IMG submission 192502) | Leachate microbial communities from a municipal landfill in Southern Ontario, Canada - Leachate well 137-91 | ecosystem: Engineered > Solid waste > Landfill > Unclassified | place... | reverse complement strand
TTTTTGACAACAGCCATTATGTCTAACGGCCTGGTTTGGCGACTATGTGGATCAATTTGCTTCGAATGATCCGCGCATTCAGGAAAACATGGATATGAAGGAGGGACATACCCGACGGGTATGTGCCGCCATCCTCGATATCGGCGCCAGCCTGAATCTCTCGACAGAGGACCTGTGTACAGCCGAGCCCACGGCGTGGCTCCACGACATCGGCCGGTTTGAGCAGTATACGCGATACGGGACCTTCATGGATCATCGGTCCGAGGATCATGCAGCCCTTGGCGTCAGGGTCATTCGGGAGACCCGCATTCTTGAAAGGATCGGCGCCTTTGATCAGGAACTCATCCTTCGAGTCGTCGGCGCCCATAATCGGGCCGCAATCCCTCCCGAGGCAGATGAGCGGACACGCTTCTTCCTGAAGCTCCTCAGGGATGCGGACAAGGTGGATATCTGGCACGTGATCACGGCCTACTATCAGGATCCCGACCAGAGGCGAAACCATGCCCTTGAACTCGATCTCGCGGACTCCCTCCATATCTCAAAGCCGGTCTACGAGGCATTGATGAAGGGAGAGCTCGTAAAAATGGCCGATCTCAAAACGGTCAACGATTTCAAACTGCTCCAGATGGGATGGATCTAAGACGTAAACTTTCCTCGAACCTTCCAGATCGTCCGCGAGAAGGGATACCTTGAAATGGTCCGCGACGCCCTCTCGGTCAGGTCGGCCCGTGCAACCGATGTCTATGCCCGGGCACGGGCCTACCTGGACATGCGCTGCACTGGCACCCGAGGCCTTTGAAGCGGAAATAGTTTGAAATTTGGGTAGCCATCGGAGTCCGATCCGTGTAAAATTGCAATCAAAGTCTGTGGAGTATCCGGTATCAGAGGTCGGAAGTCTGAGGTCAGAGGTCAGAGGTCAGGGGTCAGGGGTCAGAAAGGGCCTGATTCCAGTATCCAATTCCATATGAGGAGGTTCACCATGTCTTATCAGACCGTTATTGTCGAGCAGAAAGGGTATGTAGGCGTCATCACGCTGAATCGTCCCAAGGCCATGAACACGTTCAGTTCGGAGATGGCCAGGGAGCTGAACCAGGCACTGATTCAATTGGACAACGACAAGGGCATTCGGGTGCTGGTCGTAAAGGGGGCCGGAAAGGCCTTCAGCGTGGGGATTGACGTATCCGAATTCTTCGGCAAATCCCAGAGGGAATATAAGGAATGGGTGGGGCTCATGGAGCAGATGAACCACGTCATCGCCTGTATGAAAAAGCCGGTCATCGCTTCTGTCCATGGATTTGCCGTTGCCAACGGCGCGGGTCTGTTAGCGGCCTGTGACCTGGCAGTGGTTGCAGCCGGAACAAAGATCGGCGCAACGGCCATCAACGTGGGGCTCTTCTGCATGGGTCCGGCGGTCCCTATCTCCAGATCGCTGGGCAAAAAACGATGCATGGAAATGCTCCTTACCGGCGACATGGTCTCTGCGGAAGATGCAGAACGGTGGGGCCTGGTCAACAAGGTGGTCCCCCTGGATCAGTTGGAAGAGACCACCATGGCCTGGGCGAATCAATTAGCGGAAAAAAGTCCTCTGGCCCTCCAGATGGGGAAGCAGGCCTTTTATGGCATGTGCGACATGGAATTCGGCAAGGCCCTGGAATACTCCAACGAGACATTTGCTGCCCTCTGCATGACCGAGGACGCAACCGAGGGGATTAATGCATTTCTGGAAAAGCGGAAGCCGGAGTGGAAAGAAAGGTAGACGATGCTTGACCGAAAACCTGGGATGGTAGAATTCAGACTTTCGGTCAATCCCGATTAATGATAGTCGTGGGTCCCTAAGATGACCTCGATGCCGGTATTGTTTTTGATGAGCCGCGCGAATTCTTCAGCCGTGCCATAGGGACACCCCGGCTTGGCGTTGGCGAGACATGAACTGAGGTAAATGGCGTCCGGCTTGATCTCGGATAGCTTCATGGCCATGCCCAGGTTGGAAACGAGGGTCCTTCCCGGACATTCGCATTTGACAAAAGCCGTCACCAGCGACGGCTCGTCGAACTTCCCCTCGCCGAGCGCAGCCGCCTTCAGACACCGCCACTCACCGGGGCATCCGTATCCGCTGTCCATGTAAGCGCCGCAACCGATAACCGCTACCTTTTTCATTGGCTTTTCCTCCTCTTTTCTATTGGTATGGGTTTAATCCGTCGCGGTTCCCATATCACAATCACACCTAACATGTCACCATTTTTCAGGTAGGGCCAAGCGGAGGCGCCTAAGGGTCCGGCCCCGGCTAATTCTCGCTCATGAGGTGGGCAACGGCCTTTTCCAGGCCATCGATGGTCAGCTCAAACATGGGGAAAATTTCCCGGATCGCGCTAATGCTGCGGGTATAGGGCCACTCACCGGCCATCTTGGGGTTGAGCCAGGCAGAGTGCCGGAACGTATTGGCGATGAACCGAAGCCTCTCGTAGCTGGGGAGCGTCGATCGCTCTTCGATGTGGATCGAGCCGTCCGTGGCCATCAGTTCATAAGGGGCCATGCTGGCGTCGCCCACGATGATGAATCGGGTCTCTGGATCGCGGCGGGCCAGGTCTTCAACCCGCACCGGCTTCTTGAAACGGGGGGGGTCCTCCCAGATGTGGTCATAGATGGTGTTGTGAAAGAAAAAGGTCTTCACTTCTTTGAACTGGGCCCGAGCATAATTGAAGAGGGTCTGCACCATTTCGATATAGGGGTCCATGGACCAGCCGCCATTGTCAATGGCCAGGATGACCTTCAAACGATCCTTGAGACTCCGTTCGAAGATAATCTCTATTTCCCCTGCGTTTTTCATGGTCTGGTAAATGGTCTCGTCGATGTTGACCACGTCTTTGGGTCCTGTGGGCACCATATTCCGCAACCGCTTCAGGGCCTCGCCGATCTGGGCCTGTGTGAGGGGACCCTCCTGGGAATAGTCGCGGTATCGCCTGTCCATGGCAACCTTGACGGCCGATTTGTTTCTGGACATCCCGCCAACCCTCATCCCGCCCGGATGATAGCCCGAGTGCCCCACCGGAGAAGTGCCGCCGGTCCCGATCCATTTGTGTCCGCCATGATGGGCCTCTGTCTGCTCTTTCAGGCGGTCCAGAAAATACTGAAGGAGTTCCTCGGGGCTCAATTTGTTGAGTTCTTCCTTATCCATTCCCAGTGCATCGGCCACCGCCTCTGGGTCTTTGAGCCACTCCTCCAGCATAGCGCGGGCCACCTCGGACAGCTCAAATTCCTCGGGCTCTTTCAGCTCTGCACCCTGAAAGCGGTGGGCAAAGACCTGATCATACAGGTCGAAATATCTCTCGCTCTTCACCAGGATCGATCTGGCCGCGGTATAGAAATCATCGATGGATGTGATCAGCCCCATTTGCAGGGCCTTTTGAAGACGCAGAAAGGACGTGGGGGATACCGGTATGCCCACCTGCCTCAAGAGAAAAAAGAAACTCGTAAACATAATGTCCTCCAAATCGCAACATCCAAAGCGCACGGCACAAAGCAGAACGGACTCTATTCGCCATGCGCTATGCGATCTGCGCTTTCATTCTCGCGCTAACCCCTCTCCTCCATGCGCCCTGCACGTTGCACCGGGCTAAACCTTCATTCGCGTGGCCGCATTTCGCGCAACCGCGTAGTCAGGGCTCTTTTTGAACAGCACGCCCAGGTAGGGAAGATCACCCTTGATGAGGTCCTTCACGTTGAAATCAGGGTCGGCCTGAAGGGCGCGGATCCAGTTGATCAGTTCACGGGTCGCCGGCTTTTTTTCAATGCCCCTGAAATCTCTCACCTTATAAAAAGAACGGATGGAGCTATCCAAGAGGTCTTTGCTGATGTCGGGAAAATGGACTTTGAGGATTTCCCGCATCATGTCAGCATCAGGAAAGGCGATATGATGGAAGTTGCAGCGGCCCAGGAAAGGATCGGACAGGTCCTTTTTGGCGTTGGAAGTGATAATGATCACCGGTCGCACTTTGGCCTTGACGGTTTTGTCGATCTCGATGATATCGAATTCCATCTGATCCAGGACATCCAGCATATCGTCCTGGAAATCCGTATCGGCCTTATCGATCTCGTCGATCAGGAGGACCACCCGCTCGTCGCATACAAAGGACTGTCCGATCTTCCCCATCTTGATATAGTCTTCGATATTGCTGACGTCCCTGTTGGAGTCGCCGAAACGGCTGTCGTTGAGCCGCGTGAGGGTATCATACTGGTAGAGGGCTTCTATGAGCTTCATACTGGATTTGACATTCAGGACGATCAGCTTCATATTCAATGCCTCTGAAATCGCATGCGCCAGCATGGTCTTGCCGGTCCCCGGCTCGCCTTTGAGGAGAAGGGGCATTTCCAGGGCCATCGAGATATTCACGATTTTAGCCAGCTCTTCGTCCAGGACATATTTGGAGGCGCCGCTGAATTTCCAACTATCGGTGTTTTCTGAATTCATATGTCTGCTCCTTGCAAAAAACGGGATTTTATCATAGATTTTGCGAAACATACGTTCCTTCTGTTTGGTGGACTTGACAAAAAATGTTAAGCACTTTTTAATCCAGGTCAACACACAGCCCAGGTTTTTCGGCCGCGTAGCCGCTCAACCAGAGCAGGGGATTGAGGAATTCAGGAATTGAGGGATTGAGGTATTGGGGGATTGACGGCAGGTTGCGAACCCACGCGCCTCAACCCTGAACTCAACAAGCCCAATACACCCAAGTAACCCATATCCATCAGCGAGGGCCACCATGCCATTAGCCTTTGATTCCATCAGCCACGGCACCATCGCCTTTGGCTTTTTCAATATCGATTCCGACATGCTCCTTCTGGATCGCTATTTCTTTTTTTCCACGGAGTTTTGCAGTCGCATCAGGGAGATCGCCGAATATGCCGGGCCCCTCCCCTACAAGACATCCTGGAAGGTCTACACCATTCCAAATCCGGCTGATATCGGCGACCTCATGGGGGCCATTCACGGGATCCACTTTACAGGTTTCATCGGTGAGGTCTATTCCCGGTTCCCATTCCCGGAAAGGCCCGAAGACTTCAAACAGAAACCCGAAGGGTGGCGGACCCAGGCTGAACTTATTGCAATCATAGAGAAATACGCACAGCCCGTCGAAATCCCGGTCTCCATTGACCGAGAGGGAGGTGAGGTCTCCATCGGCATGTATCGATTCACTGTGCCTGGGTTTCAGGAACTGATCCGATATGTCTGGCAAGGGGGATACCCTCGCTGGAGAGACGAGATCCGGCCCGATTACGTGATTGCTATGAAAGAGGCGATCCGCCTCAGTCGCTGTCAAATACTAAAAGGTGTGGAATTGAACATTTGATGGCGAGAACAGGGACGCAGCACGAACATGGAAAATACGGGTACAGGATGCCAAGCAGGTTGCTACGGGTCAGGAAAATCGTCGGGAATCACAGATGAATAAAGAGAGCATCCGCTGGATTATTTTGTTCATGGCGTTGATGGCCGGCTTCTACTGGATCGACCAGAGTCAGTGGTTTCAGAAGATGCTGTTGGACAGGCTGGCCTATGGGATCACGACGGTCACCGTATGGGCGATGTCTTTTCTGGGGGCCCATCTGGAGCAGGCAGATTCGACGGTCATCACCGGAGCGGGCAGGATTGAAGTTGCCAGATCTTGCACCGGAAGCTTTGTCTTCATGATGTTTGCAGCCGCGATCATCCCCTTTCCGTCCACATGGAAATGGCGGCTGAAAGGTCTCCTCTTCGGTCTGGCTGCGCTTATGGTCCTGAATCTGTTTCGTACCTGCATGATCGTGCTGGTGGGGTCCCGCTTCCCCAACGCCATACAAACCTTTCACGTCATCATCGGGCAGATCATTGTGATTGCGGGGATGACAACGGTCTTCCTGTGGTGGGCAAAGCACCCCCAGGAAACCCCACGGGTTTCATTTTTCAGCAATAATAGACAGATGTTCCGCGCCATATTGCTCTTTTGCGTCGGCTACCTGTGTGGATTCTGGCTCTACCAGGCATTCCTCGAAAGCCCGCCCGGCCTTTTTGTCAAGCATATGGTTGAGGCCCACACCTTCCAGATCATCTCATTTCTGAACAATACGTTTCTCCAAGGCCAACTGTCACAGTTTTCCGCCGCACCGGCCAAGCTGGTAGACGGCTGTCTTTCAAGCCCGATGGTGGTGCTCTTTGTGGCCGTTGTGGTTGCGTGGCCAACCCGCTGGTGGAGGCGCGCCGCCATTATCCTGATAGGGTTTATCCCTTTATTCTATGGGTATCATCTGCTCCGGGCCGTCCTCGTCTCTCTCAGCCTCGGCATTCAGTCGAAAGAGATCAATTTCGCCTACAATTTTTACGGGCAGCTACTCCTCGTGGTTGCCCTTTTCGTCTGGATAGCCTATCTCTGGTGTCTCAAATTGAATAGGATCTCGTGCAGGAGGTTCCTGTATTTGTTTGCGCTAAGCGCCCTAATAGCACTGTTATTCGCCCTGAGTTTGGGGTGGACGGTGCGCCGTTTCATTATTCCCTTCTTGACTGGGTGGATTTCAGGAGCCCCACTTCTCTCGTATGACCCGGAACAAATGGTGAGCCTCATGGTCGATCTTCAAATCTTTATATGGGTCTCCCTGATCGGATCCACGCCAGGCCTTCCCCTCGCCAGAAAATGCTGGCTCTCCCTGTCGGGCATAATTTCCGCCTTTACAGTGGCGGTGATCGCCGTCATCCTTATGGAGGTCTTTCACCTGTCGCCTCACAAGGGCATGTTCAAACTGGCGGTCGTTCTACTGCCGTTTGCGGCGTATTATATCTCCTTTCTTCGTCCTAGGGACATGACCACTAACGATGTGGTAACGTATTGATATAAAAATGCAAGGTAAGTAATAAAGGACTTTTCAAGAGACTCTACTTTCCTGAAAGGTGTTTCCACATGGCCTCTGCCTGCTGTTTGCCGGTGGTTTCTTCCTGTTCAACGGGGAGGTCCGGGCTGCCGCCTCTGAGGCGGGCAATTCTGTCTTCGAGGGGGGGATGGGTGGAGAATAGGTGCATAAGGCTCCCGCCGGAGAGGGGGTTCACAATAAACATGTGGGCCGTGGAGGGATTGGCATGCATAGGGAGCCTTCGGGATGCGGCCCCCAGTTTTTCAAGGGCATCGGCCAGGCCTTCGGGATTCCCCGCAAGGCGTGCCCCGGTGGCGTCGGCCAGGTATTCCCGAGACCGGGAGATGGCCATCTGGATAAGCATGGCCGCAACGGGCGCCAGTATGGACATGAGGATCAGGCCGACGGCCCCGAGACCCCCGCCGCCCCCTTCCTCATCCCTGGATCCGCCCCCGAAGAAGGCCGACCAGCGGGCCATGGATGCCAGGATCATAATGGCCCCCGCCATGGTGGCCGCAATGGAACCGATCAGGATATCCCTGTTTTTGATATGAGACATCTCGTGGGCCAGGACCCCCGTGGCCTCTTCGTCGTTCATGGTCTTGAGGAGGCCCTCGGTCACTGCGATGACCGCGTGTTCCGGGTCCCTCCCCGTTGCAAAGGCATTGGGAGCCTCCTCCGGAATAATATAGATCCGGGGCACGGGAAGGCCTGCGTTGTGAGCCAGTTGGCTGACCGCAGCGTACAGTCCGGGGAAATCGTTGGGGCCCACCTCCTGGGCGCGATACATCCTGAGGACAATCTTGTCTGAATACCAGTAACTGAAAAAATTCATCCCCATGGCCAGCACAAAGGCAAGGATCATTCCCTGTTTGCCCCCAAAAAGACCCCCTATAAAAACAATAAGGGCCGTCATGACGCCCAGCAGTAGGGTCGTCTTGAACCAGTTGCTCATTCCCATTACCTCCTTTTGGTATTGTGTGAAAAGATAAGAAAGGAAGGGGAGTTCGTCAATAGACCCTCGCTCGACTGCCGTGTCCTTTCACTGCGCCCGAAGATCTTCACTGTGAGCGGAGCAGTTGGATCGCAACTACACCCTTTTTGCATGATCCAGCGCCTTCACGAAATCCTGGATCGCCTCAATGCCTGGAATGCCCCGCCATCCCCCGCCGTTCATACACTTGAGCGCCGCAGCCGCAGAGGCATACGCCATGCACCGGGCCATGGGCCACCCCTGAAGCAGCCCATAGATATACGCCCCATGATAAACGTCGCCCGCGCCGGTAGTGTCCCTCGACGTCACAGGGAAGGCGGCCTGTCGCACCATCCCATGTCCGTCGAGCCCGATGGAACCCCTGGCGCCCAGAGTGATCACCACCTCCCGAGGTCCCATGTCCATCAATGTTTCAAGGGCCGGTTGAACCGAGCCGCCAGCTCCAGCAAGGGGTTCTGCAAAGGTCTCGGATGCAACCAAGACATCGACCCGTTTGACCAGGTCGAGGGAGCCTTCCCTGAGGGTCCCTGCATCCATGACCACGGTCATGTCCCGCTGTCTTGCCTGCAAAGCCGCCTCCTTGCCTGCATCCAGCATCAATCCGTCCAGGTGGAGGATTCGGGCATCGGGAAATCGATCCAGCGACACATCCTCCGGGGTCAACTCGGGGGCGCTGCTGCGGCTCCAGAAGATGGTTCGCTTTCCCTCCCCCCTGGTCACGGCGATAAACGCAAACTGGGAGGTGTACCCCGGCGTGATTTTCAAACAGGATGCATCCACATCCTCCTTCTCGAGGGTTTCAACAATCTGAACGCCGAACGGATCATCTGAGATGCTTCCCAAAAAGGAGGTGGAGACCCCTGATCGCGCCAGGGTGACCAGGGCCGTGGCCGCAGGTCCGCCGCAACTGGTAAACAGCTCCTCCAGCTCTGTCTTGCTGTCCTCGGCTGGATAGCCGGGCAAACGGCCTACATAATCCACGCAGACCTGCCCCAGGCCGACCACCTGGACCCGTTCTCCTATTCCCTGAATCATCCTTTCATCAACTCTCCCATGCCTGATCACGGATCGGAGGCATTCCCGGGTTCAAAAAGACCCGAATTCAGAAAATTATGGGCTTGGGTCTTTCGGCTTCCAATTTTCGAGTCGCACATTCCACGTTCGCAAAAGGGAGTTTTGCCTCTGAACTTGAAAACGACTGCGAACGCTCTCCTCTACTGCTTAGCAATCACCCCGTACCGCTGCTCGCTTCGAGAGATGTCGAGCAACACCTCTTGCAGCATCTCATAGAGGTCTTTTCGGGACGATGTCTTCTGCTGATCGTCATGGCCGCGCATGGCCGAGAAAAACGCCTGGCAGATCTTCCGCTTTCTCTCGTCCCAATCAAAGGTGAGCCCGGCCTTGGCCGTCCCTTTGAACCCCTGTTCATCGGCGGGAAAATCACGACGTCCATGGGCCCAGTTGATAATGTGCGCGTAATAGATCAGGGCCCGATCCAGAAGGACGTATGCGAACTGGACGCTCTCTATAGGGCCGATCTGGATCTGCTCGCCGCCCAGGCTCAGCCCCTTCACTTTTGTCCTGGCCAGCCTTTTTCCGCCTCCGAAAGCGGCCCACCCGGCCCCTAAGATCCCTCCTATGGAGGTAAAGATCCCAAAGGTCAGCCCGGCCGCCGCAACGTCCAGCACCGCCCCGACCGCGCCTCCTGCCATTCCGGCCGCCGCAATCAGTTGCAGCGGCGTGAGGCCCAGAAACTGCCAGGTCTTTCTGCTGAAGAGGGTTTCGTTCAAAATGGATTGGGCCGGAAGGGAATAATTGAAGATGTTGTGCTTGAAGAGTTTTCGAATCTTTTGATGCGCCTTTTCCTCGATCTTCTCGATGGCGGATGCATACTCCTTCTGGAGTTTCTCTCTCAGGGACTTTTCGCTGGTGGTTTCCGTGAAAGACCGGGTGATGGAATAGGTGAGAGATGTCTCCAGCAAGTCGCAGATGACTTGCGCGGCCATCGCATTCCGCTGCTGCCAGTCCTCCTTGAATGCGGAGATGACCCTTTCCAAGGCGGGTCCCCAGTCCTGATCGATCCCTTTCAGGCTTTCAAGGAGTTCGATCCGTTCCGCATAGGTCGCCTTGTTGGCGTTGAATACTCGAATCGCATTGAAATGCTTGCGAAACTCGCCCTTCCATGTCTCCAGGTAGGCGGTTTCATCCTCCTTGCAGTTGATGATGGCCATGCGAGGCCGTCCGGTCAGGCGAAGGACCTCCATCTCGGCCAAATCCACGTTCCGGACCGGTCTGGATCCGTCCACCACATAGATTATCCCGGCCCCCCCGTCGATCGGTTCGAGAAGCCTGCAATCATCTCTATAGTCCGGATCTCCGGTATGGGTTTCGAGATAGGCAGAGAGGATTCGGCCGGGATCGCCCCGATAATTTTTCATCCAGTTCAGGGTCTTTTTCGGATTCTGGAAACCGGGGGTGTCGATGAACCGAATGATCTCGTTCCCATCGATGACGACCGGAAACGCCTGGCACACCAGGGTCTCTCCGGGATAGGGGGTAACACGAACCGTGTCGTCTTCAGCCAGCGTGGATACCACCGCAGACTTCCCCTCATTGGGATGTCCGACGATGGCGAATTCCGGAATACGGTCAACTGCCATGGGCCGCCAGCCTCTCTACCCCCAGATAGGGATCGCCCAGTGCCTTCAGTTTCTGCTGCCATACCTTCCACTCCGCCTCTTTCACCTGGGTGAAGACGGCGCCCTGTCTCGGTCTGCCGATGAGACCCACCCAGATCATGGCCCGGTCTCCCAATGCCCTTCGCAGGTCCTGGATAAAGCCGAGGTTTTCCCGAATGGGCGGCTGCCAGGCCTCCTGAACAATCAACAGACCGTCCAGGGCGCCCTTTTGGCGCATTCGGGAGATCTCATGGAGGATTCGCTCATCCGTCTTCATATCTTCACCAAACCTCAATTTTTCACCGATAGTACACCCTAGGGCCTTGAAAACGACGCCTTCCAGATCCCCCTTCTGGAAGGCTTCAAAGATATCGTCTGGAATGAGCGCGACGATGGATCGTCGGCCCAGCATGTCCTTCTGAACCCGGGCCGCCACCTCAGGCGGCTGGAACGCATCGACAGGCGCCGCCCCCGGTCCCGATGTCTGCGGCAGCCGCGTCTGGGTCGTTACGAGGGGGGTAGTCAAACGATGAAGGAGCCTGTTACACGCTGCATGGTCCAGACGGACCCTTGAGAGGGTCCTGTTCTGAATCATCAGACCCATACCCAGGAGGATTCCTCTCGGCGCCAGACCGTAGGTGAGAACGGCCAGACAGAGAAAGGGCCACCAGGAGACCAGGTCCTGAGTTGCCAGATGATAGATGCCTTCCTTTAACACCATGTGGCTTCCCTGGATCTGAGACAGGGAGGGGTAGGCCGCATCCGCCGGCACCAACCAGGACCACGGAAGGGCAACGATCTGCACCAGCCTGAATACGGCCTGGTCGCTGAACTGGACAGTCGATTGCCATCCAAAGGCGATATCCGATCCCAGTACCTTCAAGAGGGTAGCGCCCAGGACGCCCAGATTGAAGCCGACGCCGAAGAGTTGCGACAGGATGAATACCGGCCAGTAAAAGAGGGAGCCATAGACCTGCCTTCTCCCCCTGATGAGGCCCGCCGCCGCCTCGATGCTCCCCCGCTTCGAGCCTTCCAGCTTTTTGAGCGCACCCTGCTTCATCCTGACCATCAGTCTCATCACGAGCGCGCTGACCAGGGTAAAGACGACGGAGCCTCGAAAGGGCGATCGTCTCATCCTTCGAATGAATCGAATTCCCGCAAGAAGGAGGAGCAAGAGGACCTGAGACAGCACCAGTCCTGCAAGATATGCCGAAACGTTCAGGGGTTCGGTCCCACGATAGTTTAAGAGCGAAAACGCCAGACCGCCTCCTGACAGGGTCCCCACGATCAAAAAACCATATCCCATCAGGCGGTAGATATCGGCAAACGCCTCCCCGGGCAGGGGCCCTTTCAGTCCGTCGGCAGACCTTTCGATGGTTCGCCGCTCTTCAAGCCACGATCGAATAACCTGTGTCGAAGACAGACCCTCCTTTTCCTTCCACGAAGGCCTGATCCTTCGCAGATAGATGTCCCGATCCCGTTTCGCTAAAGCTTCCTGGGCAGGTTCCTCTGGGTCAGACTCGTCCCGCTGAAGAAAATATTCCAGGTCGATGAGGTCTTTCATCGACCAGACTGGTTTTCTCATCCCGCTCTGTCTCCAAACGACTCCTGACAACGGTGATGCCTATCCCTCGGCTCGTGACGCCGATCTCACGCATAACCTGTTGTTTTCTCGTCAAAGGACTATAGAAAAATTGCGACCCCGTGTCAAACTTCATCATGTTTCATCAACAATTGTCATTTTGGAACGATAAACTTGTGGGATGGCAAGATGCCGCTCACACAGCTTTTTGACTCCAGGCCTACTTCATAATGAGAGTTGCAGATGATTCAGGGTTCGACCTTCAGCTTTCGAAGAAGTCAAAAGAGCATACACGAAATCACCATTTCACCGATTAGGCTTGACTTGAGGAGGGACTCTGGCTTAAATCTGGCCCGGTCCGAAAGGAGGGGCAATGCTGACTCGGTTCAATATACCTGGAGTGGAGACAACATCCATCATATCCGACATCGCCGTTGAAAGGGAGGGGGAGAATTCGGTTCGCATCCGCTGGAGAGCAAGTCAGCCGGATCGTGACATTTCTATCTATTGCGCTGCGTCACCTTCTATCCCAGCCTTTGACGCAAACCCGCCTCTTCGGGTCAGGAATTCGACCCAGGCCGAGATAGAGGGACTCGACCCGGATCAACGCTATTACTTTCGAGTCGTTCCAAATGGCGAGAAAGGGGTTGTGGTTGCGGAGCGGCGGGTGGATCTGGAGGGGGCTGCCAATTTCCGTGACCTGGGAGGGTATGAAACCATCGATGGAAGGCGCATTCGGTGGGGGAGGGTCTTCCGCTCGGACAGCCTCTCCAGGCTCACCGAGAAGGACCGGCTGAGGGTCGAACATCTGGGGCTGAGACTCGTTATCGATTTTCGCACCCCCAACGAGGTAAAACAATCCCCGGACCGTCTGCCGGAAAGCAGGTCCCTGTCCTATCTCAATCTGCCGATTACCCATGGGGAATTTGATTTTGTAGGCGCTGTGGAGCGGATCAAAAAGGGGGATGATACCTGGCTTACGCCGGGCTTTATGGTGAGAGGCTATATTCAGAACGTAGATGAATTCCCCCGCACATGGGGCGAGGTCATTCGCCGGTTGACCCGGGCTGAAAACCGGCCCCTCCTCTTTCACTGCACCGGAGGGAAAGATCGGGCCGGGACCTGCGCCGCGCTCATCCTCCTCGCCCTGGGGGTCCCTGATGAAACGGTAATCGAGGATCATCAGTTGTCAAACCGATTTATCGCTAACCTGATCCAAAAGGTCTACAAGCGGATCGCCACCTATGGCGTGGACCCTCAAAAGCTCTCCCCCTATTTCACCGCCCCCCGGGAATGCATCGTCTCACTTCTTGGACATCTCCGCGAAATCTATGGTTCTCCTGAAGGGTATCTGAAAACAGCGGCCGGACTGACGGATGAGATCCTGGCCCTGCTCAAGGAAGAACTTCTGGAATAATGTGCGCGGGTTTTGATCCGAGGCGACAGCGTCGTGCGTCAACGAGCGTCTTTGACAAAATACCGGTGGTATTCCTCCTCAGTCAGATAGCGTTTCAATAAACGCGAGATGAGATTAAAGAGTTCCTCCATGTCCTCCTGGGACATCCGCTTCCTGATAAGGTCCATGAGGTCGTCGTCGGAGAATTTCTGCAAGTAAACGATCAGGGTGCATTCATCCAGCTTGCGCTCAAGACCAAAGCCCACCGGACCTGCGTACGTTTCCACAAATTTGTGATGATGTGTTTCCATCAAAATCCCAGGGAGTCGTTGATCAGGATCACCGATATGTCGGTCAGCATGGGACAGCGGTGAAGGACCAGCGTTGCTCGGCAGATCCGCTGGGGGGCGTTGCAGTCGGTGCATACGCCGGTCTGTGCACAAGGCGTTTCCATGCCGAGGCTCTTGGCCCGCATGGGGGCGGCAACCTCCCTGATCCTTCTGAGCCCTGATTCGAGGTCAGACGTCACCTTGTTCATGCCGGCAACGATACAGACCTTTTTGGGACCGAAGGTCATGGCGTTGGTGCGGTTTCCGATGCCGTCCACATTGACGATCTCTCCCGCGACCGTGACCGCATTGGCGCTGCACAGAAAACAGTCGCACCTCCCCTGCCGAAGCCGAATATCCAGGTCCTCTTCCTTGCTGAGTCCCTTCTGCCAGTGGTCGTAGACGCTCTTGCCGTTGGCCTTCAGTGCCTCCACAATCCCCAAGGACCGCGTGGTGTCGGACCCGCCAAATCCAAAGGTCTCATAGCCTGAAATCATATCGAGGATCAGGTTTCTGGCCTCATCCCGCGTGGCAACAAAATGGGCATCAAACCCGTGCTTTTTCAGATTCTTGACGCATGGCTCGCCTAACTTCCCCCAAAGCCACGATTGATACGTATTCTCCATAATTATCTCTCCATTCCTGCCCTCGCCTGTATGAGCTCCGCCACAATGCTCACGGCAATCTCTTCAGGCGTCTCTGCCCCAATCCCGATTCCGATGGGGGAATGGACCCTGTCGAGATCCTTCTGTGTAAACCCTTCAGATGACAGGGCCTGATAAATGAGTTCCCTCTTCTGCCTGCTGCCGATCATGCCGATATACCTGGCCTCGGTTTTCAGGGCCTGGGCTAGGACCGTCTTGTCGCCCATATGCCCCCGCGTCACGATGACCACAAAGGAGGCCCTATCCACGGGGAGGCGTTCCATGGCCCCTTCAAAGGGGATGCAGTGAACCTCGCCTGCCTCCGGAAAGTGGCTTGGATCTGCGAAGTCGTCTCTATCGTCAATCACCACCACCTGGAAGCCGACCCGGGCGGCAAGGGGAACGATCTGTCTCGATACATGGCCCGCCCCAAACACATAAAGGGGCGATTTGGCCATAATCGGCTCCACCAGGACCTCTGTCGGCAGCCCTGCGTCGTCTGTCATGGACAAGACAGAGAGATGTCGAGATCCCATGAGCTTCTTTCGGTATCGTAAAACGGCCTCGGCTACAGCCTGCGCGCCCTGCAGGCACCCGAACATGTCGCCGCCTTTCCTCAAAAAAAGCTTGGGCACGTCCCCAGCTCGCCATCGTTCGGGGTCGATCAGGGTGATGAGGAGGCCGCCCTGGCCCTCTCGAAGGGCCTCTTCGACCTTCTGAAACAGAAGGTTACAGGATGAATCGGGGGCCGCCACCGGCTCCAGAAAGACCTCCACCTGGCCCCCGCAGAGCATATCCGTCTCAGCGACATCCTTGCCGTCCAGCGAGAAATGGAGGCGTACCGGAAGCCGGGCATACAGGACCGCCCTGGCCTGATTCAGTGTCTCGGCCTCGAGAATCCCCCCGCCGACAGTCCCCACAAACGACCCGTCATCTTTGATCAGGCACTTGGTCCCGGTCCCTCGAGGAGACGGGCCTGCCTGCCGAATGATGGTCGCCAGTACCGCGGAGCGGCCCTCTTCAAAGAGTCTTTGAATGGCCCTGTATATGTCGTCCATAAGGTGTTCCTGAACCGGATAAACCGGAATTGCCAACGTAAGTGTTGAGGTAACACATTAGGTATGTGAAAAAGGTCCGTGGGGGTCTCTTTCCCAAAGGACGCAAATCCGTGAGTCATTGCATGGCTACGGCAGTGAAGTTGTTAAATGAGAGCCCCAACAGCTCCAGGAGATCCCCTTGATCAAAGCCGATGTGCCCCCTCCCTGTCCCAGAACGTATTGAGGGTAGAGGGAGCGTTCCACCGGGAGTGGAATTCTGTGTTGCGTCCTTTGGGAAAGAGACCCCCCACGGACCGGTTTGTTGTCATCCCTTCTATCAGAAGGCCAACCAGTTACAGATTGAGAAATTCCAGAATTCAGGAATTGAGAATAAGGTCCACTGACACTGACTGACAGTCGATCTCAATTCCCTGGCGCTGTCGTGTGAAAACGCGGCAAATACGCTTCACTATCGACCCCATGACCACCCGTTCGATGCGTCCGTTCGGCAACCGCAGCAGCCGGCGGGCCAGATCATCTCCGTCCTGGTCCGGGCTCAACAGGTCTGATTTGTTCAGAAATACAATCCTTCTTGCGGATTCCGGAGCCCCTCTAAAAAGACCCCTGGGCGACTGGAACACCGCAGCCAGCGCGCTGGGAGTGAGCGCATCCCCCTCTTCAAGGCCTGTGAGCTCTTTGAAAAGTCCGGTCCTGAAAACCACGCCCGAATCGAGCGGCGTTCCTACCGCCTCCAGGCCCATCACGGCGATGACCAGGGTCGCAGAAGAGGGGACGACGGGTTCGTGCGCGGCCGGCGTCTTTACCGGTCTTCCCGCAGCACCGTCTGCCTCTGCGATGAGATAGTCAACATCGAAATTCCGAAAAAAGGCGTCCGCGGTTTCAGGGAGTATCCCCTCCAGTTTCCCGTTGTCCAGTTGCCGTTGGGCCACAAAGACATGCCCATTTTTACTGAGGCCCTCTTTCAACCCGTTTGGCGCTGGTGAACCCGAAGAGGAAAAAACCAGGCAAGGGGCGCGCTCGGCCTCTTTACGCCAGACCTTGGTAGTGGTCGTGGTGATAACCCTGTTTCCTGAGGCCAGCAACTCATCGGCCAGGGCAAAACAGAGCGATGTCTTTCCGCCTCCCCCCACAACGGCCACATGTTCCCTGGGCCCTAAGCCCAATGCGGCAATCCATCCCCTCATTTCTTCCTGAGCACCCGGCTGTCCCCAACCCTGACCGTTATCTGTTTCAAATCAAAGTATTCAATGAGGGGGATCGTATATTTTCTGGAAATCCCGGTCATCTCTTTGAACTGGGGCGTCGTGATCTCGCCATGGGTTTTGAGGAAGCCCACAAGTTTTTCCTCCAATGCCTCGACTGCCTTTCGGTCGAAATAAAGGTCTTCCTTTACCTTCAGGAGCCTTCCCTCCTTGACCATGACGTCCAAGACCTGTGAGGCCATATTCCCGGGAAAATCCTCTTTCAGGTCTTTGAAATACGGGGGCTGAAGACCGCTTTTGGCGTAGATCGCCTCTAGCTTTGCGCGGGTCTCTTTTTGATCCTGAGCCAGGGTCACCTTATGCGTCGCCAGGCGAACCTCCTCTTTTTCCTGGACCAGATTTCCCTCCTGCGAGAGCTGCTGGATCAGATAATTGAACAGTTTCGGGTTGTTGGCGCCTTCGGTTCTGGACCGCAATTCTTCTTTGAGCAGCCCGGTTTTGAGCGGAAAACTCTTGTGATACGTCTCGATGGTCCCCATGATCTCATCTTTGGCCTTCTGGAGAAAATCGGCATGGATCAGAAGGCCCCGTTCCTTGTCAAACTGGATGACGCGTTTCTGGGCCTTCAGTGCCTTGAGCGGCTCTGCCAGCTTTTTCCTGCTCATATTTGCCAGAAAGGAAAGTTCCGACTCTTCCACTCCCTGGAACCGGCTCATGGCCACAAACAGCTCGACTGACTCCTTTTCCCCCCCTGTATGAAGCGTCGTGAGTTGGGACAGGACCGCGTCGGAAAACCTCTTTTTCTTGCTCGGCAGGGGGTTCAAGATCTCACCGCCGCCAATGGTCTGGACCGGCGAATAACTTCTGAGCACATAATGGTCTCCCTTGAGGACCGCAGTGGGCGCGTCCAGGCGGATCTGGGCGAAACAGGTATCTCCGGGATTGAGTTCATCTCTGTCCAGAAGGATCAGCGTCGAGATAATTTCGGCTGTCCCGGCATGAAACCGGACCTTGGCCCGGTTCTTCAGCTTGCGGGGGGCACTTGGGAGATGATCCAGCACCACGTCCACCATGTAGGTGGGCCTGAGGGAATCCTTGGTCGCGACGATGTCTCCCCTGTTCAGCATCATCTTCTCGATCCCCTGCAGGTTGATGGCTGTCCTCAGACCGGCCCCGGCCTCTGTCACCTCTTTGTTGTGGACATGAAGGCCCCGGATCTTGGAGGAAATCCCCTCGGGATAGATGGTCACGTCGTCGCCCGTATGGATCTTGCCGGATATGCTGGTCCCGGTAATGACGGTCCCGAATCCCTTCATGGTAAACACGCGGTCAATGGGGAGACGGAAGAGGTGCCCGGTGTCCCGTTCAGGAATCTGCTCGACCAGCCGGCTGAGGGTCTGGATCAATTCATCCAGACCCTGTCCTGTGGCGGACGAAACCTCGACCACAGGGGCATCAGCCAGAAAGCTGTCTGAAAGATATTCCAAAACATCCTCTCTGACCAAATCGAGCCAGTCGGAATCCACCATGTCGATCTTGGTCAATACAACAACCCCGTGCTTGACCCTCAACAACTGGCATATCTCTAAATGTTCCCTGGTCTGCGGCATGACCCCCTCGTCAGCGGCGATCACCAGTGCGACGATGTCAATCCCCGTGGCCCCCGCAACCATGTTCTTGACAAATTTTTCGTGCCCCGGCACGTCCACAATTCCAAGGAGCTGGCCCCCCGGCAATTGCAGATGGGCGAACCCAAGCTCGATGGTGATGCCCCGTGCTTTCTCCTCCTTGAGCCGATCCGTGTCGATCCCGGTGAGGGCCTTTATGAGAGAGGTCTTGCCATGGTCAATATGCCCCGCAGTTCCCAAAACAATCTGCTTCATTACAACCCCTTGTATTTAAAACTAAAATGCGCTAAGCTCCGGGAAAAACATTTCCGGCAGCAGGGCGTTCTGATTTCAAAATAGTATGGGAGAGGCTGTGGTGTCAAGCCGATTAGCAGAGGACGTTCCGAAAAATTCTATTGACTCGAATACGCTCATCTGGTATATGGACGAATTCACTGAATCATAGACCATGTTCCTCGGTAGTCCCGCAACATGCGGGATCGGTAGAGTCCCGCCATCGGGATTAACCACTTGGTCGGCAAAGCTTAAAATTGTTCCTCGGTAGCTCAGTCGGTAGAGCGGGTGGCTGTTAACCACTTGGTCGGCGGTTCGAGTCCGTCCCGGGGAGCCACAAAAATCCAAGCCCGTTTGTATAAAACGGGCTTTTTTATTCATGGTTGTCATGCAATATTGGGTCTATATCGTCTTCTGAATTCAGAAGCGAGTTTTTCCTCGTTTAAGTTTCCAAAAGCAGAGCAGGGAAACTATTGAAACGGCAACTCAGAAAAAAATATCTGAAAACCGGCCTGTAGAAGCTATGATCACGCTTTGAGATGTGGAACGATTACAAAAAATAGATCAACGATGTTATATAGACGATGAGGAAGAGGATATTCAGGGTCAGCCCGGAATAGGCGTAATCCTTGTCCCCCAGTTTCTCAATCAACGGGATCGATTTCAGGCATAAAACAATCCCTGTCAGGAGAGTGAGGGGAACAATGGTCAGATAACTGATCGAGGCCCAGGATGATGTGATTTCCTCCCCGAAGGCGAGGATCAGAATACCGGTAATCCCGGCCGCCACAAACGGGGCCAGAAACCCGGCAATGGCCAGGCTGTTTGCTTTTTGAGATCCTCGAGGCATCATTCCACCCACCCAGTCAAGCATCTTTCCCCGGTACTTGTAAGTCTGTCTCGCTTATAGTATATTCTATCTATCCTTTTCAGAGCGAAACGCCCCCGCAGATGGCGTAACGGCAAGATACATGATCTGGGGAGCGCGTTCAAGCCTTTCCACCAATATCTGGCATTGCGATGCCCTGAATCGTTGACATTCGAGGAGGGAGGACATTATGGATGATTTGATTACCCGCAGAGAGGCCATGAAGAAAGGGCTTCTCCTGTCAGGCTCTCTTGCCCTTGCCTGTACGGGCGGCTGGCCGGGCCAAGCCCTTTCCGAGGCATGGGCCGTGGAGAATAAGGAGGGCTTTCTGATTGAGGGAGTGGGCCAAACACCGGGGTATTCTGTTCAGGAACTGACAAAAAAGGTCTTCGATGCGGCCGGAGGGATGAAAAAGTTTGTCTCAAAAGGGGATGTGGTCGTCATCAAACCCAATATCTCCTGGGCCAGGACCCCGAACCTTGCTGCCAGCACCAACCCCGAGGTTCTCGAGGCCGTGATTACCCTGGCCTTCAATGCAGGGGCCAAGAAGGTCAGGATCGCGGACAATACCATCCACAATGCAGAGCGCTGTTTCGCCCTCACTGGGGCCGGGATGGTGGCCAAAAAGACCGGCGCTGACCTGATCCACCCGCGATCGTCCCTGATCCGGGATATGAAGATGAAAGGGCATCGTCTGGATGTATGGCCGGTGTTTGTCCCCCTGGTGGAGGCCGACACGGTGATCAATCTTCCAGTGGCCAAGGTCCACGGGCTCTGTGAACTGACCCTCGGGATGAAGAACTGGATAGGCGGGGTCGGAGGGAGAAGAAACGCCCTCCATCAGGACATCCACCAGACCATCGTGGACCTGGCCCGGTTCTTCAAACCGACCGTCACCCTGATCGACGCCATTCGGATTATGGTGAAAAATGGGCCATCGGGCGGAAGCGAGGCGGATGTGGCGGTCATGAATCGCCTGATCCTGAGTAATGACCCGGTGGCTGGCGACGTCAGTGCAGCGGGCCTTTTCAATATGGCCCCGGCGTCGGTTGGCTACATGGTCCTTGCAGAAAAACAAGGGCTCGGGACCTCCGATCTCAGCACGCTGACCCAGAAAAAGGTGACCCTGTGAAGGCACGGCGGCTCATCCGGATAAGACGCATCAGCCAGGGGTTCTTCCTGGCCCTGTTTCTTTTCCTCCTCGTCCAGACGCGGTTCCCGGGTACGGCGTATCAGGATTATTCCGTGGCCGTCACCACCGAACAGGACATTCGAGTAGGCTATCCGGTAACGTTCTTTTTCGAGCTGGACCCCCTTGTTTCTCTGACATCGCTTCTCTCCGGACATATATGGATCCAGGGTGTTTTCTGGGCCATCGGGGTCCTGTTGCTGACGCTCGTCCTGGGCAGGTTTTTCTGCGGCTTTGTCTGCCCCCTTGGGACGATTCACCATATGGCAAGCGTGATCCGGCCGTCCCTCAAGAGAAAGGCACTGATCGAAGCGAACCAGAAACGAGGGAGCCAGAAGATCAAATATTTTCTCCTGATCGCCATTCTGGTATCCGCACTCCTGGGTCTCAATATGGCGGGGATTCTCGACCCTATCTCCCTTCTGTTTCGTTCCCTGGCCCTGGCCGTCTTTCCCGCCGTGGGAAACGCCATCAAGGGGGCCTGCGATGTGGTTGCATCCAGCGATATCAAACCCTTTAATCTTCTGGGCTACGCAGCGGAAGAGATCGCCTCGCCCCTCTTCGGATATGGATATCCGGCCTTTCAGACCGGTTGGCTGATCGGCGCCCTTTTCCTGGTCATCCTTTTTCTCAACCGTATTCGGCCCCGCTTCTGGTGCCGCACCCTCTGTCCCCTGGGCGCCCTGTTCGGTCTCTTCTCCCGATTTAGCCTGTTGAGGCTGGAGAAAAACTCGGGGGCCTGCACCGACTGCCAGAAGTGCACCCTTGCCTGCCAGGGGGCCGCTTCCCCCGGGCCGGGCGCGGACTGGGACAGGAGCGAGTGCCTCCTCTGTTTCAACTGCTTCGCCAAATGCCCCGAAGACGCCATTACGTTCCGGTTCAGGTGGTCTCCAGCACAGAACCGGGGCCCGGACATGGGCCGAAGGGCGGTGCTGGGGGGTCTCCTGGCCGGGGTATCGATCCCCTTTTTAGGGAGGCTGGATGGACAGGTTTACAAGGTCTCTGATCCCCGACTGATCCGGCCGCCGGGCTCTGTGGAGGAGGCGGAATTCCTGAAGCTCTGCCAGCGGTGCGGGCTCTGCATGAAGGTATGCCCCACCAATGTCATCAACCCTGCCCTTGGAGAGGCTGGCATGGCCGGCTTCTGGACCCCGGTCCTCCATATGACCCAGGGGTATTGCGAGTACACCTGCACCCTCTGCGGGAGCGTCTGCCCCACGGGCGCCATACGGGCGATATCCGGGAGGGAAAAGGTGGAGCGGCCCATTCGAATCGGTTCCGCCTACTTTGACCGCGGAAGGTGCCTTCCCTGGTCAGGGAACGGCCCGTGCATTGTCTGCGAGGAGCACTGCCCCACCTCGCCCAAGGCCATCTACCTCCGCCCGCACGTCGAGACCGGCGAGGACGGCAAAACGATCACGGTCCAGCTTCCCTATGTGGATCTCAAAAGATGCGTGGGGTGCGGCATCTGTGAAAACAAGTGCCCGGTCAAGGGAAGACCGGCCATAAGGGTCATGGCGGCAGGGGAAACCCGGTCCGTTCGAAACCAAATTCTGCTCGATATATAAGGAGGGAGCCATGCACAAGGTCGTCTTGCTTCGCCATGGCGAAAGCATATGGAACAGGGAAAACCGGTTTACCGGATGGACGGACGTGGATCTGTCCGAAAAGGGGATTCAGGAGGCCATGGATGCGGGCCGCGTGCTAAAGGAGGAGGGCTATGCCTTCGATGTCGCCTTTACCTCCGTGCTCAAGCGGGCGATCCGCACCCTCTGGATCGTCCTCGATGAGATGGACCTCATGTGGATCCCTGTCTACCGGCACTGGCGCCTGAACGAACGCCATTACGGGGCCCTTCAGGGACTCAACAAGGCGGAAATGGCGGAACGCCATGGTGAAAAGCAGGTTCTGATCTGGCGACGGTCTTATGACACGCGGCCCCCGGCCCTGGAAAAAACCGATGAGCGGTATCCGGGAAACGACCCCCGATACAAGGGCCTGACAGTCGAAGAACTCCCCCTGACAGAATGCCTCAAAGATACGGTGGAGCGTTTTATGCCATACTGGACCGAGACCATCGAACCGGTGATTCGGTCCGGCCAGCGGGTGATCATCTCGGCCCACGGGAACAGCCTTCGGGCCCTCGTCAAATACTTGGACCACATCCCGGACGATGAGATCGTAGGCCTCAACATCCCCACGGGCATGCCCCTGGTCTACGAGTTGGACGACGACCTGAAGGCGGTGAATCGTTACTACCTCGGGGACCCGGAGCTCGTGAAAAAGGCCATGGCCGCGGTGGCGAATCAGGGGAAGGCAAAATGAGAGATCTCCTGCATACCTCCTAAACCCGTCGCCCCGGCGAACTAACCGGGAGCACAGTCCCACTGCGGCTCACTGTTTCATCTCCACAGCTTGATCCCTGTCTTCACGGGGCCAGTCGTCATAAGACCTCCCTGCACTCCATGTTGCACACCCAATTTTATCCAATCATTTCGCTACAGTATGTGATTTCCGGTTTATAGCGACACGTTCAGCGGCTTGCTGACAATAAGGCACCTCTGTGTCCGCAACCCAATGCCCTCGATCTTTGAGCTTTAAGCTTTTAGCTTTGAGCTTCTATCTCTCCCTTTTGCGGAGCCCGCACGTATCGGCCGAATAGCGAGGCTCCTGTGAAGAGCCGTTTTTTGCAGAATGCGCATTTTTTCCTTTTGACTTTTCATTTTGTATAATTTATAAAGTATACAATATGAA
>Ga0265297_10004318_pt1 | contig 23479 bp, 21 predicted proteins | sample Munlanlwell13791_FD_192502 | JGI IMG/M metagenome (GOLD analysis project Ga0265297, IMG submission 192502) | Leachate microbial communities from a municipal landfill in Southern Ontario, Canada - Leachate well 137-91 | ecosystem: Engineered > Solid waste > Landfill > Unclassified | place... | reverse complement strand
CCGCGCGCGCAGCAAGAACTTATCGAGATTTATGGTTCCGCGGACGCGTCGAGCGATGCGCGACCCGAAGGATCGGCGGAATTTAGTGGCGCGGCAACAATCGCGCCCGCGAGCGCCGACACACAACCAGAATCCACCGATCCTCGCCCTCACGCGGAAGAAATCGCGCCACAAATCGCGGCGGCGCGCGGAAGGCGACGCGTTCGCACGCAACAGACGTCATAAACGCGCGCGATTCCGCCTGCCTATTTTTTTCCTCGCCACGCTGCCTTCCTCGCGCGCGTCCCATCCTGCGCGCTCTCGCGCGGAACCATATTAAAGCTCGTTTCGGCGCATCCATATACGAGAAATGCCGAAGAAAGCCGCCGCAGCAATCAAGTTCGCCGATGTCGTTTCGCGCGCCGATCCCGAGCCCATCGCGCCATGGAAAACGTTCAAAGAGCTGAAAGCCATCGCTCTCGCATCCGCGCTCGAGAAATGGAACTCGCTGCCCGCCGTGAGTAGCGAAAGCACTTCGCTCGCGGGTAGTGATAGCGCTCCGCACGCGAGTAGCGAATCAGCGCCAGCTCCCGCCGATGCGCCCGCGAAGAAATCGCGAACCCCGCGCGTCGTTGTGCGCAGCAAAAATCCGCCCACAGAGTCCATTTTCGGCATCGAGGACGCACGCGTGCGCCGCCATATTGATAAGCTCGGCCTTAACGCGTCAATCACCACGTTCGTGCGCGAAATGGAGCAAAAAAGCGTCGCGCGTGACGTGAGTACTCCGCGCGCGAGTGGCGAGAGTGCTTCGCGCGCGAGTGAAGACACCGCGCCCGAAATCATCATGTCGCCCGAGGATAGGGACAAATGTGACGCTGCGCTCGCCGTGCGCGTGCGCGTGGGAAAGAGCGCCGCGGTCTATTTACGCTGGTTCTGCGAGGAAATCGCGAACGATGTGATCCATATCGCGATCGAATCCGCGCTCCAATCGGGCCGCAAGGTCGTGTTCGACGATCATATTTTCGAAGGAATGAGCGGCGCTGGCGCCGTGAACGCGCGATTCCGCGGCTTATTTGAGCACCTGCCGGTATTCATCGCGGCGCGCGATGCTTATATGCGCCGCGCCCGCGATATCGATACGGCATCCGCGGTCAGCGCGTATCTTTCGCATTTCCGGCGCGCGATCGGCGATAATTGGCAGCAACAATTCGCAGATGCGCGCGACGATATCTCAACGTTCGCGACTATCTGCGCTGCAGGCGCTCCCGTCGCTCCTGGCGCGCCTTCCACCGCGTCGCGCGATGCCGCCGCGGATGATTCTGGCGACGCCACCGCGGCGGACAGCGCGCACTTCACGTTCTATATCACGCGGATGACGCGCACGATCCGCTTCTCGGACGCGCGATATATCAATCTCAAATTCAATAACCGATTTATCCCATTCATCGACGCGCTGATCAAGGAATTTATCCATCTCGTCACCATGCGCGCGATCGTGCATACGATGGTCACGGGCGTGGAAACCATCTCTGAATACATCGTTCAGGCCGTGATTTTGGGGATGATGGCGACGCCGAGCGCATTATTCGAGCGCGCGCTCGGCCCGTTCACCACCGCTCATTTTACGAAACGCGTGAACGCAGATGCCCCGGCGGGCGCCGAATCGCTCGACGGAAAAAGAGGCGCGCATTTGCGCCCGCGCGTTCCGGTGGAGGGTGATTGGGCGAAAACCGAGATCACGCAGCCCGCGTTCATTCGCGTCGTTGACGAAATATACCATCTTGAGCCGCGCGCAAAGCACGCGCGCGCAGACGCGTCCCGCGAAATAAAGGACACACCCACCATCGCGGAACCAAAGATCGCGCCAAGCGCCGCTGCGCCCACCAAGGGCGATCCGAAGGTGCCCGCGGCCACACTCGCGCCCACCATCGCGAAACCGTCATCCACGACTGATTTCGCGGCCATTTCGCCGATGAGCGCCGCTCTCGCGAAGAAGAGCGATGGCAAAAAACAACCGCGACCCATCGCGAAATAAGCGCGCGCCCCCGCGACAGCGCTCGCGGACGCGTATTTTTTTCATTTCGCGGTGCGATATTGGCGCTGCGCCTCGCCCAGGAAACCATCGACGAAGCGATCGATTTCATCCGCGGTCGTGTAGCCGCACATCGAAACGCGAATCGCGCCGTCCATGACTACCGATGGTAAATTCATCGCGCGCAACACGTGAGAATGACCCTCGGCGGAGGTATTGCACGCGCTTCCCACGCTCACAATCACGCGCGCGCGCTCGAGAACGTCGCGGATGAGAGTATTGCACGCTGGCGGGCCGATGTGTTTCACAACGGAGACCATTAGGGTCCCCGGTAAATATCGCGCGGGATCCATCATGCCGCGATCGCACACCGCGACAATCTGCAATTCCAGCTTCGTTCGCGCGCCCATATAATCCGCGAGCGTCGTGACGGGTGCGCGCGCCGAGAGTGCCGCGATCGCTCGCCCCTTGAGCGCGAGTTCATGCGCCGTCGTTGCCGTCATCTGCGCGAAAACAAGCCGCGCGGCCGCGAACGCCGTACCAATTCCGATCGCGTTTTCGGTTCCTCCGCGCGCGCCACCTTCTTGCGTTCCCGAAAGAAGCGTCCCGACGCCGGCGAATGCTGCGCGCCGAACAATCGCGCAACCAACGCCCGGCGGGCCGTGCAGTTTATGAAATGATACGCTCGCGCCGTCTATCTCGCCGCGCAACGCGACCGGGATTTTGCCGAACGTCTGCACGATATCCGCCATCATGAAAACGCGAGTGCCGCCGCGTCCTCGCACGGCGCGCGCGATTGCGTTAATATCATTCACCGCGCCCGTCTCGTTATTACCGTGCATGCAAATCGCGAGAACAGTCGACGCTCGCACGGCGCGCGCGAAATCTTGCGCGCGAATATGTCCTCCCGCGTCCGGACCGACGAGCGTCAACCGCAGCTCCGGAATCGCGCGCACGAGATCATCAAGCGCGAGAAGGATGGATTTATGCTCAATCGCGCTCGCGACAACATGTAATTCCGCGCCGCTCATGCGACGCCGCGCGCGCTCAATGACGCCGCGCACTATCATATTATTCGCCTCCGTTGCGCCCGAGGTAAATATGACATCATAATCGCGCGCCGCGCATCCACGCAGAATGAACGCGCGGAATTCATCCATCATCGCGCGCACACCCTTCGCGGACGCGTAATTCGCGGATGGATTGCCGTGGTTCGCCCAGCGCGCCATTTCCGCGACAACCGCTTCGGGCATCAGCGTCGTCGCGTTATTATCGAGATATGCGACGTTCATCATCGCGCTTATACTTTTCGCGCGCCATTGCGTAGGATCGGGAAAAAATAGCACGTCGTCGCGCCATCGCGCATACGCGCCGTCACGATGGCGCGCAATACTCGAGATAGTGAACCACCAGCGAGCACGTGCGTCCCAAACGCTGCGCGCGCCCGACTATTTGCCCGAGATTCGCTGTGCGTTCCGCGTCGACGATAATCATATCCGTCGCCATTTGCAAATCGACCCCCGCGAATAGCGCGCGCGTATTGACGATAAGTACGCGCGCATCGCCGCCCGCGAATGACGCGATGGTGCTCGCGAACTCGCGGGCTGTCCCATTCAGCGCCGCAAATGGAATCGCCGCCTCTCCGAGCGCGACCGCGAGATCCTCAATCATCTCATCGAAATCGGCGCATATGATAAATCGGCGATCCGCGATGCTCGGCGCACCACCGACCATTTGCGTCCCATTCATCACGCCGGGAACGGTCGGCGCGGCCATCTCGCGCACGCGCACACACGCGCCGATGGTTTTGCCCGAAACGAGCGCAACGATATACTCTGTTTTCGTCGTAACGCGCGCTGCGACCGCGACCGCGACTTCATCAATGCTATCCCGCGCGGGCGGAGGATGCGCAACCGCGCGCTCGGAGCATCCCTCATCGCGCGCGAGCCGCATCAAATCATCCGCGCTTGATCCATTCTCGACGAAAATTACATCGCGCGCAATATTAATCGCGCTCCGGCACTGAGCACAATGCCCAATGATATCGCTCCCCTGACGCGCGAATCTCGATGCTCGCGCGCAACATTGCGAGCACATAATAAATCCGCAGCAACGCATGATCGCGACGTGAATATCATCGCCTTCATTGAGCGCGAAATAGCATATTTGGCACGTTTGCTCCGCCATATTCTCGCGGATACGCTCGAAACTGCGATCCAAGCGCGCGATCGCGTCCCGCACAGCCGCGCGTGCGCGCGCATTTTCATCATCGCCCGCCATTATCACCGCGTTCGCATCGAATAATGGGTCAACACCCGCGCCATCGCGTACCGCGCGTCCCGCGATCGCAATGATCGCGCAATCAATTCCTGCGGCCGCCGCCACCCGAGGAACCAATGGCGCGGCGGCTTCCTCGGCGCTGCGTGGTTCTGCAATAATTGCTGAACCTTGTGGTGCACCTTCGCGCGATCCGGCAATAATCGCGCGCAATTCCACGCGTCCGCGCTCACCAATCGCATCAAGGCGCGCGAATATATCGGCGCGCGCGCGCAAAGTCGCGTATTCCTCGCGTTGCGCGCCCAGAACACTCGCGAACATCGCGCTCGGTGTCGCGACTGATATCCCGAGCAATCGCGCCGCGCTGGTCATGGAATCCGAGTTTATCATGCGCAGCAGTTCTTCGCTATCCGCATCCGCATTCGCGATTAGCCTGCTCGCGCGATGAATTTCGCCGTTTGCGATCTCGCATCGCAGCCATTGCATCGCATAAACTCCATGATCGCGCGCGATCGCGTGCGGACTATGACCCATTTGTGCCCATATCTTGCGATGCGCGTCGCTGCGCGCGTTCGAAAATATGTGCGAAACGCGCGGCAAATCTTGCGCGATCTCGCTCGCGCGGGCACGCTCGGCGCATTCGCGCGCGGTTAATTTCGCCCGCCGATGCTCGCGCTGGGTCCACTCGAAATCGGTCGCGCCCGTCACGAATATTGAGCTTATCGCGCGCATGCATCCTGAATTCGCGATAAGATCGACGTCATCATAAACAACGCGCGCCCATATCAGCGGCGCGCTTCCGCGCGTTATCATTTCGCACAGCTCGCGCGGTGCATCATCGCGCGCGCGCGTCGCCGCCGCCACTGCGGCCGTTTTGCCGCGTTTGATGAGCACGACATCATAATCATTGATCGCACCCGAGAGTAACATCCCAATCAATCGCCGCGTCGATATTTTATCGCGTGCCTCGTACGCGCGCAGGCTCGTATACGTCTCGATATTGCGCGCCCATTGCGCGTAAACGGAGCGCGCGACGACAATCGCCGTCGGCCGCACGATTTGGTTCGCGCGATCCGGCTCGAGCATCGCAAACGGCCCGTGATGCATCCGCGTATATAGGAAAACGGGCGCCGGCGGCGGTATTGGAACGCGCGTGATCAGCGCGAGAATAATAAACGTCTTACCGGAGCCAAAAGGCTCGGTCAGCGGAATGTGCCCCAGCGCGCGCAATCCCTCGTGCGATGCGTAATCATGCGTGCGCTCGGCGGAAATGATGCGCGCGAGCGTCTCTAATTGATAATCATAGAGCGTGATTCCTCGGCGGAATAGCGGTGCGGTTGCCATGCGGCGCGATTATATTCTCCCAATCGCGCGTTCAATTCTCAGCGGCGCGAATCAAATGACTCCGGCGCGCGGCGCTGGCGCAACGGCGCGAAAAAAATGACTCCGGCGCGCGTGATTATATCGCGCGCGAGATCATATCGCGCGCGAGCTCATCCACGGTTTTATTTCCGTACCACATGAACCACGCCATCTCATCATCATCGCGCACCGGCTCCGCGCGATGCGATTTAACCTTCTCCCAATCGACCCCGCGCGACATCACGACGCGCTTATAAAAAGCGTTCGCGTCGGCGATGATATCCATATTCGCTTTCATGATGCGCGGCGGTTTCGCGCGCCATCGATCACACCATTCGCGAACGCATCCCGCCGCATACGCGCTATCGTAAACAACGACCACGCGCGTGTCGTGATGCACATCTCGCGCGAATTCTTCGGTCGCCATCAGCGCGAATAAATCACGCAGCGCCATCAATTCCGCGCGATTATTGGTCGGCGCGATGGTTAATTTATTCGCACTCGGCGCCTCCGGAACCATCCCAGTTATTTGATACACGATCGCGCAATCGATGACGATCGCCGCGTAGCTCGCCGTCGCGCCCGCGCGTCCGTTCCTGCGCGCGGCGCCATCAGTAAACGCATAAACCGCGCGATCGTCGGGGCAAACGAGATCATCATCGATCGCGAGTACGCGCTGAATGAGCGTGCCGCGAATGATCGCGGGCACCGCGGCCTGTTCTTTTTCGAGCGCGGTTCTCCACGCTTCCAGCATCGTAACGGGTCCGGGCGCGGCGGCGGCTGCGACGCGAAATGGCGCCGACCAATCTATCGCGCCGCGACCCTCGCGCGCGAGGATATTATTCGCGAGCACGAATAAATTACAGTGGATGAAATGATTCGGATTTGCGGTGTCGCGATTACTCGCGCATAACGGCGATGGATGGCACCATTCGAGAGAGGAACTCGCGCGCGCGATACTCGATTTCAGTTTGTGCGCGGATGCACCGAATAGAAAGAATATTGTACCCGGGAACTCTGTGCTGAGCGCGCGCACTATTTTTTGCGTAAATGACGCCCATTCCGCGACATGCGCGCCCGGTTTTCCCTCGATTGTTGTGAGCGCGGAGTTCAGGAGAATCACTCCCTGCGCGCACCATGCCTCTAGATTTCCGCATCGCGCGCTGCGCTGCGTGATCGGCGGCGTCGCGTGAGGCGTGCCGCCGCGCGCGCCAATGAGTTTTATTTCGCCGGCGTCGCTACCATTCGCGCAAATCAATCCTTGCGCATCGAGAGCCGCGATTATATTGCGCAAGCTCGGCGGCAGTGGCGATACGCTGCGCGGAACGCTAAACGCGAGACCATGCGCATGTGCGCGATTGGGATATGGATCTTGCCCAAGAATAACCACGCGCGGCGCCAATTCATACCGCGCGAACGCGAAGATATCCTCGGCGCGCGGACATATTATATCCTCGATGCGTGCGCGCGCGAACGAATCACCACCGCAGCAAGACAGCCGAAACCCCTTCGCAATGCGCCCGAGAATGGCGCGCGCTTCTTCCCACAGTTCGGTGCGCTGGAAGAACCCGATCCAATCATCGTGCATCCCGGCAATCGCGCGCTCGAATAACACGCCATCCGCATCGTATTCACCGCCAGCATCCCCAATAGCGCTCGTCCGCGGCGCCGTCATTATCCGTCGCGCAGTATATACCGGCGCCCCCAATCAAATTTGCACGCGCTCGCACGATGAATCAATGGATTATTGCAGTCACCGCCGTCATCGCCGTCATCATCATTATGGCGTACATCGCGCACCAGCGGGAGGATTTCGCGACGGTCGAGGAAAAGGCGCGCCATTTGACGAGCTGGGTCGCGCGTAACCCCGCGTCGCCATACACCGAATATATTCGCGCGAATCCCGAGTCCAATATAGTCGAATACGCGCGCCTCAAGGAGCTATCAGCGCTAAAAACGCTTAGCGGATCCGCTGCCTCGCGTGCCTTACGGATATGATTACGCGCCATCATCTCACCATCGTATGTGTGATTATATTCATTATTCTCATCGTCGCGCGCGTGGCGATCTCCGCGCGCACACGAAGAAGCCCCGCGCGCGCCAAATATCGCGCCGTTGCTGCTCTCGATGATCCAAACGCGCGGCAACAATTCACTCGCGCAACCGACCGCGCGGCGCACGTCGCGCGGCGGGGAGTCTCCCCTGCCCTCGACGCGGATACATTATTCACGCGCGCGACACTTTACATGCGCGAATATGATGATTTGCACGATAAAATCGCATCCGCGCGACAACCGCGCGCGCTCATACAACTCGAGCGCCGCGCCGCGAGCATCTCGCAACTCGCGCGTGACACAATTCGCGCCGCCATCGAAGCACGAACGCGCGAAAATAGAAGCGCGAATCACGACGGCGAGATCGCGCTAGGCGAGCAATTATTCGATGATAACGCGATCGAACGGCGCGCGACTGAAATTAACGCGGACGTTGCGCCCCCGCGCGTCGCATTACCGCCGATGCCGCGAGTGACGCGCGCTGCGCGCGCTCCTCTCGATACAGCACTCGTCGCGTCACCGAAATGGGCGCCAGATCCCGAGAATGTTCATGATTCCACCGTCGGCGATAGCGTGTCGCGCCGCCTCGATTACATGCGGCATAATGATCTGCGCGTGTTTCGCGAGAACGAATGTATCGGCGCAATCGCGTTTTTATTGCGCGGGCGCGATCCTGTGACCTGCGAGCGAGTCGTCCGCACACTCGAACGCGCGCGCGTCGGCGGCGTGTGCGAACGATATAATATTCGCGAACTTGACGCGCTGCGCCTCGTTCTCGAGCGGGCGTATCACGCGCGAAGCGATTCTGCGGCGCGCAATCTCAACGACGCGCTTATCGGCGCGCTCGCTGATTGTGCTGAAGGCGATAGCGGAACCGTTTGCCAGGTCGGGCGCATTTCGCGCTATGTTGCGTCGCTCGATATCGTGGACGAGGTTCTCCCCGCGCCTGCGATAAAACCGACCGACGCGTATCGCGCGGAAATATTCGCGCGCCTCGGCACAATCCAAGCGCGCAACGGCGAAGTCACGAGCGCGGAAGCGAGCGCGCTAATTGATGAATATCGCGCGCAATTACCAGCGCGAGTGCTCAAAAAAATACGCGATGAATGCATGGGTGCGCTATGATGATGCGTCCGCGCGCCGACTATGGTGCGTAAATATCTACGCGCTCGAATCGCGCGCCGTAGAATGCGTAAGCGTTGCGCCGCAGACGGAATTGCCGCGCGAGACATGTTTTTTGATCGACAATATCGACGATCACGCGCTCAATTTGCGCGTCCGACCCGCGCCGCAAAATGCGCCCGACGATCTGTTTCATCCCAGAGTAGCGCGGCGACGCGAGGATCATCGCGTCCATTCGCACGATAGAAATTCCCGTGCCGGAATAACCAAATGTAGCGATAATAACGCGCGCGCCGCCACAAAGCGCCACGCGCCGCTCCTCGTCGGATACGCCCGAGTAGAAGATCACATACCGCGCGGGCGCAATATCTTCACATTCACGGTCGTTCGCGGATGCGACGCGCGCATCGTCCAACGCGCGCGCGATCGCCTCCACATGCGCGCGTTCCTCGGCAAATATGAATATATTGCGCCCCGCATTCAAAAGCGCGCGCGTTTCATCCACGATAACGCGCGTCCGCGCCTCGTCGCGCGCGAATTGGTCGTACATATAGTGCGCGAATACGACATCGGTCGACTCATGGCGCAAGTTCCGCGCGTATTCATCGCGCGCAAAGTAGCGGACCTTGCGCACGCAACAGCGAAATTCAGTCGCGCAGTCACCGCCCCGCGCGCTGTATGAAAACCCATCGATCCGCGCAGCGTCGATCATCGGGCATAGGTGATGCGCGAGCATAAAATCGAACCCATCGCGGCGCTCGCCCACGGTCGCGGTCATCCCGAACATGAATCGCGTTTGCGCGATCCAAAATATCTTGGCGCGAATCGGCGAGCAATACGTATGCGCCTCATCGAAAATGGTCAGCGTGAACGCGCGTGATATTCCTTCCACGCGCGCGTCGTCGCTATCGCTACCCGCGAACACCGAGAGAATAGTATTTATCACGACAACACAAACGCGCGCTGGTGCGTCCGCGCATGTTGCGGCGCGGAATGATGCGCCAGAGTCGGCGTATACGATGCGCTCATCATCTTCGGCCGCGAATGCCGCGCGCAAATCGGCGCACGTCTGCCGCGCGAGTTCGCATGTTGGCACGATATAAAGCGCGCGCGCGCCCGAGGGTTTCGCCATCACGCCGAATAACGCGATAATACCCGCTGCCACGAACGTTTTGCCATAGCCCGCGCGCAAATCAAGAAACGCCGATCCATACTTGAGCGCGCGCCCATCACTCTCGCGCGTCCAGAGCGAGCGGATGTGCGCGACGATCGCGCGCTGATCATCGTACAAAAAATCTGGGATCAATGCGTCGCGCGACAACAGCGCATCCGCCGCGGGCGCGAATTGCGCTTGCGCGATGTTGAGCGTCACACCCGCCGCGCGACACGCTGGCGCCGCGCTGCGCGGAAGAACTATTATTTCGATCCCGTTCGGTTGGCGAAATCGGCGATACGCGGCGCATCGCTGGGGCGCGCCCATACGCGGCGCGTAAATATGAGATAGCGATGGGATATAATCTCGCAGCGCCCGCGCGTCATCCGTGCTCATAACTATCCCCGCGGCGCATAATAACGCGCTACGCGTGCTCACTTCGCGCGCGGACATATATCGAGTAAATGAACATTCCGACCGCGCGCGGTCACTTTTTTTCGCTCTGTTTACGCGCTGCGGCCGGCTTACGCCGCGCGCGCGTTTTCTTTGGCGGCGTACCCGCGGGTATCGCCTCCGCGCGCGCTACCTCGGCATCTGCCTCTTGTGCGCGCATCATCGCGCGCGCGCGCTGCTGTACTTCCTGCGGGACGACAACGCGAATGGTGTGTATCGCGCGATCGAGGAGAACGCCATCGGAGAGCGACTTCATATTGAAAACCAAGAATAGCTCATCGAGGACAACGCGCCCATCATCGCCGATCACGGGATCATAATAGTACATAATATCGCTCGGGTCGCATCCATGCGATTGCGCCGTCGCCTCGATAAAGACGCCGATATCGCGCGCCGACATGATTTGCGGCTCCGCGGAGCCATCCGCCTTGCGCGCCGCCGCCGCACGCGTCGCTGATGCTTCTGCGTGCGTATCTGGCGCGAGTAGCGCGCTTTCGGTTTGCTGAATGACCGATTCCCATAGTCGATCGCAATCCGCCGCCATCGTGTATATAGGCGTGCCTGTTGGCGATTATAATTGATCTCGCGCGCCCCCTATGCAAAAAGTGATCGTTGGCATGCACGCGCGCAAAACGTGCCGCGACTATGCGGAAGTCATCGATAACGCGCATAATCTCGTCCGCTCAAGCGCGCCGAGCGCGATACCATGCGCCGCTGTCTTTATTTCCGGCCCGCGCAACACGAGGATAAATATCAGCCGCGAATGCGCGATCGCGATCGGTTCTCGCTCAGTGCGGGGAGTCGCGCGCGGAGAATCATCGCGCGTCGTGTTTCACGCATCGTATTTGGATCTCCCGTGGTCCGAGAAAGGCGCTGAGGGCACTCTCGCGCGCTTCGATGATCTCGCCACTATATGTGCCATCGCGCGCGCAGATCTCGTAATTCATAGCGGCGCGCGCATATTTGACGCGGCGCTTACTCGCGTGGTAATGGCGCGTCTTTCGCAATCAATCGCGACCGCGCGCGCGGCGGCGACGCATTATGAGCCGCGATTTTACATCGAAACTATGTCATCAGACGCGCGATTCGCAGATCCGCGCGCAATAAACGCGATATTTGATGACGCGGGACCGCATGGCGCGATAGGGTTATGTGTTGACACCGCGCACGTATGGGCTGCGGGCGCGGATATATCGACGCGCGCGTCGTGCGCGGCGTGGTTGCGCGCAATTCGCGATGATATTCCCGTCGCGCTGCACCTCAATGATTCAGCGCAACCAATCGGCACCAGGCGCGATGTCCACGCGGAGCTCGGGCGCGGCGAAATATGGGCGCTGGAAGACGGATACGCATCCGCGGTGGAATGGGCGCGCGAGCGCGACGCGCCGATTATCCTCGAGCGCAATATTGACCCGATAGCGAGCGCGGCACGCGATTTGCAAAAAATAGAGCGCCTCATTCGCTGACCGCGGAAATTGAAGCCACGCGTCGCAATATACCGCCGCGGCATGTCAGTCGAAGACATAATCGAGCTCCTCGATGATTGCGTAGAGCGTGCGTTTGAGTTATTCATCGAGCGCGATCGAGCGCGCGCGACGGCGTGCATCGAGCAATATGAGCGCGCGAAAGGGGACGCGATGGAACGCAAATTCGCGCATCATCACGTCGCGCCCGAGCGTCAAACCGTCGCGCGCTACATCGCGATGCAAATAGAGTACGGCGCGCGCAAATACGCGCGAGAAGAGTCGCATTCCGCGCATCCCGGCGTTCCCGACGCGACCCCGCGCGCGCGGTCCGTTTATTCGTGCGTTGTCCATCAAATCGCGGATCTATTGCGCGATCCGGAGTGCGAGGTTATATCCGCAATCCTCGCGTGCGCAAGTGACGCATTGTCCGCCGCGGACGCTCCCCCTATGGTCCATGCGTGTCGCATCGCGCACATTGACCTTCGCGCGCTTTGCCCGAGCATATTGCGCGACGAGCGCGCAGAAATAGAGCTGCGGCGCCAGCAAAAAATAGATCTCAAGACGTCCAGCGCGTTCCGGTGCAAAAAATGCGGCAAAAGTGAGACTCTCATCCGCGAAATGCAAACGCGCAGCAGCGACGAGGCGCCCACGCTCGCGATTCAGTGCGCGGGTTGCGGTCATTGCTGGACTCAAGTATCATGATCGCGAGCGCGCGGACATCATTTCATCAAACGCGTCATCACTCGCGCTGCGCGGAGTATTGCCATCACTCGCGCGCGGAGTATTACCATCACTCGCGCTCGCGCGCGGAGTATTGCCATCACTCGCGCTCGCGCGCGGAGTATTATCATCGCGCGACACAACGCACACGCGAAACATATCGTCGATCACTTTTTTCGTCATACGCAGTCGCGCGCGCCTCGGAAAGTATTTATGCGCGAGATGCGGTGCGATGGGATTGCACGTCGCGTAATATTCGCGCCCGAAAAGATAGACGATTTGGATCGCGCGCGGGAACGATAGAATGTCGACCGACCACCCGATCGCCATCTGCTCAAGCAAGAATCGCGCACATCGCGATTCTGGTATCACGTATTCCTCGCTCGCTGCGCATATCGTGATATATGTCGCGCGCCCACAGGCGAATCCGCAATCCAAGCAGCGCGCGCAATAATGCCCGTCCGTGTCGTCCGCGCATACGATAATATCATTCTCGGGAAGCTGAGAAGTATTGGCATCATCGTCACTCGCGCTCGCGCGCGGAGTACTATCGTCACTCGCGCTCGCGCGCGGAGTACTATCGTCACTCGCGCCATCGCGCCGCGCGCCCCCTAAATTCAGCGCACGCTGGCATACCGAGCATAAAGTAGCGCCGCGCCCGCATCGGCGCACAACCGCGCGCGCCTCATCGCCAAATGCAATCCCCCCGATATAGCGAAGGATATTCATCATCCGCAGCGACCGCGCTGCGATCCGTGGGTGTGACATAATTCGCAACGCCGCCGCGAGATCACCCGCGACGAAATGCGAATCGATGCGCGCGTCGTCAAACCAATCGCGTCCGCGCGCGATTATCGCGCCGTCGCGCAGCGGAATACTATCGTATGGATCATAATACAACACGATCGCGGCACCGATATATTCGCGATCGGCGCTCGGTTCTTCGCGGACCCCGCCATTCACTCCGCATCCGGGCGCGTACGGCCCGCACGCGCGCACGCGGAATCGCAATATGTAATTTACGTGTTCCAGGCGATCATCGCTGGCCATTCCGCGCGCCGCAATGCTCTCTCTAATACCCAAAATACGCGATGCGATTGCTCTTCCGCGCGCGCGCGGAGTGTTATCGTCGCGCTCGCTATCACTCGCGCTACTTTTGTCACTCGCGCTTTCGCGCGGAGTACTTTTGTCGCTCACGCTCGCATCAACCGACGCGCCGGCATATAATTTCACGCCGTGCGCAACGGCATGCGCGAACGCGCGCCGCAGGTTCTCGCGCGGACCCTTGACAAGAATAAGCGCCATTTATATACCAAATCGCGCCCATTCAATTCTCGCGCGCATCATGACAACAGCCGCGCCGATATCAGATCGCGACGCAGTGCGCATCGTTCGTGAACTCGTGAGCTGCGGAGGCCTCGGAAAGCTCGCTGGGTACATCGACATCGCCGGATCGGGCGAGTCGTTCACCAATTCCGGAAATTACGCGTGTCACGTGGGGCCAATCAGTTTCTTCGTCAAGCTGGCGATGAACCAGCGGTTTCCTGAGCACCGCTGGGATACGCCACGTCCGCCGCTGGCGCCGTCAATGACAGAATCTGAAATAAGCGTGATGCGCGCCATAAGAACGCGCATTATCGCGCCGGGATACACGCCGCATTTCGTCGAAATTCTCGCGGTCGCGCGGTGCGATGATGTCGCGAGCGCGCTCGCGGACCGCGAAAAATGCGACCAAATTAAGGCCGGCAGAATTCCGGACGACGTATATCCGCAGAGCGTATTATGTCATATCGATGGGCTGGCGAAATTAGGCCGCGCGGACGATGTATTCACGCTGGTATTCAGCGAGCGATGCAGCGTGTCGCTGCTTTATTATTTGCAGCGGTTCGCGCCCGCGCTCATGATGAACCGCATCGAGGCTATTTCGTCGATCATATTCCAAATATATTACTCGCTAGCGTGCGCACAGCGCATATGGCCTGGATTTCACCACGGCGATCTGCGAATACATAATATCATGATGAAAATCGTGGCGGTGAGCGCCACGCCGACGCGCCAATATATTCGCTATCGCCTCGGTTCGCGCGCGTGGCTCGTGCCGTACACGGGGCTTGTTCCGAAAATCATCGATTTCGGGCATAGCCAAATCCCCGAGGAAGGCATTTACACGCCGACGATCGTGGAGCCGCGCATTCCCGATCACGCGACGTTCATTATTAGTCTCGAATACGCGCTATTCGATATGGGTCACGCCGCGATGGTGCTGCGCAGCGTGATCCCGAAGCTCAATCCTGATCGCGCGACGATAAACACGCGTATGTCGCATCTCGCCGAGCATAGCGGCGCGTTTCCCACGCCAGAGCGCGCGCTGGATGAGTTTTTCGAGATGTTCGAGGTCGCGGTGAGCGAAGATGACGTGCGCGATGAATATATAGGCCCGCCGCCGTCATTATCATCACTCTCGGCAAGCCGAGGAGTATTATCATCAGATCCAATCAAAGCGCCCCCGCGCGCGACGAAAAAGCCATGATCGAGATCATCGCGATCGCCATTATGATCATCATTATCGTAATTTCGCGCGCATTCTCGCGCGCCGCAATAGCGTGCGAGCGCGCGCCCAATGCGCCATTATCGCTCGCGACACCTCCGCGCGACATACTATCGCCAATCGCGACGCCATCGGCACCAGCGCCAGCGCCGCCTCCAGCGACGTCTTCTGCGCCGGCGCCGCCGAAGACATCACCAAAATCGCGCGCGCACGGCGAGAAACGCGTCATCTTCGCGCCGAGAATCACGGTGCGCACATTCAATATAAATAACGGCGACATTATCGAGCAACACAGCCGGCAAATATAATGTCAGCGCGCACCCGCCAACGCCCGCGCGCCCAATATTCCTCGCTTGATGAGGCGCTGGAATTATTCGCGACCATCGCGGACGCGAACGGCGAACCATATCGCGCACTCGCGTATCGGCGCGCGCTCGCGTATCATCGCACCGCGGCATCATCATCGGCGCAGGGCCGCGAGATCGACGATAAAATAGAAGAATATCGCGCAACCGGACGCATCCGCGAGCTGGATATTCTCGCGGCCGCGCCCACGACTCGCGCAATGCTTGATCTCACATCGATTTTCGGCATCGGTCCATCATCCGCGCGCGAATTCGTATCGCGCGGCATTAACTCGCGCGCCGAGCTCGAGCGTGCCGCCGCGCGACGTATTGTTAAGCTTTCGCGCGCGCAACAGCTGGGATTGCGCCATTACGATGATCTTCGTCGGCGCATTCCGCGCGCGGACGTATCGCGCGTGTCCGAAATTATCTTCACGCATATCATCGCCGCGACGCGCGACGTATTCGGAGACGCGGAATCGCGCGCGCTTCGCATAGAAACCGCGGGCTCGTATCGCAGGCGCGAACCAGAGTCGCGCGATGTCGATATTCTCGTTGCGCGCGCGCTTCCCGCAACGCGCGAAATCGCGCGCGATATATCGCCAGATGATGCCGCGCCGAGCGACGAAGCGACTCATGACTCATCCGAAGATCGCGCGTTTATGCGCGAAATACACGCGCGGGTGCAGGGCGACCCGGCGTTCGTCGATGTTATCGCGCTCGGCGGGCAGAAATATTCCTTCCTCTATCGCTTCCGGTGGGTCATCGCGGTCGATGTATTTTATGTACCCGCGCGCTCGTTCTACGCCGCGCTGCTATACGCGACCGGATCGCAATTATTCAATATCTGGATGCGCGAGCGATGCAAAGAGCGCGGGTATTCACTCAACCAATACGGGATGACCGCGCCCGACGGCGAGATGATTTATCTCGATAGTGAAGCGCGCGCGTTCGAATTGATCGGCGTCGCGTTCATACCGCCGCGCGATCGCACGCGCGTGCCGCGAGTAACATGATCGCGCGTGAGGCGAAAAAAAATCGCGCGCATTCGCGCGCACACGCATTCGCGCGCACACGCATTCGCGCGCACACGCATTCGCGCGCACACGCATTCGCGCGCACCTATTACGCGCGCCGCCGCTTGCGCCCGCCCGAATACGCGAGTGTTGCTGCGCCCGCACCGCCCTTCGCGACCTGTTCTTTCACGATATCCGATCCGCCGAAATACCACACGAAACCCGCGATGATCGCGATAATCACCACCACCATGATTATGCCCGACACCAGCCACGCGGTCGACAATCCCGCGCTCGCGGTCTGCGTCGTTTCTTTTTGCGCCTCCATCGACGCCTCGGTCTCCATATCCATGAGCGTTTTCGTCATGTTGGTCGCGATCTGCTTCGCCAGGAGCTCGATTTTGACGTATTGGCTGATATTCTTCACGACGATATCGCCGTTGATCGTCGTCGGCGCGATCACGAGCTCCTGCTGCGCGAATATCTCCTGCGTGTCGGATACGAATTGCGAATAGGAATAGCTATTCACGACGCGATGCACGTTGCGATTGCGTATCGTCGCCTCACTTTCGTTTTGCGAATAGCTGGCGCCGAGGATTAATTGGTGATCGACCGCTTGATTATCGCGCGCGGTAGCCTCGAGCGCGCTGATCATCTGCGAGCGCAGCTCCGTCTCAGTCGTGTTGGATAGGAATTTCTGGACGTCAACGTTGACGATGATGACCTGCTCGAGCCCCGATATGGTAATATCACCCTTGACCGCGATCGGGCGCACGGTCATTATTTGCGTCGGCTGGACCGAGCTCACGCTCTGCTGCGCGATGCTTATCATCGTGGAATTGAGATTTTCGGTCAGCGACTCGTTTATCACGTCGAATCGCGACTTGTTTTTCGATACGCCGACCCCCATTGCGCCGAATTTTTCTCGGAGACTATATATTCCGCGCCAAAATGTCCGCCACGCGCGACCGAATAACCCAGGCGGCGATAGAAGACTGCCGCCAGACAGCGCAGTTTATCCGCGAGACCGCGGACGCGTATCGTATCGAGCGCCAAGAATACGATGCGCTCATGACCGAATATAATAAGCGGCGCTCGCAATACGACGCCAATGAGCGCGCGTTCGCGCAGAATTGCTCCGGTAATTGCGTAAGCGGCGGCCACATCCAGCACGGATGCGATCCGATGTGTATGAATCGCGCGCTCAATCGCATTCCGCCGCCGCCGCGCGAGCCACGCACGCCGACGTTTAATTTCTCGTGCGCGATATGCTCGCAGAACGTCGATCTATCGGGCATCGCGGGCGGCGACTATAAGGTTGCGGAAAACGCCGTTAATCAATACATGGCATGTGCGGACGAAGCAGAGGCCGCGCTAAAAAAAGGAACCGCGGGCGCGTTCGTGACGAGCGACGTTCTCACGCCGCCGACCGCGCCAACAGCGCCGCAAGCGCCCCTCGCGGGAAGCGCTGGCGCCGGCGTCGATTCCGGCGCCACATCGTCCAGCGCGATATATATTATAATCGGGCTCATCGTGATCGTTCTCGTTATCATCGCGATCGTGGTCGCGATCGTGTTATCAGGCGGAGGCGACGTTAGTATTCCGCGCCAGCGCGAATGACGATAGTACTCCGCGCGCGCTGACGCCCGCGGCTGAAATATAATGGGGCGCGCGCGCTCATTTCGAAACTATCTGCGCGACGTTCGCCGGCGTGAGCTCGCGCGCGCGATAAAGCGTCAATAGCTGCGCGTAATGGTACGCGCGGAACGCCGGATCACCAATCGCGCGCCTAAATTCGCGCAAGCCCTCCCCATTTTTTTGGTTGCGCGTGAACTCGGAAATGATGCGCGCCGCCGGTTGCGCGAGCGATTCGCGCGCGCAGGGCAGCTGCGTGTACCACCACCAGATAATAATCGTGATCGCGATCGCTGCCGCGACAACGTAATATGACTCCGCCATATATACCACGCGCGATGAATAGCGCTGATATCATTCATTCGGGGGCAATATTCGCGCAAGGCGAAGCGTTTTTTTACGGCGCGACGCGTCTCGATGGTTGCATTTCATGCGCGCGGCTCGTTGTCGGCGATTTCACGATCGCGGGTGCACACGATGCGCTGACGATCGCGACCACCGCGGCGCAGCCAATCATCACATTCGCGCGCGATCACGGGGCCGCGATTGTTACCATATCGCGCGCGCTCGAGGATAAAAACGGCGCGCGCGTGACGCGTATCGCGAATCGTATTTCCGGCGCGGATGATGAAGGCGCGGTGCCGAACATGGGCGCAATCCGCGAATTCATTTCGCGCGAGCGCGTGAACACGCGCGGCCCTGCTATTACCGCGCGCGGCGCTAACGCGCACAGAATTGAAGTGCGCGAGCGCGTTTGCTGTGATATAGAAATAACGGGCGCATGTTGTTTATCATCGTTCGAATGCCCGGCAGAGACGCCCGACCCCGCGAATCCGTGCCCGCGCGAATAATATAGTAGAGCGCGCAATGGCTACCAAATCGGATGGATCGGGCTCCTCTCGCCTACCGCCGCCCGTAGTAACCGCGAAGAATATTATCGCAACGGCGCAGTTTATAAGCCAAAGCGTAACGCAAGTAAGCGGCGCGATCACGTGCGCGAACGGATCAACGATTACCATCGGCGGTCAGAAAATATATTCGGAGCCCGGTAAACTGATCGCGGCCGGCGCAACCATTACCGCGGGTGGATTGCAGCTCGATGGCGGGCTATGTTTCGCGAGCGCGCCCGATATCATCATCACGGGAATCGCGCGCGATATTGATGCTCGCGCGGATGATCGCGCGATTCCCACGGCGGGCGCGGTTGCGCGATTTATTGACGCGCGGATGCGCGATACGTCCGTCGCATTCGACACTATTATCGCGCGCCAACTCGCGCCGCCGCCAGGCGCGTGCGCGATTACCATCGCCGGCGATGCTATTATCGAGGGTAATATTGCGGCGCGCGGTGCAATATCGTATTCCACCGCGCACATTCGCGCCCCGGAATCATATGAAATCGCGCACGCGATTATCTTCGTTTCGCGCGGTGACGATGACGCGCAGATTATTGATATTCGCGCGCCGCAAGCAAGCAGCGACAGCGATAGCAATGGCAGCAGTAACGACGTGGCCGCATTATGCGCGCAATTCATTAATCGCGATTCACCACCCGTTATTCTTCGCTTCGATTGCGGATGCGTATCCATCGGGACCGACACGGCGCTGCGAATTATGCGCGCGCGAGTGCCGCGCGAGACAATAAATGTATGCGCTATGGACCCCGAATGGCTATGCCTCGAACAATCGGACGCGTTTTTTCCAATGTGCGCCACGCCGATCGCGAGCGAGATTATCGCAACCAGTTGTGCGATCGATGCCCTCGGGCGCGTGATCGTGATCGGAAATTCAACGGACGCAGGCGGGCGCGGATGCGCGCACGTTTTTATTCGCGATGGCCGCCCCGGCGCGCACGAGTGGGCGCGAGTTGTTCCGAAAATCGTGGTCGGCGAGATGAGTGGCGGCGGCTCTCGTTGCGCGATTTCCGCGGACGCATCAACAATCGCAATCGCGGGCACACACAGTGTGTGGATATTTGCGCTCCTGCGCGCCGGCACGCGCGTTATATGGCGCGAGATTACGCGCGCACGCGTCGCCGCGTTGGAATTGCGATTGAGCTATAATGGGCGCGTTCTTCTCGTCGCGCGCGCTGATGGAGTTGCGGTGTATGATATTCCCAACGCGCGCGCCCCGACGATTGTCGCGCGGCGCGAATTCGCGAATCTGCGCGCGCCAATCGCAATGAGTGGCGATGGAAGCGTGTGTTTCGCGCTGCGCGCTGGCGATCACGGTTGTGATTGCATCATTCGCGAGCAAATCAATGCTCGCGACGGCAGCGGCGATCGCGCGACCGCGTGCGACGCGACGCCCGGCGCTATCGAAAGTATACATTGTGACGTCGCGGGCGCGAATTACGCAGTTAATCTCGCGGGCGCGAGCGCGCATCTCGCGACTACCATATCGCGCACAATCGACGCGATTACTATCGCGCACGCCGGAGCGTCGCTCGCGCGAATCAATATGAGCGCTGATTGCGTCGCGCTGAGCGCGAATGGCGCGGTCGCGATCGCGATTACGCATGCGCGCGCGGCGGTGATTATTTATTGACACCGTGATCGTGTGCGCGCGCAATATATCGCGTCTCATGGAGTGGATAACAATCGCTGTGGTCATTATCGTGGTGTTAATCATAGCCGCGTTCTATCGGCGCGCGCAATGGAATCGCAGATACGAGAGCAGCATATTCGGATATTTTGTGAACCAACAGCACGCGGGCGCAATATTCCCGCAAACGGGCGAGCCGCTGACGCTCACGCTTATCGCGGGACGCTATTGCGCGAGCGCGGTCGATGATAAAACGGGCACCCTCGCGCCGCGCGCGTTCGCGGAATTCGGCGGGCGCTACATCGTGATTCCCGAGCTCAATTCCGCGCTCGCCGATGTGATTCCCAGTAACACTCGCGCGACGCGCATACAGCGCGCGTCGCTTACTCTATTCGCGACTGAAACGCCTGATGCGGATATCGTGCCCACGGGCGCGGGAGCGACGCTTCGATTGGTCGCGACGATCGACGATGAGACTAAAATGCCGACCATTATCCTCGGCGAGGCCGCATCCGCGAATGCCGTGTGGGAGTTCAATTCCGTCGAGGTCACGGCGCGCACCCGCGCGCGCAAACTATTCGGATATAGCAACGCAGCGTTCGCCGAAATGCCAGATAAATTCCCATCGTGGGCGGAGGCGCATCCCGAATTCGCTCGCGCGCTCGCGGCAGGCGAATTCCGCGCGACGCTGAAAAATCATAAATACCCCGAGCTACAATACCCAAATGAATTCGTGCGGATGAAGCGCTGGGGGCGCGTCGGGATCATCCTCGTTCCCTCGGCGGGATCAGCGGCGGAGCTATCGGATCCGCAGATCCTCCTCGCGCCAACATCAACCGAAATGGTATTCCGCGCGTTTAGCATGCGCCCGTCCGCGATCAACAGAGAGACCGGGCGCGTCGAGGGATATACGCAGTTGGTCGCGACGAATGGCGCGGCGACTGAATTCTCGAAAATGATCATTGATACGGACGCCGCGCGCTGGAAACTCGTTCTTGCGTGAATGCACGCACTCGCGCATTCGCGCCCGCGCGCTCCCCGCGTTCACTATCTTTTTTTTGCGCGCGCTCGCGGACCAACACAATCGCGCGCGCGATATACCGATGGCGAATGATCCACCGCGCGAGAGAGCGCTATGTTTCGCGTTCTTGCGCGCGCGCATCGCGGGAACGTCCGATGAGATAGAGAATCTCGATCGCGCGATATGCGCGCTATTCTATTCGAATCAGCGCGCGCTGCGGCGCGACGCCATCGCGCGATTGATGCTCAATATCTTCTTCGAGTATGTTTGCGCGCGCGATTTATGGGCGCGCGTGGTTCGCGATTGCGCATCCATCGCATGCACAGCAACACCAAAACAGGAGCGCATAACTCTCGCGCGCGATTTGCTGCGCGCGTTTCTCGCGTGCGATGACTGGTTGCCGGCCATTTCGATCGCGAATCGCGCTGGCGTCGGTACGCTCGACGACGCGCGCATGGCCAGCGCATTCGCTGGTGCGCCACCGCGTTTTGTTGTTTGTGACGACGCGACCGCGTGCAATGCGACTCTATTCTCGATGGTTTATTGCGAATGCGCGCGCGATGATGACACGCAAGCGCGCGCCGACCAGCGCGCGGATGCTGTTCACTCCGCGGCAACGCTCGATCGCGCGCACGCCGTTATCATTGCGCGATGCACGCCGCGATTGCGCGCGTTTTTACAACATCATGCGCGCGCCGATATCAATGCGCAACCATTCTCGCGCAACGGTGCCGCCGCGAACGCGATACGCGCCGCGATCGCACGCATTGACGGTGTAAGCGCGGACGTTGAGCGCGCGCTCGAGTTCGCGCAGGAGGAGAGTCCATTCCGCACGGATGATGTCGCGCGCGCGGCAATATGCGATTCGCGACACATTTTCGCGCGCGGACCGTTTCGATCGTCCGCCGATGCGCAATCCGCGATGAACATATGGCGATTACGTTGCGCGCTGCGGGTTTCACCGCATGCGGATCGATGCTGGCTCGAATCACGCGCGGGCGCGCTGTTCATCGTTCGCGAGTGCAAAGCGAGTGCGCGCCGCAAACAGGATCGCGTCGTGGCGCGCGAATTACGAGCGTGCAGCGCCGCGCTGATTGATTTCGCGATCGAGTGCTTGTGGCGATACGTCGCGGGATTCAGCGCCGCGGAAGTGTGGTTTGATGGCGCGCGCGCGTTTTTGCTGCGCGAATATCCACTCGCAACAGTGCGCGCGCCGCCGCGGCGCATTCACCCCGCGATCGCGTTAATTATCGAGGAAAATCGATCCGCGATCGCGCAACGCGTTTCGCATTGGCAGCGCGAGATTATATCCGTGGCGCGCATCGAGAATGCTCTTTTAGTGCGCGATCCAGCGCGAGCGCGCGCGACTGGCATTAGGTGTTGCGCGCTCGCCGAATGCGCAGCCCGCGCCGGCGCGATGATGCGCGATTTTTTATAACAACGCGTGCTCGCAATTGAATATCGCGCGCGACATGAATATAACCTCGCATAATGGAATCACCATCATCACTCACGGCAAGCCGCGAAGTATTGTCATCACTCACGGCAAGCCGCGAAGTATTGTCATCGCCACCTGCGCGCGAAATCGCGGACGCGCCGCCGTCAGCGCCTACGCCGGAAGAAATCGCGATCGTCGAATCGCATGTAGAGGCGAACGTCCAGCGCTCGCTCGATAGCTTCGACGCGTGGAAAGTCATGGGCCCGTTCCGCGGAGATAAACCAGGCGCGCCACCGGATCCCGCAAAATGTACGC